>ERZ1066134.35-NODE-35-length-151366-cov-20.236381_pt1 | contig 151366 bp, 129 predicted proteins | sample MGYA00382781_ERZ1066134 | MGnify/ENA primary metagenome ERZ1066134 (study PRJEB33369, sample SAMEA5778364) | biofilm metagenome | biome: Industrial cooling water; feature: Water cooling tower basin; material: Biofilm | place: United Arab Emirates | collected... | reverse complement strand
TTAACTGGCCATTCGCACCAACTTAAATTCTCTAATGACAATTCTGGGTTTAAGGCAGGACCGGTGCAGATGCAGTTTATGCTGTTATATGATTTCACATGGCGCACCAATGACCTGTATACGAGTCCGTTCGTCACCAAGATCGGTTTTCAGATCAGCAAAAAGCCGCGGGTGGGGAAGAGGTAATTTTTACGTAAATGGCTCTGTTGTACACTTATGGGTTTTGGCCGCTACTCCCGGCCCACCCGCCAGTGCCGGTGTGGCCGGAAGGACGTGAGCGGTGGGGCGCTTAAGATAGACGCCTCCACTTCAACTGTTCATTGTCCTTCAGCTTCCGGTTTTTTAACATTTTTTGAGGGCTTGGTGCCTTCTTGTTTGATCTTGCCTTCGCCTTTGGGCAATTTGGGTGCTGGCGGCACATATTTCTCATTTTCGCGATAGGTGGATCCGGCTAGTACTTCTTCGAGCTCGGGGCGCTCTTCGCCTCGCCACAGGAAGCCATCCAGTCGCTGCAGGGCGTCTGTCCACTCGTGTGGCGGAACAAATTTAGCTTCAGGCTTTACGTAAGCGCTTATGTTCCGGATGGCTCGTTTTTCAAACCGTAGTTTCAGGTCACTGCACAGTATCCGATTCATCCCCACGGTGATAGAATCGCCCTCGGCGAGGGCATAGTAGATCACTTCGCCGTTTCCGAATACATCCACTTCATGAATATTGCCATCCAGAAAATTGGCCACCATGTTTCGTCCTTTTATTTGATTGAAATTCAAGACGGTATCTTGAGAGGCGAGGAAGGCGTTTCGGCGCAAGTACATTTTATGAATGGTGCCCTTCAGAATCTCCATACGTATGGTGTCGCCCACGGCCTGGCTATTGTTGCTCCAAAGCACGGGTTTTTCGAAAAGATAAATCATCGAATCTGCTAGGTAATACACCGCAGAATCGGCCAGTCCTTGCAAATTGTTTTTGAAAATTTTCACATTGTTATACGCCAAGATTCGCTTCACTGAATCCACCGTGCTTTCCATATACACCAAAGTATCTGCTGATAAGTAGAGGGTGTCTTCCTTCAAGATTCGTCTCATCACGGGCTTTCCGTAGATTTTGCTCAATGCATTGGCTTCATCGTTGTAGCCTTCATTTCCTGTGATGATGACGTCTTTTTCTTTGGCGATTAATTTCACGTGCCCAATGGCTTTGTAGTATTTCTTTTTTTGGTCAAAAAACAAATCGTCTCCCTCCAAGTAATTATTGGGTGTTTCTACCCGTCCATCTACAAACAACGACTGATCCTTCTGTGTGCGAAATTCGCCTCCGTCTGCATGCAGGGTAGTTTCACCATTTTCGGTGATTATCTCCGTAGCGCCCGGTGTGGTGGCCACTTTGGTTCGCGTGCTGTAGTGCAAATCTTGGCTTTTGAGCGTGTAGTCAGGCGCCACAAGTACCACGTCGGTCTTGAAGGTGGCGTAGTGCTCTTTGGCATAGAAGTATCCAATCTTACTGGTGAGTGTATTCGTCGTGTCCTGCAGTTTGCCGCCACCGAAATAGTGGGAGATTTCGGCGTTCATGTCATAGTCGAGGTTGTCGGTCGTGAGCCTATTAAAGCCCTTGGTATACACTACATTTTTACGCAATTTGGCTTGGCGCAGATTTCCGTCGTAATAGAGTTCGCGAGAAGTGATGGTCACCGAATCGTCTACGATGCGCACCCGCCCGAAGGCCTCCATCGAATTCTTCTTTTTGTTGAAGAACGCACTGTCGCAATAAATGGTGGTTGATTTTTGGGTGAAGACTACATTCTTGGTGAGACGCTGCACTTTTTCGCCTTGACGCTTCAGCACCTCCATGGCGCCATCCGCTTTGTAGTTGACCTTGTCTTGTCCCCATAGCTGGGCAGACGAAAGAATACCCACCAAAATTAGCAATTGCTTTACCTTTCCCATCGAAATACAAAACTAGTCAACAGCCGCTCCAAACGCGGTAAAAATTGCAATGATTGAACGGGTACACGCTTTTTTGGATGCGCATGGATTGAACTCCCAGTCGGCGCTTTTGGTGGCGGTGAGCGGCGGGGTGGACTCAATGGTTTTGATGGATGTATTACTGCGGTTGGGTTTTCGGCCTGCGGTGGCCCATATGAATTTTGGTTTGCGTGGAGCAGCATCGGATGCCGATGAGCAATTTGTGCAAGCTTATTGCAAGGCAAACGACTTAACCTTTCATACCAAGCAAGTGAGCCTATCGAAAGGTGAGGGGGAATCAACGCAAATGCAGGCACGTGCACTTCGATATGATTGGTTCAAAGAATTGATGACTTCCTTCGGGTATATGCGCATTCTTACGGCGCATCATTTGAACGATTCGTTGGAGACTACTTTATTGAACTTGACCAAGGGAACAGGCATTGCCGGTTTGACGGGTATTCCCGTGGATAATCATTCCGTCGTGCGGCCCTTGGGTATGCTAGCTAAAATGGAAGTGGAGGCGTATGCCAAGACACATGGATTGGCTTGGCGAGAGGATGCGAGCAATCAATCAACAACCTATCAAAGAAATAAGATTCGGCATAAAGTGATTCCTGTTTTGGAGGAAATAAATCCCGGATTGACGGACACTTTCAAACATACCCTCGAACGACTGCAAGGCACAGCAGAGCTGCTGAATGGGCGTGTGAATGAACTTCGCGACGCGCACTTGATCCAAGGCGAACAGGACGAGTTGGCGTTAAGTTGGCTAACCGATGACTCGGTTGGGTGGTTACTTCTATCTGAATTGCTGCGGCCGTATGGAGTGAGTTACACATTGGCAAAGGAAATGGCTCAATCGATGGAATCCGGGCGTATATTCCTGACAGCCACGCATCGATTGCTAATCAACCGAGGAACGCTGCTGATAACCAAAGAAATACCGAAAGTTCTCTCATTACTGACGATTGAAAGGCCGGGACATTATGTGTGGGGAAGGTTTGAAGTGACAGTAGAGACACGACAAAAAACGGACTTTCATAAACCAACTAGCGAGGCGTATGCTTTTTTCGATGCAGATAGGGTTGGTCTTCCCTTTGAGGTGCGGTCTTGGCAACAGGGCGACACCTTCGTGCCGTTGGGCATGTCGGGTAAAAAAAAGTTGAGCGATTTTATGATTGACACCAAAATTCCTCTAACATTGAAAGCACACATACCTGTGTTTGTTTTCCAGAAAGAAATTTTTTGGTTGGGCGGTTATCGGGTAGATGATCGATTCAAAGTAACACCGCAAACACAGCAGTTAATGTGGATTAAACTATCGCACCGTGAATAAATTATTTGGAAAATCTTACTCAGCCAAAGAGCAGCAATTGATCCAATTTATTCAAAAGGACAAACTCTTTGAAAATCTGACCGAGCGGGAAATCAACTATTTTCTCCCTTACATGCATGAACGCACCTATGTGCGCGATGAAGTGATTTTTTTTGCCGGAGATCCAAGTCAGGCGCTCTATTTCGTAAAGTCAGGCATGGTCACGCTTAACATAGACATCAAGGACAATTTCGAACGGTTGGTCACAGTTCGTTCAGGAACGGCCTTTGGCGATAATTCATTACTTACAGGTACCAAGCGAATTTACACCTCCATAGCCTCTACCGAAACCACCGTGGTGTATATGATTCCGCAAATCAACTTGCTTGAAATCATGGATAGCCATCCGAAAATCAAAGCCAAAATTATGACGGCTTTCTGCGAGGAGTATAACCGATACACCACGCTGTTGTTCAAAGCCTACCGAAAATCCTTAGGCTTTTTCGATTTGCATGAAGTGTATTCATATGCCGAATGAAATGCTTTGAATTGGCCATGCGCTCGTGTACTTTTGACTCGTCTTTAACTAATCGCATAAAACCATTTTAACCATATGAAAGTAACCGTAGTGGGTGCAGGAGCCGTGGGTGCTACTTGTGCTGAAAATATCGCCCGTAAACAACTGGTAGAGGAAGTAGTACTCATCGATATCAAAGAAGGATTGGCCGAAGGCAAGGCCATGGATATGAATCAGTGTGCTACGCTGAGTGGATTCGATACGAAAGTGACAGGCGTGACTAACGATTATGCTGCCACTGCTGATTCGGCCGTGTGCGTGATCACCTCGGGCATTCCACGTAAACCGGGCATGACGCGCGAAGAATTGATCGGTACAAATGCCGGAATCGTGAAGACGGTAACAGAAAATTTGCTCAAGTATTCTCCCAATACCATCCTCGTGGTGATCAGCAACCCGATGGATACAATGACCTACTTGGCTGCAAAATCAAGTGGATTGCCGAAAAACAAAGTGATCGGTATGGGAGGCGCCTTAGATAGTGCCCGATTTAAGTTCAGACTAAGTGAAGTGCTCAAGTGCTCTCCGAATGATCTGCAGGGCGTGGTGATCGGCGGACACGGAGATACCACAATGATTCCGCTGATCAAACACGCGACCTACAACAGTTCACTGGTGACTAACTATCTGTCGGAAGAGCAGCAAACGTATGTGGTTAACGAGACAATGGTAGGGGGAGCCACCTTGACGAAATTGATCGGAACTTCCGCTTGGTATGCGCCAGGAGCGGCCGGTGCTTATTTGGTAGAAAGCATCGTTCGTGATCAGAAGAAATTGGTTCCTTGCAGCGTGTTGGTGAATGGTGAATATGGCCAAAAAGACATTTGTATCGGTGTGCCGGTGGTTATCGGTCGCAATGGATGGGAGCGCATCGTGGATTACAAACTGAGCGATGATGAAAAAGCCAAGTTCAAAGAAAGCGCCGATGCGGTACGCAAAATGAACGATGTGCTTACAGAAATGAAAATGATTTAATGGCCCTTTCGGATGGGTTGAAACTAATAGCCCCCTTCTGATTGAAGGGGGATTTTTATGCAAATCGATCACATACAGCCTCAGGACGAAGATAGTGAATTGATCAGCCGCGATCTCAGTTGGCTACAGTTCAATCATCGGGTGCTAGATCAGGTGTCTAGGCCGGGGCGCAGTGTGTTCGATCGCATGAAGTTTTTGGCCATCACGGCTTCCAATGCCGACGAATTTTTCATGATCCGAGTGGGTAGTTTGTACAACTATCTCGATTACGGCAAAGAGCGAATTGACTACTCCGGCCTTCGCGCGCTTCCATTCAAGAAGAAACTCTATGCGGCGGTAGCTAAGTTTAACGCCGAACAGCACCACAAATATTTAAAGGAGTTATTGCCCGAATTCAGCAAGGCGCATTTCGGTGTAGTAGCCTATAACAAACTGACAGCCAAAGAGCGTGAGCGAGCGGAGAAGTACTACATCAAGACCATCTTTCCGATGCTCACCCCGATGGTCTACGATTCTTATCACACCTTTCCGATTTTGAACAATAGCGTGCTCGTGTTCGGTGTGATGTCCAAAACCCCCGGATTGAAGGAAAAACGCAAATCCTCGTTCATCCAAATCCCGCAGAATCTGCCTCGTTTTTTTCAAATTGATCGCAAAGACAAGATTTTGTTTTTGCCGGTGGAAGAGATTGTGCGGGAGCACCTAACCACGCTTTTTAAGGGAGTAGAGATACAATCCGCTTCGCTTTTCAGAGTGACGCGCAATGGAGATTTTACCCTGGAGGAATCCGATGATGTAGAGGATAATTTCTTGGAAGAAGTGCGTAAAGGGCTCAAGACGCGAAAAACCGGTCGTGTGGTGCGCTTGGAGGTGGAAGAAGGATTCAGCCGACCATTATTGAAGGTTTTGCTCAAGAAATACGCCATCGATGAGACCAATGTGCTGGTGGCACCCAAAGGATCATTGATTGATTTTACCTGTTTGAGAGAGATCATTTCCAATGAACAATTTCATTCGTTGCAGAAGATGCCTAGGCAACCGGTGAAGCCTATAAGTATGCGGGAGGAAGATGACAAGGACATTTTTCGTATTTTGAAAAACAGAGATGTTCTGCTGCATCATCCTTATAACAGCATAGCCCCACTCATAGATCTCATTGAACGGGCGGCAGATGATCCCTATGTGTTGTCCATTAAATTGACGGTTTACCGACTGGCAAAGAATTCACGAATTACGGAGGCGCTTCTCAATGCGGCCGAGAATGGCAAACACGTATCTGTGCTGTTTGAAGTTAAGGCGCGCTTTGATGAAGAAAACAATATGCGTGAAGCAAAACGTCTCCAAAAAGCGGGATGTTTTGTGGTCTATGGTGTGGGCCGATTGAAAACCCACACGAAGCTTATGCTGATCGTTCGTAAGGAAAAAGAAAAGGTGACACGTTATGTGCACATGTCTAGTGGCAATTACAACGAGATGACCTCTCGGTTCTATACGGATTTGGGCTACATGACCACAGATGAAACGTACGCGAACGATGTGCAGGAATTCTTTAATGTTATCACAGGACATTCATTGCAACAAGATTACGAACGATTGATTACTGCGCCAGTCGGTATGCGCAAGAAACTCATCGCGATGATCAATCAAGAGCGGGATAACCAACTGGCGGGAAAACCTTCGGGAATTGTGATAAAAATCAATTCACTTCAAGACAAGGACACCATTTGGGCACTCTATGATGCGTCCAAAGCGGGTGTTCCGATTAAATTGATTGTGCGTGGGATGTGTTGTTTGCGACCGGGTAGGGCAGGGCTCAGTGAGAACATTGAGGTGCGTTCGATTGTGGGTGAATATTTGGAGCATGCACGGGCTTTTTACTTCCACAATGCCGGTGATCCAAAGTTATATTCAGGCAGTGCCGATCTCATGGTGCGGTCGTTTGACAGACGTATAGAGTCGCTGTTTGAAATTCATGATGAGCTCTTGAAGCAGCAAGCCATTTGTATTCTCTCCTACAACCTGCGCGACAATGTGAATGCCTATAAAATGCACGAGGATGGCTCATACACGCCTATGTCTGTGCCCGGACAGAAGCCTTTCAACATTCACCAAGAATTCTACAAGCTCAAGAAAGAGGATGTGTTGAAGGCTAGGCTTTTTTAACGGCCCTAGGTTGGTACTTTTAGCGCCTTGGCGACTTTTTCACATCTCTGATCGTCCAAATTGGAACAACACGCCACCACTATCCCGTTCAGACCTGGCAACTTTGTACGACTAATATCAAATCAACTATGGGATTTTTAGACCGCTTAATGGGTACTACCACACGCCCCACACATTGGAAGGAACTGCACAGCTTAACAGATCTGGAGCAAGCCTTGGCTGTGTCTTCAGAGCGCCCGGTTGTGCTGTTCAAACACAGTGTTGCATGTGGCATCAGCGCAGGTGCGCACGATCGGTTGGAGCAGTTGGCTGCAGATGAGCGGTATTCTTTCTATTATTTGGATCTGTTAGCGCATAGAGATGTTTCCAATGAAATCGCTAAACGACTAGGTGTGATCCACCAATCGCCTCAGATCATTGTTGTGAAAAATGGGAAAGCTGCCTTCTCCACTTCGCACCACGCCATCAATGCGCAGGCGGTGTTGGCACAGATATCTTAGGTAGCAATAAGATCCTGACTTTTGGCATGTGCAAGTGCCAACTTGATTTCCACATAGCTCACTTCATCGCCTAAAGTAGCTTTGATTTCTCCGGAATTGGTCAAGCCTTCTTTAATCTTATTTAGTATTTTATCCAGTTTCTGTTGTGGAAGGAAATCAAGCACTTTTAGTTCTCCACGTTCAACATAGCTTGCCATGTGTCCGGCAATGGTGCCCTCTACTAAGCCGCGCGCTTCCGCAATTTCTTGCAGCGTTTTGCCTTCTTTATACATGGCAAATGATATCTCAGCCGTAGGTGTTTTGTCCTTGCCGCGTTCCTTCACTTGCTTTGTCATTTGGCCATACAGCGGCGTGGCGCGTAGGTCTTGTTTGGTCAGCACTTTGTTTTCATTGGCGCGTTGCACCAGTAGCGAAAGTTTTAATATTTGTCTTTGCTGATACGAATAAGCCGCCACCAATTCGTCCAATTCTTTCAGATAGGTGCGCACCTTGTTGGCTGTGCTCAGGGTCTTCCGATGAGTCAAAATGCGTTCTTTCAGTTCCGTCAATTGTGCAGTGAAATACGCCTCGGCTTTCGCAAGTCGTTCGGCCAAATAGGGGAGGTATTCAGCCGGAGCAAGTGCCTGCTCGATTTGCGTGATAAATTTATTCCCAACCTCCTTAAGTGGCTGTGTATCAGTGATCAACTGCTGTGTCCAAGTGGCAAATTGCTGTTTCAGGGATCGGTTTTCGTCTTTGTTGAACGACCGCTCATGATCCCGCAGGGTGGATATTAATTGCGTGAAATCAAATGCTTCATAGGCAAACCGTAGCAGAAACGCTTTGCGATGTGTGCTCAGCTGTTCTTTCAATTCCGATTCGTCATGAAAACTGCGCGAAAACGACTCCAACGATTCATCTATAGTCGGTGGATTACTCGGCAAGCATGAAGACATGATGAGCCCATTTAATGACGTGAGGCGAGAAAGCGCCACATACAGTTGCCCGGGTGCAAATGTGCCTTGCAAGTCCAAAATGGCCCGTTCAAACGTGAGCCCCTGACTTTTGTGAATGGTGACGGCCCATGCCAATTTGAGTGGATATTGTTCAAACGAACCGAGGAATTTTTCCTCAATCTCGTTGGTGGTTTTGTTCAGCACATAGCGCTTGTTTTCCCACATGTAGGTACCCACCACTATTTCATTTCCCTCGGCAAACCGCACCTTAATTTGGTCATTCGACAAACTGCTCACATGCCCGATTTTGCCATTGAAAAATTTGCCCTGTCCGGTCGGGTCGTTTTTGATAAACATCACCTGCGCACCTTCTTTCAGTACCAATTGATCGCCCGTGGGATAGAGGTTTTCGGGAAATTCCCCCTCAATTTTTGGTTCGTATCGATACGCCTTACCCGGCAAATTACTCAGTCGTGTGGCATTGATGTCGTCCGCTTTGCGGTTGTGAGTCGTCAGGTGGATGTAGCCATCCGTGTCGATGCTGTCTAGGTTCGGTTCGTAGTGAGCATTCAGCCGCTCCACATCCGCTTCGGTCTGTTCGTTGTGGCGCAGACGATTCAGCAAGTCAATGAAATCCTGATCGCTTTGGCGGTAGATTTTTTGTAATTCCACGAGTATCGGCGGATTGTCGCGCAGGGCGAGTGCTTCAAAGAAATACGGACTGGCGTAATACGTGCTGAGCAGTTCCATTTCCTGCTCTTTGATCACCGGCGGTAGTTGCATCAAGTCTCCGATCAGCAGCAGTTGCACACCGCCAAAGGGCTGCCGCTTGCGTCGGAGATGCCGCAGCGTATGATCAATGCAGTCCAGCAAATCGGCCCGCAGCATACTCACTTCATCGATGATCAGCAGTTCCAGTTCTTGGATCAGTTTGCGCTTTTGGGCATTGAAGCGAAATTCACGGAAGAGCGTATTCGGAGTGTTGATGGGCGAATTGGATGCCCCCAACCGGATATTTTCCGGTACAAACGTGCCAAACGGCAGTTGCAGTAGCGAGTGCAGTGTGACGCCCCCGGCGTTGATGGCCGCAATGCCCGTGGGAGCCGCAATGATGGCGTTTTTGTACGTATGCTGCACGATATAGCGCAAAAAAGTCGTCTTGCCCGTGCCGGCCTTTCCCGTCAGGAAGATGTGCTGATCGGTGGTGTTTACATATTTGGCCGCCAATTCGGCCATTTCTTGCGGTGCGTACGACATACGAGGTTAATGAACAACGGCAATCTCCTGAACAAATTCCAAAAATACCTTTTTGTGCAGTTCTAAATCCATTTTGGGCGAAAGGGCCACCCGCGCTATGTAATCCTTGTCTCCTTCCTTCGTCGTGCCTTGAGTGGAAGTGGCGGGGATTGTCCAATAACAGCCCTTTAGCTGACCATAGCTTACACAATACGTGCTCTCGTGAGGGATTTTACCAATCATCAGATTGATTAATTTCAGATTGAGTGCTCGCTTATAGGATTCCCGCGCTTCGGGAGTCTGGCCTTTGGTGGGTAAGTCCAACGAAAAAACAGATGGGGTGAAACCTTGTTCGGCTAACGACTCGGAAACAAAATTGATCTTGGCAGATGAAAGTACCTCTTTTATGAAGTTGACGAATGCACGGGTGTTTGCGTAGGCCTCAGCTATCCGTTGATTCATTGATGGCATCTGCTCGGCTAGCAGTTCGTATTGAAACTCAGTGGCTTCATTGTCACAAAGGAGTAGATGCAAGCTAATTTTCTCTATAAGGGTTTCTGTGTGGGTATTTCCAACACAATAACCCGCCGTGCATTTACCGCCACTCGGAAACTTCGATCCGCTCACATAAGAGATCGCGCGAACACTGGAAAGTACGGCTCCTTCGCCCAAGAAATGCACATTAGGACAAAATGTTTGATCTAAAATGAAAACAGGGTCAATGGCCGGATTACCACTTGGCGTGAAACGCTTTTTACTCAACGTTTCTTGTAATTGTTGCAGATTTGGCACTTCCACACGTGGGTTGGTAGGTATCTCGGCTATGATGTACGGCACTGTATCTTCATGAGCCATTTGTGTCAGCACGGACTCTAGGCTTTGGACCATGCTATAGGAACCATCTACCGGTAGATCCACTACCTCCGTGTTGTTGATGCAGGCAGCCACTCGTCTCGCTTGATCATTTGTGCCCCCGTAGCAATTGGGAGGAACTATGAATCGGATGGCCTTTCCAGCATGATTTTCCTGTGCATGGTGAACTAGTCCCATCATGATGGCATATTGAACGGATAATCCACTTGAGCCAACGAGGGCTTTCGTTGGCGAGCCAGTAATTTCTTTTATGGCCGAAAGAACGCGCACTTTGTCTGTTCCCGCATCGCGTTTGGGAATGACATACGGGGCATGGTTTACGAGTGATGTTAAAGCAAGCACACAATTGGCAGGTGTCATGGCAATAGTCTCTCGTCTTCTGACATGCTGTATTTCAGAGATGTAGTCAGCATTTTGCTGGCCATTGACCCATAAAATGCTGCCCAAGTGTGGATAGCAGTGAATGTAGAAATCAATATTGTCTGACAATTCCTCCGCCTCGACGATATTCCCGGCTTCTGAAACGAGAACGGTAGTGCCATCAAATGAGGAAATATCCAACACATTGTCTACTTGGCGCAACTCAAAGGCATAACCGTAAACTTGGCGTATCAATGCTTCATCGAAGTGGGCGGGAAGTGCCCCTTTGTACAGTATCTGCGTGTTTTTGTTTGTCAGTAGATTTTTTCGGAGAATGGCAAAAATGGGAGTGACCTGCGAGGAAAAAGAAATGACATTTTCCGGATTCAAGCCAATTTGATGTGCAACCGCCCATTCCAATACGCAAGAGAGGGGATGCCCCAAGCGGATGTAATCATAGGCCGTGGGTAGCTGTGCAAGAACAGCGGTCTCCGCGTGATCGGCATGATAAAGTTTATCTAATGCATCCAGAAATTGACTTTTGGCCAATTTCTCCTCGTAGATATCTAAGCGATGGGTGGTAAGTTTCTCCCATGCCTCGGGTCTATTTTCGAGAACTTTTTTTGCAAAAATGAGCGCGCGACTGTCTGCCATTGTTTCCCACGTTGTTATCGGGCGGCAAGTTAAAAATTTGGTTTGGCATTGAGGACTCCTTTGTGTCCGTAGTGCGCCGTGATAACATTTAGGGCACGGGAGGGGGTCTCAATTGCGAAGAGCGGGAATTTCGAAGAGTAAGCTGGGAATTTTTCGCAAGAGTAGGCAGTTTAATCACTGGCTATATCATCTCTAACCGCATGGAAGCACCTAAAGAAATAGTGATTCGAAAGAAATTGCATAGAATCACGATGAGATACCTTTTCGTGAGCATTTTAGACGCGCTCGATGTTGAAAAGGGTTTTTTGTTTTCTCTCAAATCGTTTTTCCTTAATCCCAAAAGCGCATTTGAGGGCTATTTGAACGATGACCGATATCGTCATTCTAACCCATTTAAACTGGCCGTAGTGCTCACGGCAATAACCGTTTTTCTCACTATAGAATTTGGTTTCACCGAATTGATTGCAGATGAGCTTAATGATGGATATAGATCAGGCGGCCAAACGGAACAAGCAGGGGAAACCTCGGCCATGTTTGAAACCACCATCAACGAGTATTATAATGTCATGATGCTCGCAGCACTACCTGTGCTTGCACTATCGAGTTTGCTCTTTTATAAAAAAACCGGTTATAACTATGCCGAGCACCTGACGCTCAATTGTTTCATGTTCAGCGTGACATCCGTCATGTATTGCATCTCCTTTCCCTTACAGATGTGGTCATCAACCATGATGACCGTCTATGTCATTCTCTCCTTTGGTTATCAAATTTGGGTTTATCGCTCGGCATTGGGGGGAACTGTTTTGAGGGCATTTATGGCCAGTCTTACAGGCTATGTTATTTATTTTCTATTATTTGTGGTGGTCATGATACTGGTGGTTTTAACCCATATGGCGAACTGGTGACGAATTAATTGTTTCGGATTACAATATTCTAAAAGTGTTGGGGCGGAATGATGCTTGGTTGCATCCTACGATACTGCTTCGGAATGGCAAATTCCGAAGAGCTTTTTTTTGAATTTTGGCTTTGACAAAATCATCCCTTTGATGCGAACCATCCAGAAGTGCCCCCACAGAGTGGCCTAGCATCGAAGTTGAGCTTTCGGAGTAAATAAGCTGCTTGATCAGATCTACCACCGCCATTGCCACACACGGTCACCACAAGGATATGCCTAGAGATTCGATTGCTATTTTGACTTAAATCAATAAGTGGGATGTGAATAGCCTCGGGCACATGCTGACGGTCATATTCTTCCCTGCTACGCACGTCAATTACGGTAATTTCGGTATGCTTCATCAGTGCTTGAAGTGCCGATTTGGTAATGCACGTGGGTTCGGTAGGTATTCGAAATTTGATAATTAAAGCCGATACAAGGGTGAGTAATCCAATAAGTAGAATGGCATATTCCACTCCAAATAAGTCTGCAGTGATGCCCGAAATGATGGAGCCAAAGGCATAGCCGAGATCGCGCCACAGCCGAAACGTGCCGAGGCTTTCAGCCCGCTGTGCCGGAGTGGTAGCTGCCGCAATGGCCGACATAAACGTGGGATACACCAGCGCCGTACCCAGCCCCAACGTGATGCTGATGCCTATGAGCCAATACAGTCCGGCGGATGCAGGGATGAGCACAATGGCGACTCCCTGCACCAGCATGCCCCAAAAGAGCATGGCCTTCTTGGAATAGTGGTCGGCCATCTTGCCGGTGAAGAGTTGACCGATGCTCCAAATGCCCGGATAGATGGCGGTGATCATGCCAATGGTGGCGGCATCATAGCGCAAACTGAAAAGCAAGACGGGAAACAGCCCCCAAATCATGCCGTCGTTCAGGTTGTTCACAAGTCCGGCCTGGGTGATGGAGCTGAGGGTTTTGTTGGTGAAAGACGTTTCGAGGAAGACGTTTTTCAGCGGCTCGATGGTGGATTGCTTGCTCTCGGTATGCACGAAGTGGCGCGTGTCTTTTACAAATAGCACCGTGAGCAGCAAGCCGACAATGGAAATGCCAATGCCCAAATAAAACGGATACGGCGTGATGCCATAATGTGCGGCTATATACCCCGAAATGAATGCCACCAGCGCCACGGCCAAGTAGCCGGCAAATTCGTTGAGCCCCATAGCAAAGCCACGGTCCTTTTCGCCGACCAAGTCGATCTTCATGACGACCGTGCTGCTCCATGCCAGTCCCTGACTGATGCCTAGGAGAATGTTCGCTACGATCACCCACCACCAGCTATCGGCGGATATCAGTATGAAGGGGATGGGGAGTGCGATGATCCATCCGGTGATGAGCAGATTTCTCCGCCCGAATCGGTTGGCCCATTTGCCGGTGAAGTAGTTGGTAAATGCCTTGTTGATGCCAAATGCCGCGATAAACGACAGGATGGCTGTATGGGAATCAATGCCGAAAACGGAAGAGGCGAACTCAGGGAAGATCGATCGCTCCATGCCGATCATGCCGCCAACGAATCCGTTGATGAGCAGCAGCAGCGCGAATTGCTTCCAGTTGGCTTTGAGTCCGAGTTGTGTTTTTTCCATTGCTTCGTACTTTGCAGGTGATTGCACTATGCAAAAGTCCGAGGCTTGTGATCAAAGCTTTTTACAAATGTTAAATAGTGAGAACGGCCATGAGTAAACGTCAAGTCACCGCCCTTTAGATTCTTTTGTTCTTTTGTCTTGGACACAAAAGAACAAAAAGGTCAAGTCAGCATTAACCTTCTGCCCTCAGACCTGCCGCACGCCCGGAATGCTGACAGGCTTACGCGCTTTCGATTTTACAAATCGATTGTGATTATTCACCTACTTCAACTTTAGATTTAAATGGATTGATCTCTATAGTCTTTGGTGGAAATCTGTTGACTTTTTTTCAACGAATGGACGCGCGGATGCGGCTCAGGCTCACTTGCGTGATGCCAAGGTACGACGCGATGTGCTTGAGCGGTATGCGCTGCAGCAGGTTAGGGGAGTTGTCAAGCAGGGCTTGGTAGCGCTCTTCTGCCGTGTGAAATTGAAGGCTTTCCATCCGATTGACGGTATCCACATATGCGCGCTCGGTGAGTTTTCTGAACAGCCGTTCCAAATCGGCATGTTGGTCAAACAGTTGAAACAGTTTGTCAGCAGGAATGGCCACAAAGGAGGTTTTTTCTAGTGCTTGAATCGCTTTTTGACTGGGTTTGCCGGTGAACAAACTCTCCGCGCGGATGATCATGTCATTGTCAAAAGCGAAATACTCGGTGATGTCTGTGCCGCCTTTCAAGTAATAGATGCGCGCCAATCCTTCTTTTACGAAATAGATGGTTTTGCACGTTTTTCCCACGGCCTGCAGATCAATGCCTTTTTCAATCTGAATGATGGTTGAGATAGCTGAAATGGCCGTTTTTGTCTCTTGCGAGATGGGCTGAATCTGCTGAAAGTAGTCAAATAAAGGTGCAAACTCGGGTTTCATGTCACTAATCTAGTCCAAGTCTGGCCACAAGCCTTCTTTCATAACGGCTTTCAAAGGAGAAGAGATTTGGAGAGGCACTTTAGCGCTACTTATTGGCCGTCAAATCTATCCGTAGAGTTAGCGAAGCGCTCTACGGATAGCCTAATAAAATGTAGTCTATGACTACACGTAATCAGACAAAATCAATTTTCACCAACCCTTTTTGGTTGGTATAATAATCAATGGCTCTGGAATAGACATAGTCCCATTCTTGACGTACCAATCCTGCACGCATTGGATTCTCATGGACGTACGTCAGCTTTGATTCAAGCATTTCAGCCGTTGTACATTCTTCCGGATGGTTATCTTGTTGCCAAAATTGGTAGGTATCATTCCGCTTGTTTCTCTCGCCTGCAGATTTGAATAGCCATATCATCCATTTCTTCCGACTCTCAGAGGGATTATTTTCTATTGCAGCCAAAATGCGCTGAGAGGTGAATTTTTTGAAATCTCTAATAATATCCGAAAGGATATTACCTTCTCTTGCTGATACGATCAAATGCACGTGGTTACTCATAATGCACCAAGCATGTACATTCAGGCCTTTGTTCTCCTGACAAAAGTTCAAACTTTCTACTACTATATCCGCGTACGAGGTTCGTGTAAAAACATCCACCCATTGTACAGTAGCAAATGTGAGAAAATGAACGGCGTTTTGATCTCTGATCTGATATCCTGCACGATTATTCATAAGCTGAAATTACTGAATAAAAGCGGGTCAGAGACCCTTTTGTCGATTAGATTCTACGCTCAATTGTCCGTAGTGTTGGCGCAGCGCACTACGGACAGGTGGGTAAAAGGTATTATCACAAACAATCTGCTAACACTCATTAATCCGTTTTATCCAATTGGCTCATTTTACGAGTGACGCTTTTATCAACTCCCTCTCTCGAATAGAGCACACTCTTTCAATAAAACGGTATAGCAGCTACTGAAAATCCCTTTGGCTTGTGGCCTAGCCCCGACCATCGGACGGGAGTGCAGGTGCTAATGCGCAATAAAGCTCCGCTCCAACTTATTCCTCAACCAATCTACTTCTCACCATATTCAGTGCGGCGATGGCGCCTAGCTGGATGTTGATCTTGCGCTCTTTCATGAAGATGTACTTCTTGGCTTCTGTGCCGTTTGCGTCGCTTACGGCTATCCAGATCGTGCCCACGGGCTTGTCGGGTGTGGCGCCTCCGGGTCCGGCTATGCCGCTAGTGGCCACCCCGATGCTCGCACCGGTGAGTCGGCATACGTTTTCGGCCATTTCGGTGATGGTCTCTTCGCTCACTGCTCCGTAGGTATTCAGCGTTTCGTTTTTCACGCCCAAGGCGCTTTCCTTCATTTCGTAGGAGTAGGGGATAATCGAACCCAAAAAGTAATCTGAACTGCCCGGCACGGAGGTGATGAGGTGCGAGATGTAGCCACCCGTGCAGCTTTCGGCACACGCGATGGTTTTGTGTTGCTCACGCAGCAGTTCGCCCACACGCGCCTCCAGTTCGATGTTTTCGGTGGCGAACACATATTTGTCTATGAGCGGCAGCAACTTTTGTATTTCGGCTTCCGCTTCGGCTTTCAGTTTTTGGATGTCCGTGCCGGTGGCGGTAAGGCGGAGTTTCACCTGCGCCAATGTGGGCAGATAGGCCAGTTTGATATGCTTGGGCAATTGCTTTTCCCAATCTTCGAGTTTTTCAGCCAGTCGCGATTCGGGTATGCCACCCGTGCGGATGATGCGGTGATGGATTTCGGTTTTGACAAATCGGGCTTGTAGGGCAGGCAGCACACGTTTTTCCATCAGTCCCTTCATCTCAAACGGCACACCGGGCAAAGCCACAAACACGGTGTTGTTGCGCTCCATCCATAGGCCTGGAGCAGTGCCCCAGTCGTTGGTCATTTTGGTGGCTCCCTCGGGCATCAGCGCCTGATCTTTATTCAGTTGATTGAGTTCTCGCCCCATGCGAGTAAATTTTTCTTCCAGTTCGGCCAGTGCCTCGGCATTGCGGTACATGCCTACTCCGAAAAACTCAGCCAAGCAGGGTTTTGTGAGGTCGTCGCTAGTAGGGCCCAGACCGCCCGTAATGATGACGATTGAGGCGCGCTGCTCGGCCTCAGCAAAGGCTGTGAGAATCTGTGTGCGCTCGTCCGGGATGGTGGTCTTGCGGATGACCCGAATGCCGATTTGATCCAGTTGGCCGCTGATCCAGTGCGAATTGGTGTCGAGGGTTTGGCCGTAAAGTATTTCATCTCCGATGGTGATGAGTTCTGCCCGTGTAGACATGTGGTGGGGTTGTAGTAAATTAAAGCGCTAATTACGTAGTTTAGCATTACAATTAATCTCAAGATGCGCATTGTATTGATACTAATTCTTTTGGTCGGGGTGTTGGTTCCAAGTTTTGGTCAGATAGACAAAACAATCAAAAAAGTGACACAAGTGGTCACCAAAGATGGCTTGACCTCAGACGATGTGGCCAAGGGACTGAAAGCTGCCTTGCTAAAAGGGGTAGATACGGGTACAGGGCAAGCATCTCAGGTGGATGGTTTTTTCAAAAATCCGGAGATAAAGATTCCCTTTCCGGAAGATGCCCAGAATGTAGCCTCTGCCTTGAAGAAAATAGGGATGGACAAGGCCGTAAAGAATTTTGTGCTCACGCTCAACCGCAGTGCCGAGCAGGCGGCAGGAGAGGCCAAGCCCATTTTTGTGGCGGCCATCAAAGAAATGACCATTGACGATGCGTGGAGTATTCTGAACGGTCAAGACAAGCAAGGCGCCACCAACTATTTGAAAAAGGCCACTTCTGATGAATTGACAAAGAAATTTACGCCCATCATCGAAGCGGCACTCTCCAGCACCAAGGCCACCAATTACTATGCAGATCTGATCACGGCCTACAACAAACTGCCGGCTGTGCAGAAACGAAATCCGGACTTGACGGCTTATGCCACTCAAAAAACAATGGACGGACTGTTTACCTTAATTGGCAAAGAGGAATTAAAGATTCGAGAAGACCCGGCGGCTCGTACGTCCGATATTTTGGTCAAGGTATTTAACTAACACACACACTACTCTCATGTTGACGGAATTACAAAGACAGAAAATTACCCATTACTTTCATGCCGTGCTGGATCAAGACCGCAACGGTGTGCTACAGGACAATGATTTCATGGAAATCGGCGAATCGCTGTGCATCTTGTGGCGCTACAAACCCGGATCGCCTGAATACCAAAAAGTCATTGATCAATGTCTCAGCAGCTGGCATCTTTTCGAGCGGCACTTCAAGACGACAGGTGGCGAGGCGAACTTGGAGAACTTCTTGAAATTCTTTGACAAAATGCTCTCTCCCGGTGGTGAAGAAATGTACCGTCAGTATGTCATCAACGTGGTGGGGGATGTGTTTGACTCGTTTGACGTGAATGCCGACGGAGTGATTTCCATCAACGAGTATGTGGACTTGTTCATGTGCTACCACATTAAAATCAAGTATTCGGCAAAGGCATTCTTGAAACTGGATCGCAATGGTGACGATCAGGTGACCAAAGAAGAGTTGCTTCAAGCCGTGGATGAATTCTTCAAATCAGATGATCCCAAAGCACCCGGCAACTGGCTGTTTGGGTTTTGGGGAGATAAGGACGAGTAAAATCGAAACCCTTTACCGAAAGGAGGTCGTCGTTTCCTGTATTCACATACAATTGCTTGCCATAGAGGTAGCCGTTCAGGTGATCGCCGGAAGTGATATGTCGCACTTCACCCGAATCCTCATTGTAGGCATAAATGTTTCGTTCACTGAGGAAATAGACAAAATCATTTAGTTCAAATGTTTGTAAGAAATGGTCAGTAATGCTGTCGGCTTGAATGAGCGGAATGTATTGGTACTTGTTGTCTTTGAAATCCAGCTTACCAAACTCGCCGATACAGCCGGCATAGAGCGTGTTATCGTCGGTAATGCTGATGGATAAAACAGAAGAATTCGTTCGGTAAAATTCCCAATCGAGCCCATCGTATTTGAGCACACCAAAGCGGTTGGCCATGCAAATTATCCCGTTTTGGTCGGCTGTTAAGTGAAAGTTGGTATTGTCAATCTCTGAATGTTTGGGTGCGTGATGGGTGAGCGTGAAGTCACCCGATTGAGACCAAACGGTAGAGCAGACGACAGAAAGAGTAAGAAGTAGGAGTGAACGAAATTTCATTATCTAAGGCTACTGAATCAGTAATTTAATGCTTTGCGTGCTATCACTTAAATGGAGTGACAAGAGGTAAACACCCGGCACCAAGTCATTTGGCAAATACAGCGCATTGCTTTGCTGTACCGACGCGACTAAATTACCCACCAGGTTGTACAATTTCAAACCATTTATATACGCGGGTGCATGGAGGGTCTGTCCTCTGCGCACAGGATTTGGATAAACGGACCATTCTGGAGTATTCACACTCGTAACAGCTGCTATAACCTCGTAGAGCAGGATTTCCTCCCACACGCAACCGGCACTGTTTTTAGCGATAAGTTTGATTTGATACATGCCAGGTGAAGTGAACAGGATGGTAGGTGATAACGCTGTTTCGATCAGTTCGCCATCCACGTACCACTCGGCTGACGAGATGGTAGTTTCAGCAGCCAATTGCACCACTTGAGACTGTGTCAACACGAGCGAGGGAGGTGTGGCTCTTATGGTGGTGGAAAAATCGGCAATGGAAATGGTGGCCACTACCGGTGCGGAGGGCAGTATGTTGTCTAGACCAACTACATAAACGGTTTCATCTTCCGTCGCATCTTCTAGCACAAGTTGTTCTCCTTTGCCCAGTAGTTGGGTCAATTCAGCGTCGGCGTAGAACCCAAAGTAGGTGCCATTGCCTGGGGCTAAAACTGTCGATTCGCCGGAGCAAACCATGACGGGCGAGACGGAAGGTGCCGCAGATGATGTAAATTGGATCATTTCGGTAATCACATCCGTACAAGCCTCATTGGAAACCAACAATGTAAGCTCAAATGCACCTTCATCAGCTAGTATGGACAGAGTGGTGGCATTGCTCAGTTCCACATCGTTAATTGACCAAGCAAACGAATTTGCACCACTTCCTGTGTAAGAAAAGAGGGCTGATGTTTCCACCGAACCAAGATCCGGTGTAATGCTGAAAGTTGCCTCAAGTTGATCAACCGTGACAGCCACCTCCGAAGGAAGACTTTCAAATCCTTCTATTTGTTGTGCGATGAACAACAGGGTGGACGCTGCAAAAGGGCCTAATGTGATTTCGGCTCCCCTTCCTAATCGCGTGCCCTGACCATCGTACACCACGTATTTTTCAGTAGGATGAGTGAGCGTGATAGTTTCATAGCTGCAAATCGAAATGTCTTGAACCAATGGGGATGCCGGACGGTCGGCTACTACTACATTTTTGGTAACCACATCTTCACAACCGATGGCACTGGTGACTGTCAATGTTACCGCATAAGTCCCTGATGCTGAAAAATTTACCGTCGGGTTGGCTACTGAAGCGAGCACGCCATTTCCAAAATCCCAATGCCATTCGTTTGCTTTAAAACTCTCATCGGTAAAAGTGATTGTGTTCACTGCAGGGTGATCTAGATACAATGTGTCCTTTGATGCGCTAAACTGGCCGATTTCATCGAGTACCTTGATCTTCACGGCATGCACGGCTGAGGGGAATGAACCGTCTAAGTTTTTTACATAAATGACTGAATCTCCTGAAATATTTGTCACCATGAGTGCATCTGAAGTACTCAAAAATTGTGTGGCTGGTGCATCCTTGTAAAATGAGTAGGAGGTACCTTTCGAAGGGTTTATTGTAACATCTGCGCCCTCACATGAATAGAATGTTTCTAATAATGGGGGATGAGCCTTGAAATCGGCGTATACGTCTGATGCTTTCTGTAAGTTAGCTTGCAGACCGGCGTACGAATCGCTCAAAGCTAATACTACGGCAAGCTCCACAGATTCGCTCGGTTGAATCCCGGAAAATGAGCGGCTCACTAGTCCTGCCACATCATTTCCGCCTCCCATCGTTCCCGCATCGGCCAAATCTTCGGCCGTCAAAAGTGCGTATTTGTCTGCATCAGAGAACGTATCACCTATATCACGTGAATTCCCGTTGGTGGCTTGCATATCCAATGCAGCAAAATGGTACGGATCGCCAAGGAGTTTGAGCGCGGCAAATACTTGCTCTTGATCATCAAAGAACACGATTGCTTGCGCATTCTCGTCCCAAACCGCATGATTATCTGCCAATGTGCCTAGGGTGTAGTCGGTAAAAAGACCGGCATGAAACGTTGGTATTTCAGCTTCGGATGTATTCACCAGTCGGTACGAGATGAGCAGCAGATCAGCCGCATCCTGCACCACGGACTGCTCCACCCAAAAATCATCGGTTACAGATGAAAACTCGCTGTAGCCAACAAAAGGGGTGATTTCGTGAGGGATCATTTTTATATTTTTTTCTGTAGTGAAATCCGCCGACCGGGTGACCGCACCAGTCAAGGTCTGCACCACATTATCCTGCACATCTGCTGCGTTTGTTGCAAGCAGCAATCCTGCATATTTTAGTACGGGTTCGCCTTTGAATTCCATCTCAAATCCGCTGCTGAACGTCGCGTCGGTATAGCAGAAGCTACCATCGCCACTGAGGCGAAGCGTGAGGTTATCATTGCCCACATCCATATAGTTGGGGTTTGTTCGAAACGAAACATGCTGGAAATCGGAATAAGTGCCTTCGTTCATCTCATAGCGAAGGTTAATTTCGGTATTGGGAGGCGTGTTTTCTGCAATCAAAAGTTGGATGGTGTCCTCGGTTTTCGATTCCATGGTTTGAAATGCACCCGGGTACCACGCGCCATTCAGCACGGTCGCATACGGAGAGTCGCTTATCAGGCTGATGGCAGGGTCATTCACACCCGCCAAGTAGTTAATCATTTCAAATGCCAGCCGAATCGTATCGCCGTAAAAGGCATACGTACCGAATCCATTGTGATAAGTGAAGTCCGTGATGCGCATCGAGCGATTGGTGCGCTCTGTCACGGCTCTGTACACATTCAAGCGACCTTTTCCTAATTTGTAGGCATACGCGGAATTTCCCGTGACACCATAAATGTCATCGGCGGTCACGCGCAGTTGTTCCATGATTTGGCGCGCATTGTATTGGGTAAAAACAGACTTGACCAGCGCGGCTGCACCGGCCACTTGCGGTGTGGCATGACTGGATCCATTATCCGAATTGTAGGTATTGTTGTTTTGAGTAGAAAATATGGATTGAGCAGGAGCTGTGATGTCTACAAAATGACTGTAAGTGCCATTGCTCCATTTGGTATCGGTCAGTGTGGTGCCTGCCACGGACAGTACATTTTCGTAACTGGCAGGGTAAAAGTCTAGATCGGCATTGGTATTGCCAGCAGCCGCCACGATGACCACATCTTTTTCCAGTACACAATAATTGATGAGGTCTTGTAAAAATTGACTGTAAGTACCTGCACTTCCGAAGGAAAGATTCAAAATATCCAGTCCATTTTCAGCGGCATAATACACCGCTTCCCAGACGCCCGTGGAAACCGTTCCTGCCGTGGTGAATCCCTTGAGTGGTGCGAGTTTGGTTTGATAACCTACACTGGCAATCCCGAGTCCATTATTGGTAGCAGCACCTGCAATGCCGCCCACATGTGTGCCGTGTTGATTGCCATCTGCTTGCGCATTAGGATCATTGTCAGCAAAGTCATATCCTCTGATGTCGTCTATATAGCCATTTCCATCTTCATCAATACCGTTTGCTTCGGGGGCTTCTCCGATGTTGGTATAATACTTAACTGAAAGATCCTGATGGGCCAAATCCATCCCTGTGTCTACCACACCAATGACGATGTTCGGGCTGCCGGTCGTAATGTCCCATGCCTCGTATGCTTTGATCACACTCAAATACCCTTGGCTTCCGGTAATTGGCTGAGCAGATGGGTCATTTGGAGTGAAAAGAAGGTCTTCATTTAGTAAAACCTCTGCATATTCAATTTCCTGATAATGAAGCAGTTGATTACACATATTTAGTGGATCAAGCGAAGAGTCAATCGTCACCCAGAAAATGCCATCCAAGATAGAAGGTGCTTGTCGCAGATTTGATGAGGTTCTTCTTACGGATTCCGTTTTTAATACACCCGCTACTGTTGAAATATCGAATGGCGCGATGCGCTGATTTGATTCGCCATGATTCGACCTTACTTTGACCACAATTCGACCTGGAACTATTCGACTTTTCAGCTCCGATTGTAGATCATACCGCCTCGATTGGCCGATCAATAGGAAAGGCATAAATAGTAACAATAGAGAGACTCTGACTGGCACGATCCAAAGTTTTGAAGGTACTAAATTAAGAAAGTTCCCTACGTAACTTTTGCGTTTCTTATCATTTTTGAGAACAATGTGGGCACAAATCGCTTAAGATAAATGGCCAATTTCTCCTTAGCACCGGACACGTACACTTCTTCCTTTCGGGCGGCAATAGCACGAGCCATCAATCGGGCGCATTTGTCCACCGGCATACCTTCTTTGGTCACATCATCCATTTTCATTTGGGGTCGGCCGTCACCCATGAGTGCATGCATGGTGATGGACGTTTGGATAAACCCGGGCAGGATGATGGTGACGTCAATGTTATCTTCATAATGCTCGATACGCAGTGTATCAAAGAACCCGTGCAGGGCATGCTTGGAAGCGGCATAGCCTGACCGAAAACGAGTGGTCACAATGCCCACTGCCGAGGTGACAACTACCATGTGACCAGATTTTCTGGCAATCATGGAGGGCAGTACCGCTTTGGTGAGTGCCACCGTGCCGAAGTAGTTCACTTCCATCACTCGGCGGTCTACATCCAGTTGCGTGTCTTTGATCAATGCCCGCTGACTAATTCCTCCATTGTTTACAAGTATGTCCACATGCCCGAAGATGCCGATTCCCTTTTGGGCAATAGCCGGAATCGCCGCTGAATCTGCCAAATCCAACGCGAGTATGTGCACACCCGAAGGGTCTAGGCACTTTTCTCTTACTCGTTCGAGTTCGTCTGCACGCCTGGCAGAGAGGATTAATTTGGCGCCTTGTTTACTGAGTTCGTATGCGAGTGCCTCGCCAATACCTGACGATGCACCCGTGATCCAAATTATTTTATCCTTCAATTTCCCCATGTTGTTTCGACTTGTTGTTCTCTACATAGACCCAAATGGTGTACGCGCCGATGGCCGTACCCAAGGGGAAAGATAATAGAGAAATACAACCGGAGATCAACAGGAGCACCATCCCGTATTCTTTTCCTTTTTGAACAGCAAATCCGCCAATGATGGACGGTAGTGCTGTGATAAGAATAGCCACAACAATGATGGCAAAGAAGGCACTCGAAATCAAATCCATAATCCAGATGGCATCTGCGCCTTCTTCTTCTATGATTTCATTCACTATGAAGGGTTTGAAGAGGGAGAAAAAGAAGGTGATGCCTCCGTAAACAAATAACTTGAAAAAACCGACCACAATGTGCAATATGGCCAAGGTACGTTTGTGTGATTCCACATTCATGTGTGTAGTGTTTAAGTGTTCGTAGGGGAAACGGATAAAATAGTACTGAGTTGTCAGTTCAGTTTTCAGTTATCAGTTTAATGGATTGGTTTCTAAAAAGCTTTGAATTGTTTAGGGCGAATCATAATTGACTATTTTGCACTGCACTACTGATAACTATATGAAAAATCGTCTCACTCCACTCTTACTCCTTCTTATTTGGCTCCCATTGCACGCTCAAATAGATGTCAAAGCCATTGATAAATACCTAGAGCAAGCACGCAATGATTGGAATGTGCCCGGCATGTCTGTGGCTATCGTAAAAGACGGACGAGTAGTGCTGTGTAAAGGATATGGGATAAGGGAATTGGGCAAAAATGATCAAGTAGATGCCTATACGCAATTCGCGATAGCTTCCAATACCAAGGCTTTTGTAGCTGCTGCACTAAGTCGGCTAGTTCAAGAGGGGAAGATTTCATGGAAAGACAAGGTGCGTAATTGCTTGCCGTACTTTTCGCTCTATGGTGAATTCGAATCAGCCGAAACGACCATTGAAGACTTGCTCTGCCACCGAGTGGGGTTGGGGACATTCAGCGGTGATGTGATTTGGTATAAATCTACCCGCAGTGCCGAAGAGGTGATCAAGCGGACCAAGCATGTGCCCAAGGCGTTTGGCTTTCGAGATGGATACGGCTACTCCAATCTGATGTTTATCGCAGCTGGAGAGGTGATACGCAAAGTGACTGGCAAACCGTGGGATGTGTATGTGGAAGAAGTCTTTTTTGCCCCTTTGGAAATGAACAACACCATCACAAGCACGAATGATCTTTTGTCCAATTATGCCACTCCCCACAAACCTACACTCGAGAATGGTACTGTCCCCATCGAGTGGACTAACTGGGACAATATGGGCGCAGCTGGGGGTATTATTTCTTCAGCGAATGACATGGCTTCATGGATGATGATGAACTTGGAGGGAGGCAAATGGAAGGGAGAAGAATTGATCAACAAAGAACAACAAAACCTCATGTGGACACCCCACAACAATTTCAAACTGAGCGAAGAGTCGAAGGAAGCTATCCCCGGACGTCATTTTGCCGGATACGGACTCGGCTGGAGCATGATCGATTACTACGGCAATCTAGTAGTGAGTCATGGGGGCGGCTATGACGGCATGTATTCACGCGTGATGATGATACCTGATATCAAGCTTGGAATTGTGGTGCTCACCAACACGATGGAGGATATTTCCACACCATTGACGTACTGGATAACCAACCAATATTTGAAAAAGGATTTACGCGATTGGTCCAAAGAAGCACTGGTCAGAGCGAGGGCCGATCAAGACCATAAAAACAAGGTTGCCGAGCGTAATATGCTGCGAGTGCCAGATACGGCTCCAACCAAACCGTTAGTGCAATTGACAGGGCGTTACACAGACCCGATGTACGGAGATATCACGATTTCGCTAAAAGGAGAGGAACTGCGAATGGAATTTCAAGACGCTCCTGAGCTTAGTGCTACCCTCGAGCACTGGCATTACGACACCTTTTTGATCAAGTGGGACGAGGAGCACGCGTGGTTCGATTTTGGAACTGTAGCATTCAACCTCTCTAATAACTTGAAGGTAGAGTCTATTCAATTTGACGTGCCTAATTATGACATTTTCTTTGAGGAATTAAACATGCAGCGGGTGGACTAAGAAATATTGGATCATTCTAAGATAAACTAGTAAATATCAATCGGAATTAAGGGTTAGCTTTTTATAAAGTGAAAAGAATGCCTATTTTGTACAACCATTACTAATCACAACTTTCATGAGACCTATCTACTTCCTTTTTGCTGTTTTGCTCAGCTTTTGTTTGACCGCACAGAAAAAGATAACGAGCATTCCTTTCGAACTATTTGGAGATCACATGTTCATCAAAGTGTCGGTGGATAAATCACAACCCCTTGATTTCATTTTCGACACTGGATCAGGACTTACGGTATTGGATAAGGCAGTCGCAGATAAAATGAAACTCATTCGAAAGACAGCCGAAATGAATAAGACTAAATCACAACTTGAGCTTATCAAGCACAATACTATTGATATCAATGGTTTCTTGATGGAGAGCAACATCGATGTGTATGCAGCAGACTTGAGTCATTTGGAGATTAGCCTTGGACGAGATTTCGATGGTATTTTGGGCTATGACTTACTGCATCACCACACCGTACACATCGATTATGACAATTTGACGATGGATATCTACGACCATGGCAATGGACCTAAAGATGGAGATGCTATTCCGTTCGAATTAATGACGTCCATCCCAACGGTCAGAGGAAATGTAGTATTGAACAACAATCAGGCTTATGACGGCTTGTTTTTTATCATGACCGGTGCAGGCACTACTTTGGATCTGAACAGTCCTGCCGCTCTTGAGTGGGACGCCATTAATAAAACAGGGAAGCATTATTCATATCCTGTAAAGGGACTCAGTGAAGAAGAAACAATGCACTACGAAGGGCACGTCATGTCATTCAGTTTTGGTAATCAGGTTGTAGAAGATATTCCAATAGGTATCAGCACAGCCAAGTCGGGTATTCAGGCCGATAAGAAGGTGGCGGGCATCATTGGCAATCGCATTTTGCGTGAGTTTAATATTACCATTGATGTCCCAGATAAAATGATCTGGCTCAAGAAGAATAGCCATTTTGGAGAAAAATTCAATATCAATAGTAGTGGTATCGACATCCAAATGTCAAAGGACATGCGAAAAGTGATGATTCATCGGGTGTTTGATGACAGTCCGGCTGCCGAGGCAGGAATTAAAGAAAATGCAGAATTGCTCACCATCAATGGCCAATTGGCAGTGTCTATTCCTATTCCTGATATGCAAACAATCCTTCGTCGAAGTGGAGAAACTGTGACACTCAGAGTAAAGCAAGACGGCAAAGAGCAGGATTTTACATTCAAAATGAGGTCTCTTCTGGATTGAGGCCGCCTAGCTTGATTTCAGAGTTTTTGCTATCTTTAATCTCAACCAACCAACTGCTTAGATGTATTACCTAGTATGGAGTTATGAAGTAGACCCACCCAAACGGGCGCAATTCGAATTAGAATACAGTCGGGCAGGGGCGTGGTTCAGATTCTACGAGCCATGCGGTGATTACTTGGGTCATGAGTTGATTAAGAATACAAAATCCGGAAATTATCTTTTGATCGATAAGTGGATGGACAAGGCCTCCTACGAAGAATTCGTAAAGTCAAACCTGATGGAGTACGATGCACTGAATCGAAAATCACGGGATTTGTACGATACAGAAGAGCTATTGGGCGCCTACGAGACCCTCAGCTAGTTAACTCCATTTAATCTCGCCCACTCTTCCGCAGAAGTTCTGCAGTCGATCGGCTGCTTTATTTTGCCTTCAAGCTTTCCAAGCGCATTTGCAATAGCTCGGTCAATAATGGTATGCGAAAGCGATTCAGTAGGATCCATTCCCAGTTTCTCCATGAGTTCGATGGTTTTGGCAGAGCCAAATGCACGTAATAGCGGCTCGTCCATACCCACGTAGCAATCCAAGGTATCACTACTGTTTAACTTGCCTAGGAGATTTTTCATCACCGATTGAAGCGGATGCAACTCAGCAAGAATCGGCAGATTAGCTTCGGGCGTAAACTGATACCCACTGATCAACTCACAGGAGCTCAATTGTGCCGCTTGTAGGAGTGCCTCCAGTTCCGCGCGAGTTTGATCAAAGAAATAGAGTATGAGCGTCGGTTTACCGCTCCGATCCAAGCTACTCAATAACTGCTGATACTTCAATACTCGACTCAAGTACACCCGGTAATTGAGTTTGGCTTCCTTTGGTTTTGAGAATGAGAAAAACATGACACTCCGAGCTTATTTTTAAAATATTACCATTCGGCTTGCGTAAATAGGCGAAATAGTCAGAAATTTAAAGAACCATTCAAACAGCTATCAGAAAAATACCCTCTTCATGGTATATGATACGGCTGCTTGCATGGCTTGATTTGTATCACCAACTAAAATGAATATATCATGAAAAAATCAATTTTACTTAGTTTGTTTTTTATGCTGTTCGCTTCTTATGCCGTTTTGGCTCAGGAGGATGATGCAGCAATCGAAGAATTGGATGCACCGCCTTCTTTGGATGAGTTATTGACACGCCCTAATGACATCAAAGTTCCTATCGTAGACGATTTTAAGAACGCATCTTTCAACCTGTATGATAAGGTGATCGAAGCTAGAAAGGCAGGTGAAACAGGTGGCTGGAGCGATGAACAGGGCTTGAAAGTGGCAAAATTTACACCTGAATATTTGAAACTAATCAAGGCAACTGTAGTGATGGCTAAAGATATTAAGACAGTACCTAAATTGAAGTTACCATTTGCTATCAAGAATTTCGTGAGCTCCAAAAAGGCGATTTCTCATAGTAACGCGCACATCAAGTATATGAAATCGCAATACTCTGCTGAGCAGATGGCGAAATACGAAGAAATGGTGAAGTCAATGGGCGAAGAGACGCCTGCTGAGGAAGTTCCGGCGGAAGCTCCGGCTGAAGATGGAGACGGTGGCAAGTAATCACTGAAAAACCTAAATCAATAAAAAAGCACCTTTAAAGGTGCTTTTTTTATGTCCATTAAAGTGTGATTAGAACAAATCTTATGCGTGGGCGAACTGAGATTGACTCATGAATAGTTTGCACTTGTCCTTCGTGCCTACATAAAGAATGCTCTGACCTCTTTTCACCATCCACTCATCTCCAAAATCAGATTTTGTGAGCTTCAGTTTGTCTTCGGTCATCTTGTTCGAGAATAGTCTAAGTAACGTCATTTTTGGTTTGGTTGTAGTGATAGAAAATTGTAATATTTTAATGTCTGGCACGAATATACCAAGATCGAATGGATATAATCAAATACAAACTAAAAAAAGTGATAAAATTTATTCGTACTAGTACTTAGAAGACACTTTTCTCTCCGTTTTCTACTTTTGGCCGATGAAAAATTCTCTGGTAGTACTTCTGACCCAACAAGCCTACATCCGACCTGATAAGGATGATCAATACCATAGAAATATTCTTCAAGAAGATGCCCTCTTGAGCGAAGCACTGACACTACGTGGATGTAAGGTGCAGAGGGTGGCTTGGGACGATCAGAATTTCAATTGGTCATCAGCCGCGTGTGCCGTTTTTAGAGCCACCTGGGATTACTTCCATCGAATTTCCGAGTTCACTCAATTTTTAGAAAGAGTCAAGGAACAAACCTTACTAATCAATGGGTATGACACGGTGAAATGGAACATGGACAAGCGTTATTTGCGTGATATGTCTGTGTTTGGTGTCAACATACCGGAAACGCTCTTTTTGGAAGTAGGAGAGCGCAGATCCTTACGAGAGATCATGCAAGTGACAGATTGGGAGACCATTGTATTGAAGCCGGCCATCTCAGGTGCAGCTCGGCACACGTATCTTATTGATCTTGCCAATTGCGCCTCACATGAAAAGCTATTTACTGAACTGGTATCCAATGAGGCGATGCTGATTCAACGCTTCCAACCAGATGTAGTTCGCACCGGCGAATGGACATTTGTAGTTGTCAATGGCCGATATACACATGGTATTCTCAAAAAAGCCAAAAAGGGCGATTTTCGGGTGCAAGATGACTTTGGAGGTACAGTCCATGATCATGTAGCATCGGCAGAAGAGATACAATTTGCAGAACGGGTCATGTCTTTGATTAAACCGCTTCCGGCTTACGGCCGTGTCGACGTGATCAGAGATGTGAACGGAGAAATGGCACTTCAAGAACTTGAATTGATCGAGCCGGAACTTTGGTTTAGAAACAACCCCACTGCAGCTGATTTACTTGCTGAGCATATCTTGAAGAAGATCCTTTAGCCCATATTTATTTCCCCCAAACACTAGGATCTTTACGCCAAGCCGCCAAGAGTTGGTGAGTGGAAGCGTCGAAGTTGCCAATGGATGTCAACGTAGGATAATCGCTGAGCACTACAAGGGGAACTTTTTTTTCTTTGAAGTTATCTTCGGCCACTTGAAATGCATACGTGAAAATAGCCGCCATGCCCAAAACCTCGATGTTCGCCGCACGTAGCGCATCTACCGCTGCTAGCGAACTGCCACCCGTGGATATTAAATCTTCGATGACCACTACCTTTTGCCCAGCTACTAATTTACCTTCAATTTGATTCGAGAGCCCATGACCTTTTGACGAAGATCGAACATATAAAAAGGGGAGTTCCATTGCATCGGCTACTAATGCACCTTGCGGAATGCCTGCTGTGGCCACTCCGGCTATTGCTTCTGCATTTGGGAAGTGCGACCAGATGAGCTTAACCAAACTCTGTTTTATCAACTGACGGACGTCAGGAAAAGACAAACTCACCCGATTGTCACAATAAATAGGAGATTTCCATCCGGAAGCCCACGTAAACGGAGCTTGCGGGCGAAGTTTGATCGCTTCAATATCCACCAGTGCCTTTGCAATTTCTACACTCAGTGCAGGTTGGAAAACAGTAGTACTCATGGGGGCAAATGTAGCGTTGGTTCATGTGGGGCGTGGTACTTTTGTTGAACAATTCTGACTTTTGAACTTCCCATTGCTCATAGCCCGACGGATGGCCCGAAATACTTCGGGATCATTTACGCGTACGATCCACCGCATTGCGGTAATCAGCGTCACCATAAGTTTGGCTGCCTTGATCATTTCCTTTTTTGTGCTTTACGGTTTTAAAGACGCGATTCGCCAGAAAGTTTACAATCTGAGTGGCCATTTGACGGTAGATAAATATGCTATTTCCAACTCCTTTGAGGAAAATTCTATTTTGGTGACCGACTCTCTTATGAATGAATTGCGCCGATATCCAAAGGTGACACATGCCCAGCGCTACATAATCAAAGCTGCGTTGATTAAATCGGAAGAGGGAGTACAAGGCATTCTGCTAAAAGGAGTGGGGATTGATTTTGACAGGAATAGGTTTAATAGTCAAATGGTCAAGGGCACATTTCCTGCATTTGGTGCGGAGCACATTTCAAACGAAGTAGTGATCAGTGCGCGATTAGCCACTCTGCTGCGGTTGGATGTCGATGATGTACTTATGCTCTTCTTTGTGCAACAGCCCCCACGCTTTAGAAGGATCGAGGTGGCGGGTATTTACAGCACCGGCATGGAGGAATTCGATGATAAATTCATCTTTGGAGATATTGGTCTTTTGCAGCGAATAAATGATTGGCCATCCAACCAAGTAGGAGGGATCGATGTTTTTATTTCGGATGAGGACGATATGGACGAAATGGAGTCCTCGCTGTTCAATACGCTCCCTGTGGATCTTAATGTGACGAGTGCGGAGCGCCGATATCCGCAAATCTTCGAATGGCTGTTATTATTGAATAGAAACGTACTCATTCTCCTTGTTATTATTGTGCTGGTGGCAGCCTTGGGTATGATATCCATGGTGTTGATCCTCATCATGGAACGAACGCGAATGATCGGACTGCTGAAGGCATTAGGCGCATCAAATCAGTTGCTCCGACAAATCTTCATTTATACCGGCCTTCGCCTTGTTTTCAGAGGTCTTTTGTTCGGTAATAGCATAGCATTGATCTTTTGTTGGCTGCAATATAAATTTCGCCTCATTCCGCTGGACGTTTCTAACTATTACATGCATTTCGTTCCTATCAGCTTTCATTGGCCAACCTTGATAGTCCTAAATGTGCTCATGATAGTCCTCATAGGGCTGACGCTATTTATCCCTGTGCGAATCATTTCGGGCGTGCAGCCTGTGCAGGCCATTCGGTTTGACTAACCTTTTGCCGGCGGGTATTTGCGGAAAAAACTGCGGATTTTCATTTCCAAAACGCCAAAAATGGCCTCTCTGAAAATACCACGCGTCATTTTACTTTGTCCTTTTGTTCTGTCAGTAAAGACGATGGGCACTTCTTTGATATTGAAGCCATGTTTCCAAGAGAGAAATTTCATCTCGATCTGAAAAGCATACCCAATAAAATGAATGCGATCTAGTTCAATCGTCTCTAGTACTCGTCTTTTATAGCATTTAAATCCGGCCGTGGCATCACGAAAGGGCATACCCGTAATGAGTCGCACATACATGCTCGCAAAATAAGACATGAGTACACGTCCCATGGGCCAGTTCACCACGTTTACACCCGTGACATACCGCGAGCCGATGGCCATGTCAGCTCCTTGCTCACATGCCTCCAGCAAGCGCAGGAGGTCATCCGGATTGTGTGAAAAGTCGGCATCCATTTCGAAGATGAAATCATAGCCTTGCTTCAGCGCAAAATGAAAACCGGCAATATAGGCCGTGCCAAGTCCCAACTTGCCTTCCCGCTCGATCAAATGAATAGCTGACGGATTTTCGGCCTGCAGCCTCTTTACCTCTTGAGCCGTGCCATCAGGAGAGTTGTCATCTACGATGAGCACATGCAGACCCAACCGATGTACATGACTGATCACTTCACGGATGTTCTCAATTTCATTGTAGGTTGGGATGATGACCAGCTTCGACACGCTTCTTTTGGATAAACAGATATATTCGCTGCTAAAATAACAAGGTAAGTAGACTAACCTTTAATGAATCATGCAAAAGGCGGTATTTCTAGATAGAGACGGCATCCTCAATGAAGAGCGCGGCGATTATGTATGGCTGCTCGAAGACTTCAAAATAGTGCCGGGCATTATTGAGGTACTTCTTGAATTGAAGAAACGTGGGTATTTGCTCATTGTGGTTACCAATCAAGCGGGCATTGCCAAAGGCGTGTATACACGCGAACAAATGCAAGCCTGTCATGCGTTTTTTCAGGAGCAAAGCGGTCACCTGATTGATCATTTTTATTTTGCTGCCGGACATCCAAGCGTTTCAGAAAGTCTGCTTCGCAAACCGGATAGCCTCATGTGGGAAAAGGCGATGGCCAAGTTTCACATTGATGTTGCCCAAAGTTGGATGGTAGGCGATAAAGAACGTGACTTAATCCCTGCCAAGAAACTAGGTATTAAGTGTATTCGCGTATTTATCGATGGTTATTACACGCCGGGTGAGCAGTCCATCGCAGAACATACCACAACCGATATCCGTGACTTGTTAAAATGGATAAAGTGAGTTTTTGATCTCAAAAAACGCGTACCAAAATACATACACTGTTTAAAATGCTGTGCAACTGCAGAGAATCTATTTGAGGATTTTCAACTACTAATAAATCCTGAGCGTCCAGTTCGTGCTTTTCATTTTGAATTTGCGCCAGCAACTTTCCTTCCCATAAATAGACGAATAGGTGCTTTGTGTGATCTGGGATATTGAGATGAAGCACTTCTTGGGCAGCCAAAAGGTGGCTGTTCAGATCACCGCGGTTGCCTTGGAGCATGAGGTTAAAATCTGTGCATCGGCCATGCGAGCGAGTCCTCCAACTGCCATCAAAGACAGCTACATCGAATTTCCTTACGTGCTGGGAAGCGTGTCCGTTATGATGAAGAATCATTTCGCCATCTAAAACCATCAATTTTCGAGAAATACCCGGTAGGGGCGTGAAATCGGACGTTTCTGTTTCCACTGTGGCAGTGCTCAACCTGAAGTCAAACGATCGTTTTGCATAGTCGGCACTTAAAGGGTAAATCAACAATTCCGTAGTGGTGCCACCTGACCAAGTGTTGGTTTTGAAATCCCTCGCTCGTTTTATTTCGATTCTCATTCGTATCTCTTCAGGTCTAAATCAATCGTATTCCGTGCTCCTCGATACGAATCAGTTGCTGTTTGTAAAGAATGCCGACCGAGCGCTTGAAGTTCTTCTTGCTCATTTGCAGCTCCACTTGAATCTCCTCTGGCGTGCTTTTGTCATGCAGAGCCAGGAAGCCTCCGTTTGATTTCAATTCGCTCAGGATCATTTCTGCACCTGCTTCCAGATTTACAATCCCTGTTTTGCGCAAGCTCACATCAATCTTATTGTCCGGCCGGATGCACTTAATAAAGGCTTTCATTTTGTCGCCTTCGATCAAGTCATGAAAGAGATCATTGGCATAAATGAGCCCTTTATATTTATTGTCGATCACCACGTTCACGCCCAAGTCTGTCTCATCGGCTATCATGACTTCCACTTCTTGTCCTTCCTCCAAATCGCACGTGGCATTTTGATAAAAACGCGAGACCTTGTTTGTAGCAACCAAGCGATCCGTTTTTTCATCGAGGTACAAATAGACCAAAATCCATGTGCCCACCGTGAGTCTACCCACTTGTTCACGAAATGGAACCAGTAGGTCTTTTTCAATACCCCAATCCAAAAACGCCCCAACTGGGGTGATCTGCTTGACCTTTAAAAAACCGAATTCATTGAGTTTTAAGCTAGGAGTGAGTGTAGTGGCTATCAGCCGATCTTCTGAATCTCGATACAGAAATACCTGTACATGATCGCCAATGCCGGCCTCTTTTGGAATGTACTTGGTAGGCAGCAGCACGTCGGTCTCGCCATCAGATAAGAATGCACCAGGCGATGCTATGCGCACGATAGTTAATGACTGAAATTCGCCTAGCTTGAGCATATCAGGAGATTTGAGAGCCAAAGGTAGAGGTATAATCTCCAAAAGGATCGTCGGTGGTGAGTTTCTAGAAAAATCCAAGTGGTATTCATTGAATTCTGGCGATGGGCCCTGTAGGTCATGCGCTTTTACGGGTATTTCTAGTCGGTCGATCAGTCCAAATCTAGAGTGGCTCTATGTTATAAAATCACATCCAGCAGTACTTTAAGTTAAAAAATAGACTTCATCAGGTTATATTTAAGTTTCTGTAATCGTTTGCGGTTATTTTTTAATCCGAAAAGTGATCAGTTGTCCTTTTTTTGCCCATAGTTTTGCTCAAAACCAAACTAAAAAGGACATGATTACGAAAAAGTATTTGAAATCAAAACCGGTGTGCAAGGTCACATTTGATCTGCCCATACAGGCCATAGAGGGTGCCAAAAAAGTACACTTAGTTGGAGAGTTCAACGATTGGCAAACTACCGCTACGCCAATGAAAAAATCAAAGGATGGATTCAAAGTGACGCTCGAATTGGAGCAGGGCAAAGAGTACCAATTCCGTTACCTGATCAATGAGACCAAGTGGGAAAATGATTGGCAAGCTGATAGCTACGTGCCTAATAACCTGACCTTTGAAGAAAACTCAGTAGTGATCGTTTAGCGCGATCACTGCTTTACTTCTAGGTGAATCTTGTCGCCAAGTAATTTCCAACTGCCATTTTCGCCTTTTTTCAATTGATGAAAGACGAAATTCTGAATGCCGATCAAATTGACATTTACATTCAACTGCTCAAGCTTTTCCAATAATTGTAAAAACTCGGCAGACTTGGTAAAGCCCGCTTCCAACATTTCGTTGAACGCCTGACTGAATGCAAACCCGAAATTGGCGTGTGGCGCAATGCCCCAATACACAAATTCATCCAGCGCAGCAAAAAGTGACTTATAATCACCCGTCTCTAACCATTCCTTCATCGCCTCTGTAAGGTCTAATTCCAGCTTGCTCACTTGGTTTTGCCAGAGCACGCGGGGCACTTCCAGCTTTTGGCGGAGCATCAGGTTCAACAAACTGTAGTTTTGCTGAGCTGCCCGGTTGATGGTGCTGGTCATATCGCTCACATTTCCCTGAATCACTTCGTCCAAAATCTTTTTCTGCTCGTCTTTCATCAAATCGAAGAAGGAGAAGCGTGTTTGGTCAAAATGCTTTTCAATGTCGTAAATGACAGAGGCGAGATGGCTGTTCTGGAAATTGCTTTTCAGCCGATCTACCAACAGTTTGAAGTTCTGTTCATCATAGTCGTTGGACGTGCCGCCCACTAAATGATGGTTGCCAATATACACTACAGCGAAGCTCAAATATTTCACCGAAAGCGTCACTTTTGACTTCACAATTGCTCGCCCCAAACAGAGTATTTGCTGCCCGGCGTTCACACGTATAAAGTCCTGTGTTTCAATGGTATAGTTGAAGACTTGTAAGGCGTTGGGATTCTCAGAAAACAACACATGCACTGCGTAGTGCATCCCCACTTTCGAGAGCGTCATCCGCTTGGAACTCACGTGGCTTTGATAGATGTCGGCAATGGTGCCCATGCTGCCAATGTTGCTCTTTCCTTCTGCCAGTATTTTCAGAAATTTAGAATGCAGATTCAAGTCGCTTTCGCGCTCGGCTAGTTGTATGGCCCTGTCGGCATACTGCAAGATTTGCAGTGTTTCTATGCCCGACACATCATTAAAAAACCATCCGCAACTGGTGAACATCAAGAGCCCGTTGCGCTGCATTTCCAGCAGACGAATAGCATGTGTTTTCTTCTCTTCAATCAGTGTGGGCAAATGTTTTTTGAAGAAAGCATCATAGTCCCGATTTTCGGCCTGAAACACCACCTCAATGAATGCATTGCGCAGCTTCCACGGGTCAGGATGCATTTCTTTCATTTCCAGTTCATAGAGCCCGTCAAGCTTACTTTTTAGGAAATCAAGTGCTCGCCGAAGCGGGTCGCGCCAAAGTTGATTCCACGACTCGTCACCGCCGGTATGGCAGCCACAGTTGCTCCGCCAGCGCTCTACACCATGCGCGCAACTCCACGCACTGTTCTCATGAATTTCCGCCTCGAGTGTAGGTGGAAAGAGCTCCAGATATTGACCGTAGTTGGTTATCTGCACATCAGGTTCTTGTTCCAATTGGTGCAGGCAATAGGCGAGGGCCATTTCGCCCAATCGGTGATGGTGACCATAGGATTCGCCATCGGTGGCAATATGCAATAATTCGGGCGTGCCGGCATCTTCCTTGAATCCGCTCATCAACTTGCGAGCGAACAGTTTGCCGTCATTTAGCAAGCCACTGAAAGCCACCTGCTGTGAGATGTCTCCATTGTAAAAGAATACAGCGATGCGCCGACTGTCTTTGAGTTGGACAAAGTACGGTTGGTTAGGATCAATGCCGTCTTGCCAGTCGCTATTGGGTTTACGGAATCGCTTGGCTTGATTGGGTGCCAATATGGTGTATTTCACGTCATGATCAGCCAAAAGCTCCAATGTCTCCATGTCCACGGCTGTTTCGGCGAGCCAAATGCCTTCTGATTTTCGCCCAAAGCGCTTTTCAAAGTCATAAAGTCCCCAGATAATCTGTGTCTCTTTGTCGCGATGAGTAGCCAACGGCATGATGATGTGGTTATACACTTGCGCAATGGCAGGGCCGTGTCCGCCAAAACGATGCGCTCCAGCAGTATCGGCCTCCAAAATCGCCATGTACGTATCCGGCCGCTGCAGTTCCATCCATGATAGCAGCGTGGGACCGAAGTTGAAAGATATCTTCTCGTAGTTGTTGATGATGTCGATGATCTTGCCCTTGTCGTTCAAGATTCGGGCATGCGCATTAGGGCCGTAGCATTCGTCATTGATGCGTTCGTTCCAATCGTGAAACGGCGCGGCAGATTCCTGTACTTCTATCTGCTCAAGCCATGCGTTTTCTCTTGGCGGTTGATAAAAATGTCCGTGAATACAAATGTATTTATGCATACTACTGATAGTCCTAACGTATTGATTTGATGATGATTAAGCCTACTTACTTGCTTTGAAAATACACACAGCTAGAGGCGGAATGGCAATGGAAATGCTTTGATTCCGTCCATGCGATCCGATACTATCCACCTTGATTGTTTCGTTGTTTTGCAAGTTACTTCCTCCAAATTTCTGGTCATCTGAGTTGAAAATTTCTGTATAACCCGCCGCTTCCGGCACCCCGATGCGATAGTCCTGATGCACCGATGGGGTGAAATTGACCACCACAATGACGGCATCCTTTTTTGATTTGCGAATGTAGGCCAGCACCGAGTTTTGATTGTCGGAATAATCGATCCACTCAAAACCCTCCAAGCTGAAAGCTAGTTCGTGTAGGCTCGTTTCTTTTTTGTAAATGCCATTGAGCGCCTTGATACATTGCTGCAATCCTTTGTGTGGCTGCCAATCGAGCAGGTGCCAATCCAATGATTTATCGTGCTTCCATTCGTCCCATTGTCCGATTTCATTGCCCATGAAATTAAGCTTGGTTCCCGGATGGGTGAACATAAATCCATACAGCAATCGGGCGTTGGCGAATTTTTGCCAATCATCACCCGGCATGCGTGTGAGTATCGATCCTTTGCCATGTACGCATTCGTCGTGGGAGAGGGGCAACATGAAATTTTCGGTGAAGGCGTACGTCATGCTAAACGAAACCATGTTGTGGTGGTATTTGCGGTAAATGCTATCCTTTTTGAAATACTCCAGCGTGTCGTTCATCCAGCCCATCATCCATTTCATTCCAAAACCCAATCCCCCGATAAACGTGGGACGTGACACCATCGGGAAAGATGTAGATTCCTCGGCGATCGTCTGCACATCAGGGAAACTGCGATACACTTCTTCATTCAGTTCTTTCAGGAATCCAATGGCCTCCAGATTCTCGCGTCCGCCGTGGATGTTTGGTATCCATTCACCTTCTTTTCGTGAATAATCGAGGTAGAGCATGCTTGCCACGGCATCCACCCGAATGCCGTCAATGTGGTATTTCTCCAACCAAAAAATGGCGCTGCTGATCAGGAACGCGCGCACTTCATTTCGGCCATAATTGAAAATGTAGCTACTCCAATCCGGGTGATAGCCTTGCCGAGGATCGGCATGTTCGTAGAGGGCTGAACCATCATAGTCTTTGATACCATGCGCATCGCCGGGGAAGTGACTGGGTACCCAATCGAGGATGACGCCAATGTCTGCCGCATGAAATGCCTCTACAAGTGCCATGAAATCTTGGGGAGAACCAAAGCGCGATGTAGGCGCGAAGTAGCCCAACGATTGATAACCCCACGACCCGAAAAACGGATGCTCCATCACCGGCAGAAACTCCACGTGTGTGTAGCCCATGTCCTGCACATACGGCACCAGTTCGTCAATCATTTCGCGGTAGCTTAGGTACTCTTCACCATGGTAACCCTTGCGTTTCCACGAGCCTAGGTGCACTTCATATACCGAATAAGGCGCATTCAGGCCATTATTTTTCTTGCGTTTTTTCAGCCATTTGTCATCGCTCCATGTGTAATCGAGTCCCTGAACACGTGTGGCGGTTTGCGGAGGCGTTTCCCACGAGAAGGCATATAAGTCACATTTCTCTATTATTTGGCCGTACTGCGTCTCGATGGCGTATTTATAAATTTCTCCATTGGCTATGCCCGGCACATATCCTTCCCATATGCCCGAATGATCCCAGCGGGGAAAAAGTTGATGCTCGCCTTTTTGCCAATAGTTGAAATTGCCGATCACGCTCACGCCCTTGGCATTGGGTGCCCACACGGCAAAGTACACGCCCGATTTTCCATCCACTTTTACTTCCCGCGAACCGAATTTTTCAAACAGCCTGTAGTGCCGTCCTTCCTTGAACAGGTGAATATCTGCATCCGAAAAGAGGGTATGATGTAGTGCTTTATTTTCCATGTTGGTTGTCGTTGATGAGATCCAGTACGCCTTTGAGCGGAATAATCACCCAATCGGGGCGAGAATTCAGTTCATAGCCCATTTCATAAATGGCCTTTTCGAGCAGGTGATAGCGCAAAAGGAAATCAATTTCGTGTTTGTAGCCAATGTCCAATCCTTCGTCAAAGGCTGTGTCAATGTATTTAGACAAAAACAGTCCGACGATCACCGCATAGTAGCGCTCTCCGGCCAAGAATTGGTCTTTTTTCGACAGGCTGATATTGTTATCCGGACTGAAAATGTTGGCATAAATGGCATACTGAAAGGAGCGGAGCATACCCGCCACGTCTTTCATGGGCGGCTGCTTCACTTTGCGGTCGCGGATGGTGGCTTCCGGTTCCCCTTCAAAATCAAGAATGTAAAAGTCGTCTTCTGTGAGAATGACCTGACCCAAATGATAATCTCCGTGGATGCGGACACGCATGGAGTACAACTCACTCGAATGGAAGTTGAGAATGCGGTCTTTGATGCGTGGCTTGAGCAGCAGAAACTGCTTGGCATATTCCAAAGCCTCGCCGCTCAGCTTGTGCATGTTGTTTTCGAGCAGGTTGCAGCGATGATCCACATGGTAAATCATCCGGTTGAGCAGCCATGCTTTATAGTCGGTGTTGAACGCTTTGGGTACAAATCGACGGGTGAATTTATCCTTGAAAAGGGCCAAATGCATCTGCGCCGTGCGCAGTGCCAATTTCTGAATGTTCCGCACCGTTTGCTCACCCACCAGCTCAGTCATTCGATTGCTTAAGTCGTTGCTTTTTAGCGTGTTGTACAATTTGATTTCATCTAATTGCCTCACGGGTATTTTGCTGTCTTCCAGCCGTCGGTAAAACTGCTTCACCTCATCGAGCATGTAGGTCCAGGCGTCTCCCTTGTTTTCCACTTTTTCCTGCATCAGCGCGATGGTCACTTCGTAGCTCACGCCCCGCTTCCATGTAATGCTACCCGCAAAGCGCGGACTGTTGGTGAACTTGGTTTTTTCGGAAAGGAAATAGGTCAGTTCATAGTCAGGGTTGGCGTCACGGAAGAGCTTGCGATAGATTTTGAGGTAATAATTGTCGTTGAAAACAATCGTGGTGTTGCTCTGCTCGGCATTGAGCACGCGGGAGGTCACCTTATTATTTTTGTTCCAATCGGCTAAAATACGCCCCTTCGTGAAGTCCAGCGAACCTTCGGGATGTGGGAAGACTGTCTCGGCAAGGGTGTTCACAAACAGGAATTCCCTGAATCGTTCGTCGTACAGGGCATCTATTAGCATCTTCTTTGACGTGCCAATGTGCAATTCTGCCAATCGTGCATTTTGCGGGATGCCTTGGTCTTCATTTTGCCCCAAAACCAATAGGTAATTTTCTGTGTAGGCCGACTCAAAGGTGATTTCCAACACGATCAAATAGTACAAATGCTGCCCGTAACTGAGCGGAATGATTAGCTCGGCATTGTAGCGACGTATAGCTGAATTTTTTGCCCCAAACCATCGGCAGGTCTGCAAGTAGCCCGGCAGCACTTCCTTGAGGAATTGCTCCGAAAACACATCAGAATCTGTAAACTCTGACCACTTTTTCAGCTTGATGGTGGATAGTGCCATTGCCTCTGCGTTTTGGTAATAGGTGATGTTGGTTTCGAGCAATTTAACCCTGTGAGGGTAAAGGTTTGCAGGAATGCAACCGGAAAATTGGGGCGGTCTGTTCCGAAATCGATTGAGGGAGGAAATTGCTACCTAGGTTTCACACAAAGGGCGCTAGGAAGACGCAAAAACCAAAGGGATTTCGCTTTGGATGAGTTGCCTCGTGGACTAAGAGTATGAGATTAGATCACTTCATTTTGTAGTTGCTGTATTTGGGATTAATTTGGAAGTATGGAGACTATAAATTGGATTGAAAAATGGTTTTTATCACAGTGTGATGGGGCATGGGAGCATTCTTATTCTTTGAAAATTGAATCTTCTGACAATCCCGGATGGGCAATCAGCATTGACATTGCGGAAACAGAATTAGCAGATTTGGAAATACCGTACCATTTGACAGAATATGCGCCAAATGACTGGTACGGGATTAAAGTAGAAAATCAAGTCTTTGAAGCATTCGGGGACCCTATGAAATTGGAATTTTTGCTTAAAGAATTCAGGAGAATTGCAGAAGGCCACACTGCCGACTCGGCACGTGTCCTCACGTGACGAAGAGTCTGAGATTTTTGCGATTCGTGAGGACACGAACCGCGGCGAAGGGAGCATTCTTATTCTTTGAAAATTGAATCTTCTGACAATCCCGGATGGGCAATCAGCATTGACATTGCGGAAACAGAATTAGCAGATTTGGAAATACCGTACCATTTGACAGAATATGCGCCAAATGACTGGTACGGGATTAAAGTAGAAAATCAAGTCTTTGAAGCATTCGGGGACCCTATGAAATTGGAATTTTTGCTTAAAGAATTCAGGAGAATTGCAGAAGGCCACACTGCCGACTCGGCACGTGTCCTCACGTGACGAAGAGTCTGAGATTTTTGCGATTCGTGAGGACACGAACCGCGGCGAAGGAGTTGAGTAATTATAACACCTATGAAATCATTTAAAAATTGTTTAGTGGAAATAATTGTCTCCACAAATGAGCTAAACCATACATCGCAATTTGATAAGATATTTCTAGCAGTTAATGAATTTATTAAGTTGGGTGTGACTAAGGATCAACTTGAGAAGATACTTTCTGAAATTGAGGATCAAATTGATATGGATGATTACCAAGAGGATTTATACCTTGAAGTGACTAAAGCTGTGGGAGGATACCTTTCGAAAAGGAAAAATTTCATTTTCCCTGTCCATAGTCTTTAGAAACCCAAAAAGTCGCTAAAAATCCCTCATTTAACTACCATTTCATAAGCGAGAACAGAAAATTAATGCAGCCTGCGCCCCGGATGGAGGCATTGTTGGAGCTCCCCGACGTTAGGAGGGAGCGACTGCCGACAGCCGGAAATGGCGCCCAAAATCAAACCAATCACCCCTTCTGCACCCTGAACAAATGATACGGAATGCCCGGTGGGCGTAGCTCCACGAAATTCCACTCGGCGTTCCAGATGTAGCCCGTGTCTGAGATGAGGTCGTGCACGGTGTATGACTGCCCCTGCTGAATGCCCATTTGCGCTAGGGGCACCTGCACCCAGCCACTTTGCACATTCATGTGATCGAGGTTGACCACACACAGTAGGTAGTTTTCGGCTTCTTTGTTTCCCTTGAAATACGCCAGAATGTTCGGATTATCAATAGCGCAAAATTGGATATTGGTGGTGCGCTGCAGCGCCTTGTTTTCCTTGCGTACCTGATTGATCAGGGAAATGTGAGCCGTGAGACGGTTGGTCTTTTTCCAATCGTAGTGCTTCAACTCAAATTTTTCAGAATCGAGGTATTCTTCTTTGCCGGGCAGTGCCTCCGAAATCATTTGTTCATATACAGGTCCGTAAATGCCTGTATTTGAGCTAAGTGTAGCTGCCAGAAAATACCGAATTAAGTGCTTGGTGTCGTTGGCTCCTTGCAGTTCGTAGGGCAAGATGTCGGGCGTATTGGGCCAGAAGTTCGCCCGCATGTAGTCCTTTCGGTCTGTTTGCGTGAGTTCGGTGAGGTATTGGATAAATTCCTCTTTGCTCTGCCGCCACGTGAAGTAGGAGTAGGATTGTGAAAAACCTGCCTTGGCGAGCCCCTCCATGATGCGCGGACGTGAAAAGGCCTCCGACAAAAACAGGATGTCGGCATTGTACTCCTTCACTTCCTTGATCAATTTTTTCCAGAAATGAAAGGGTTTGGTGTGTGGATTGTCCACGCGAAACACGCGAATGCCGCAATCCACCCAGAATTTCACTATCCCGATTAGTTCGTGCCACAGGGCGTCATGATCGTCCGTTTCGAAGTAAATCGGCAAGATGTCTTGATACTTTTTCGGAGGGTTTTCGGCGTATTGCACCGTCCCATCCGAGCGCCATTTGAACCACGAGGGGTGCGCCTTAACCCACGGATGATCAGGGGCGGTTTGCAGGGCAAAATCCATCGCGATCTCAATACCCAACTTCTGTGCTTTTTTAATCAATTGCTTAAAATCATCAATGGTGCCCAGTTCGGGATGAATGTCCTTATGTCCGCCAAACTGCGACCCAATAGCCCAAGGCGAACCCACATCGCCGGGCTTGGCCGTGGTGGTGTTGTTTTTGCCTTTGCGATTGAGCTTGCCAATCGGATGCACAGGAGGGAAGTAGAGCGTATCAAAACCCATCTCGGCAATGCGAGGCAGCAGCTTTTCACAATCCTTAAATGTGCCGTGCTTGCCTGCCTTGGACGAACTGGAACGCGGAAAAAACTCATACCACGTGCTGAAAGCGGCCTTCTCCCGATCGGGATACATTTTTAGGCCTTTGTCATACGAGGACTTGAAGCGTTTCTCCGGGTAACTGCGCATGATCGTTTCCAATTGTGCATCCTGACAGAGTGATTCGGCTGTTTTGAAATCTTTGGATGAAATGGCTTTGATGCAAGCATCAAGGTAGGCCGCTTCCGTCTTGGTTGGCTTTTGTTTTTTGAGAAATGAAAGAAATTCCAGCCCATCGGTAAGTTCTACCTGTACATCCTGACCATCCTTTATTTTCTTGAGTAGGCCATAGCGCCACGTCAGTGCATAGTCGATCCACGCCTCAACTTTGTATTCGTAGTAGGTTTGTTTGTCAGGACTGAAGGAAGCTTTCCACGCGTCATTTCCTAGGAAAACAAACGGCACTTCTGTCCATTTTTTCTCATTCACGGCACGGTAAAGTAAATGGGCGTTCAGTACGTCATGTCCATCGGCAAAAAGGTCAGCTGTTACTTCAAACGCATCGCCGATAATCCCTTTGGCTGTGTATCTGCCGTCTTCGATGTTTGGGCGAACGTTTTCAATAATCACTCTGCTTTGCGCTTCCATAGATGCTTAGGTTATGTTGGATGAAGGCAATTTAAGCGTGCATGAGTAAAGGTGCGCATGAAAGCCTTGCGAAAATTACGGCCTGATTTTCCGAAAACGATTGAAACCTAAGTCTGACAATATTCTGAGACTCACCTTTGTCTAATTCCTACTTTATTATCTCCTTCAGTCTTTCCCACGCCAGATTTCTTGCATTCACGTTGGGCGCTTCTCCGTTTGGATCATCGCCGCTGCGCATAAAGGCATGTCCTGCACCATCGTAGATCACCACTTCGTATTTCTTATTGTTGGCCTCCATGTACTTTTTGGTTTGGTCTATCGTCGCGTTTACACGGGCATCTGCTCCGCCGTAAAAACCGTAAACCGGTGCTTTAATGGCGCTGTACACGGTAGAATCGGAGGGAGCTGTACCGTAAAAAACCACGGCGCTTTTCAGATTTGGATTATTAGTTGCATATCTGAAGCTTTGCGATCCACCCCAGCAAAAGCCAACGACATAGATGTCCTTAGTTGCGGCTGCTATCGTCTTGGCATATTCAAATACGGCATTCAAATCTTTCGTAATGTTATCAGGTTGCAAATTAGAGAGGGCTTTGCGTGCATCGTCGGATGTGGCGAAATCAGAAGTGGTTTGTATTCCTTCTTGACATTCACTGAGGAGATCCGGTGCAATGGCGATATAGCCGGCTGCCGCCAACTGATCGGCAAAGCTCCGAGCCCAATCGTTTAGACCTCTATTTTCATGAATTACTAGAACCACGGGCGCTTTTTTTGAAACTTCAGGATAAACAACAAAACTGTGGAGAGTTCGTCCATTCGAGGGAATCTTCACCCATTCTTGATGTCTGGGAGATTCTTCCAATTGTTTGATGGCATAGTCCTGAGCCTGCACACACACAGTGGCACCTAAGGCCAATAGAAGGGCTAAGAGTTGTTTCATTTTTATAACTTTATAAGCATAAGCGTAAACTAGCCAAATGCGTTCATTTGCAAGCATCACATTGGTACTAGTAGGTGTTTTTGTGTTTGGACAGACCCAAAAGCAACCCCAATACATCCTTCGAAGCGTCTATTTCGGGGGTGGAAGCCATTATGTAGACTCCCTTCAACGTATGGCACTTTATCAGTTCCTCGATTCTATCCCGAACAGGACGTTTTATCAAATCAGCATTCACAGTCACACAGACAATATTGGGGGTGCGGCCTACAACGCCTGGTTGTCGCAGATGCGGAGCGAGTCTGTGATTGCGGAACTCCTTTTCAAAGAAATAGATCCTAACAGTATTTCCATTCGTGATTTCGGGCAGTTCAATCCGGTATTTGACAATTCCACCCCTGTCGGGCGGGCACGCAACCGACGAGTAGATATCATTTTTTGGCCGTTGGTCTTTTGAAGAATCCTCTTAGAAAGACCTGAAGCCACTCTTCGGATTCTACTAGTTTTGCCACCTCAAAATTTTAGCGCTTAGCTGTGGAAAATAAGTCCAAATATTCAGTTGCAACCATCAAATGGATTGTTTCCATTGGTCTGCTCGTCGCAGCTTTTCAATACATTGATTGGACGGAAGCGAAGCGTTTGATCGGAACCATTCGTTGGGGGTGGATTGTCCTCGCTTTCCTGCTATTTGTCGGTGCGCAATTCGTGCGTGCTTCCCGACTACTGGCGCTTTATCAATGTCTCGGGTCAAAAATTTCGGTCAGTCAACACCTGCGAATATTTTGGGTCAGTTTATTCTACAGTCGCGTGATGCCGCTCGGAAATGGGCATGCTATTTCAGCCTTTTATTTAAACCAACAGTTTGGGGCTCCCATAAAAAGTGTGACAACTGCTATCCGTTTGGACAAACTTTCGGAAGCACTGTGTCTCTTGTTTTTGGCCTGCATTGGGCTGCTCATCATCCAAAATGATGCGTTGGGATCGGTACTTTTCTATGGTGGGTTGGCAGTGGTTTTTCTCGTTATTCCCCTGTATTCGTATTGGGTGGGCAAGCACCACTACATATTTCATTCGGCCTTTTGGTTAGTCAATTTTCATTCTTTGGCGGTCAGTTTTATGCAGATACTGAGTGCCTATTTTGTCTTGCGTTCTTTAGGGGTTGCTTCATCTTTTTTGGAGTATCAGACCCTTTTCTTGCTAAGTGCAGTGGCAGCATTGTTTCCCTACACTTTGGGAGGGTTGGGCCTGCGCGAAGTGGTATTTATCATTGGAGCTTCTATGATTGGCCTGTCGGGTGAGGTTGGGCTATTAGTTGGTTTGTTCTTTTTTTGTTTTCAACTCCTCACCGCCATGGCCGGGGGATTCCTTCATTTGAAAAAGGAAACCTTCTTATCTTCGCCAACTAAAAAACGATTCAAATGAAATCACTTTGCACCACCTTCGTACTATTGATTGTTGTCGCTTCTTGCTCTCAAACGAAGGAGCGCGCCACTGACACAACTCCTAGAGAGAAAATTGAAGTAGGCGACACGGTTTATTTGGCCAGCACAGTGAAGTATGTATTTACAAAAATGGCTGATAAAGGCGATTTCGTGACACCCGAACGAACGGTCACCACGCACATAAATTTGGACGCCAATGGCCAACGCGTATGGTCTACTTACGAGCCGTTGCAGCCGTTTACCTTCGTTTTGAACCAAATCCCCATGATTGACGGGTTCAAAGAAGTGATTGTTCGCATGCGGCAGGGCGATCGTATGACGGCCGTGATTCCTTCGCATTTGGGTTATGGCGAAAGAGGAAATGGGCCCATTCCGCCAAACGCCTTGCTTCATTTTGATATCGAGGTAATCAGCGTACAATAGATCAATCTACGTCCAGTGCTTCCAGCAAATCCATGACTTCTCCGTACTCTTTGAGTCCGGTTTTTTCTTCGTAACCTCCCTTTAGCTCAATGCCCTTGAAATTGCCGAGGTGATGAAGGTTATCTACTGAGATGTCAAAGGCTCGTATGAGACGGATGTTGCCTTGATAGTAAGTAAGCTTTTCGGTTATTGCTTCATACAAGCTTGGTAGGTCCGATGTGATCACTACCTGCTCCGCCAGTTCGTCCAGATAGGAGAGATGCGCCTTTAGTTGCGTTAATTCGGCCGGGTGAGAAATGGCTATCCGCACGCTCACGGGCTTTCCAAATGCATGCACTTTTTCTACATGTTCAATCACAGATGTTTCGAGCATGTCTAGCGGCAATTTTTGTTGAATCAAGGCTATTTGCTCAACCGGCATGGTGCCAAATTCGCCCACGCACTGCACACCGGCCACCCAGTTGAAAATTTCCAAACACTTTTCGGGAGAAATGGCTTGCGCTTCCGAGGGGTTGAAATTGAACCCTAGCTGATCTACACCCATACCGGCACAGTAGCGCGCATCACTGAGATTGGAAACGGTACTTATCTTGACGAAAACCTTCAGAGCCATGATGTTTTTTGGCAAAGAAACGAAGAGATAAAAACAAATCCTTGATGCAGGAGGAAATCAACGAACGCAATCAACCAATTAACTGTTTAGCAAGCATGAAAATTCTCCTGACAGGTAGTACCGGATACATCGGTCGCAGGCTGTTGCCTGTTTTGGTGCAAGCCGGACATTTCGTGGTGTGCCCGGTAAGGGACAAACGACGTTTTGATTTTGAGGATTTTGATACGGATTTTCTATCTCATGTCGAGGTTCTTGAAGTCGATTTTACGGTTGCCGAATCCCTCAAGAAATTACCTCCCGACATTGATGCAGCTTACTACTTTCTGCATTCGCTCACTTCTGGCAGTAGGGAGTTTCAGAAAATCGAACGACAGACAGCTACCTTGTTTGCCACCTATATCAAAACAACTTTAGCAAAGCAGGTCATTTACCTTGGAGGCATCAGCAACGACAGCAATCTTTCGAAGCATCTCACTTCTCGGCTGGGTGTGGAGTCTATCTTGTCATCGGCAGGAGTGCCTGTCACCGTGCTGCGCTCGGCCATCATTATCGGGTCGGGCGGCTCTTCTTTTGAGATCATTCGCGATTTGGTAGAGAAGCTACCCGTGATGATTGCTCCGAAATGGCTTCAGAGCAGATGTCAACCCATTGCCGTAGCGAATGTGCTCGATTACTTGGTGGGAGTTTTGGCTAATGAAAAGGCCTACAATGGCACGTTCGATATCGGCGGGGCTGATGTGCTTACCTACAAGCAAATGCTGCTGCAATTTGCCGAAGCGCGCGGCTTGCGCAGAAGTATCGTCACTGTGCCTGTGCTCACCATTCGGTTGTCTTCGCTGTGGCTTTATTTGGTCACCAACACGTCTTACCAATTGGCTAGAAATCTGGTAGACAGCATGAAGAATGAAGTTATCTGCAAGGACAATTCTATTGACGAAGTGGTGCACGTAAAAAGACTGACGTATCGTGAGTCACTAGCGCGTACCTTCCTGAAAATTAGTCAACAACAAGTGGTTTCCAGTTGGAAGGATTCCATACCTGATCCGTCTTTTAGTCATACATTTTTAGGGCAGGCAGAAGTGCCCAAACATGGCTGTTTCATTGACCGCCGTTCGTTTGTTTTTGATCGAAATCCGGAAGAAGTGTTGCAAAACATTTGGCAAATAGGAGGGGCGCGCGGCTGGTATTACGGCAACTGGATGTGGAAAATCAGAGGTTTTCTAGACAAATTGGTTGGCGGTGTGGGCTTACGACGTGGACGCAGGAGTGCCATTGACCTTAAAAGTGGCGATTCGCTTGACTTTTGGCGCGTGCTTCATGCCGACAAGTCAGATCGTCGGCTGCTGCTTTTTGCCGAAATGAAACTACCCGGTGATGCCTGGCTGGAGTTCAAGATTTTGGAAAACGAAGGGCAGCAAACGCTGGTGCAAACGGCCACATTTCGTCCACTGGGCGTATGGGGGCGTGTCTATTGGTACTTGGTTTTACCCTTTCACGGGTTTATTTTCACTGGTATGGGGCGAAATCTCATTGATTTTGAGAAGAAGTGCGGTTGATGGCGGCAGGCCAAAAAAGAACCACCCCAGAAAAATACTGTTGCGTCACTGGTTGGGACTAACAAACAAGCATCCGGGGTGGTAACTCACTCACTATGAAGCGGCAAATGTATGCCATGCTTTCGAATTACGCATCCTTTTTACGCATGAAATTGCAATTCCACTTTCACATTGTGTTTAGTCAGCACTTTCAGGTACTGCTCCATCTCATAAGTGGTGCCCTTGAAGCTCTGTTCGCGCTTGCGCGCATCCTCTTGTCGCATAATGCTCCTGGCAAAACGCCTAACACCATCGGCTGTGGTGATGATCAGGCCGGGCACGTTCACCGATTTGCCTGTTTTATCCTTGGCCACCATGGTGAAATAGGATGAATTGCAATGCTTAATCTCACCCGTTTGGATGTTTTCGGCATCCACGCGCACACCCACCACCATGGATGTATTTCCGGTAAAATTGATAGAAGCTTTCAGTGTGACCAATTCGCCCACCTCGATGGGCAGCAGAAAATCCACCTTATTCACCGATGCGGTGACGCAATAGTGCCCCGAATGCTTGGAGGCACACGCAAAGGCGATTTGATCCATCAGGTTGAGGATGTAGCCACCGTGTATTTTGCCACTAAAGTTGGAGTAGGACGGAAGCATCAACTGTGTAATGGTGATCTGCGAATCGGTGACGTGTTTGAATTGCATGGGGAACGGGTGATCAAGGAATTTAAAAGTAGTGAAAATCCGGGATGAGATGGATGAATAGCCCAATTCAGCCTTTGATGGCTTCCAAGACTTGTTTTTTCTAGTTCGGTTAAAACTGTATTCAAGTCTGTTCGATAGAAAGGCCAAATGGAGAAGTTACCAATTGTCGGCCTTGAGTTAATAAGTATCTCATTATTTGAGTATACAAATGTTAGGATCGAACCAATTGATAATGTTGATGTTTTCCCTTTAGCAGTTAAAATAGTACGATGTAAGTTGTTGTCAATTATTTCAAAATCATACCGCTTGACGATTTCCATTATCAGGCCGTGATTTTCATGTTCGCTAAATGAATTTGAAACACAATGAAATTCGTAGTTGTGGATCCATTGATTTTTTATAAGAAACATTGAGTAAATGAAACCACATGCCATCAAAAGCATTATCAATGTGTCTTTAGGAGATGATGATACATCAGCCAAGATTAGTCCAATAAAAACAAGTGTCATTAGGCAACCGCTCCCTAAAAAAAGGCCATACATAATGTAGTCACCAGTTGTCTTCCTAATGGCTCTATTGGCTTTTATTTCCTCAATTTCTTTGAACATAAAAAGAAACACTAGTTTTTATTTCCAGACCTGTAATCTTAAGTGACGAAGGTAGTATTTCCGCAGGCAATCATGCTCAAACCATTAAATTATAGAACCCCATGCCGTTACAATCCAGCCCTGACCAAACCGACACGAAGTATAGGTGCGGGCAGGAGTACAGCCCCTAAAAATCCATACCCTACCGCTCCTAAACCCACCTAATCCACTATTCCACCAGTTAACCAGTCAACTAATTAGCTAGTCAACCAATTAACTAATCACTAACTTTGCACGTATGTATAACGCGTAAACCGTGGCTGTGAACCCGGCAACAAGCAATTATGAGTAAAAAAGGAAGAGTACTAGTGGCCATGAGCGGCGGTATAGACAGTTCGCTAGCTGCCGTGATGCTACACGAAGAAGGGTATGAGGTCATCGGGATGACCATGAAAACCTGGGACTATCAGACCTCCGGTGGGAGTAAAAAGGAAACAGGCTGCTGCAGCTTGGACTCCATCAACGATGCACGAAACATAGCGGTGAGTTTGGGATTTCCGCACTATATCGTGGATATCCGGGAGGAATTTGGCGATTATGTAATCAATCATTTCACGAGTGAATATTTGGCCGGGCGCACGCCCAATCCGTGTGTGCTTTGCAATACGCACATCAAGTGGGATTCGCTGCTGCGCCGTGCCGACAAGCTGGGCTGTGACTTTATCGCCACGGGGCATTATGCCAAGGTGCGTCAAGAGAATGGCCGTTACATCATTTCAAGAGGAAAAGACGATGGCAAAGATCAGTCGTATGCGCTGTGGGGCATTTCGCAGGAGAGCCTGAGTCGCACGTTTTTCCCGTTAGGTAATCTGCACAAGTCAGAAATACGCCAAATGGCCACCGATCGGGGCTTTCATGAATTGGTGAAAAAATCGGAATCATACGAAATCTGTTTTGTGCCGGACAATGACTATCGTGGGTTCTTGCGCCGTAGGGTAGAAGGACTAGAGGAATCGGTAGCCGGAGGGGAATTTGTGCTGGAAGACGGCACGGTTGTGGGCACGCATGAGGGTTACCCGTTCTACACCATTGGTCAGCGAAAAGGCCTAGGAATTGCTTTAGGTTTTCCTGTATATGTAACTGAAATACAAAAAGATAAGAATAGGGTAGTGCTGGGAACATTCGACGAACTAAGCCGTGACGGCATGTATGTGAAAAATCTCACGCTACAGAAATATACCGAATTGCCCGACCGACTGGACACGGTGACGAAGGTGCGCTACAATGACTCGGGCACACCGGCGGTTATTGAGCAAGCCGGTGACACGATGAAGGTGTTCTTCGGAAAAGGTGTGCATGCCATTGCACCCGGCCAAGCGGCGGTGTTCTACGAAGGAAATGACGTCATTGGAGGCGGTTGGATTCATTCAAGTTTCAGACAACATGCGGAAAAACGTCTGGCTACTGTGTAGTGTGCTGCTGTTGCTCGCGTGCGACAAGGAAGGCGCTGTGCCTGACCTTGGGCACGACTATTTTCCTATTGAGTTTGGAACGTATCGCATCTACGATGTGACCGAAACCACGTACGTAAACAAAGTGGCTACTACAGAGGAATACCAACTTCGCGAAAGATTTACGGAGCAAATCGGCGATGAGGCCAATCCGGCTTACCTATTGCTCATCGAACGGAGGGAAGATGCTGAGGGTGTATGGGAGGCTGTAGAGAGCATTTACATTCGACAAAATGACTACATGCTGGAGTACAGAGAGGATAATGTGTCTTTTGTGAAAATGTCGTACCCGGTGCGCGCCGGGCGCGAGTGGAATGGCAATGCGCTGAATGCTGAACCCAGTGCCACGTATTTTTATGAATCAACGAACGAATCTTCGTTTGAAGGAGATGAAATCAAAGTGGTGATAAGTGATATTCCTCAGAACTTTGTTGAAGAGGATCGGCGGTTTGAATATTACGTGAGGGGGATCGGTTTGGTAAAAAGGGATTTTAGGCAACTTGAAATTTGCTTTCAAACGAATTGTACTGGTGCTAACCAACCCGAAAATGGTCGTATTTTGGTGCAAGAATTGATTGAGTATGGTTCGGAGTAAGTGGCTTTTTACTTGTTTGTTCTTTTTGGCACTTGCTGCGAGTGCGCAGGATAGGTACATGGTGTTTTTCACCGACAAAGAAGGCACACCCTATTCAGTTGACGCTCCGCTTGAATTCTTGACCCAACGAGCGTTGGATAGACAAGCAAAAGAAGGATATGTCCTCACAGAGGAAGATTTACCGGTGAATCCTGCGTATGTTCAATCATTAAGGGAGATAGAAGGTGTGGAAGTTTTCTTTACCTCTCGTTGGTTGAACGCCGTTTTAGTTGAGATGCCTGCGTCATTAGAAGATGAAGTAATGGCATTGCCCTTCGTAACAGGTCAGCCCGAATTTGTGGCTTTGGGTAACCGATTGACCTACTCAAAAGAACCCCTTATTATTTCAGAAACATTTACCAATCCGGCTACTCTAACATACAACACCAACGCTCAAGTGACCATGCTGGGTGCTGACGAACTACATGCAGATGGCCACACCGGTGATGGCATTTTGGTTGCCGTTTTTGATGGCGGATTTTCCGGTGTAAATCTACGAGCACCTTTTGCGGCATTGCACCAAGAAAATCGCATTATTGGGACTTTTGATTATGTTGAAAATTCAGGGAATCCGTACCAATTCGATGATCATGGAACTCAGGTGCTTTCCTGTATTGCCGGAAAATACGCCAGTTCTTTCATAGGAACTGCGCCTGATGTGAGCGTAATTTTAGCCGTGACTGAAGAGGTTTATAAACCTAATAGTTCGACACCTTCCGAATACCGAATAGAAGAATACAATTGGCTTTTTGCCGCCGAAATGGCCGATAGTGCCGGAGTGGACATCATCAACTCTTCATTAGGATACAGCCACTCGCACACAGACCCTACAATGGATTACACCTATGCACAAATGGATGGGCAAACGACCGTGGTTACAAAAGCGGCCAATGAAGCTGCGGCAAGAGGAATGTTGGTGGTGAACAGCGCAGGAAATGATGGCGCGCCTGCTAATCCATGGCAATACATTTCCGCTCCGGCTGATTCACCTGAGGTGCTAACAGTTGGTTCGGTAACCAGTACGGGTGCAAAGTCAGATTTCAGTTCCATTGGGCCTACTGCGGATGGTCGAATAAAGCCCGATGTAGCAGCCATGGGCTCTCTTGCTACCACGGTGGATGAAGATGGTAACATTGTGCGTTCTAGTGGTACCAGTTTTTCGTCTCCACTGATCGCCGGCTTTGCCGCTTCGCTGTGGCAAGCATTCCCCGAACTGACCCGCACAGAATTGATGGATTTGATTAAATCAGCCGGAACATTGGCGGATAATCCCGACAATGCACTTGGATGGGGAATCCCCAATTACTTAATCATCATAGAAGATCCGCTTGGCGTAAATGAAGCTTTTCAGGTGGCTATTTATCCAAATCCCGCTTCGAGCATACTCACCATCGAGCGAAATGTGACCCATGAAGTCTCCTATCGCATATTGGATTTGAAAGGTCAATCCATCCTCACGGGCACTTTAAATCCGAGCGAAGCGCAGTTGTCATTGGAGCAAATCCCCACAGGCATCTATTTTCTTCACCTACAGTCAGGCAACTTTTCAGAAACGGTTAAATTGCTAAAAAAATAAGCGTACATGTCCAATAGATGGGTTTCTCCCTCCATTCTGGCTGCCGATTTTGCCAACCTTCAATCAGAAGTTGAATTACTCAATAAAAGCACCGCAGATTACATTCATATCGACATCATGGATGGTGTCTTTGTGCCCAATATCTCTTTCGGATTCCCTGTGTGCGAGGCTATTCATAAACATGCCAACAAGCCGCTGGATTTTCATTTGATGATCGTGAATCCGGACAATTATCTTGAGGCATGTCTTAAAGCCGGAGCGAAGATTATCTCGGTACATTACGAAACCTGTCCACATCTGCACCGCACTATGCATGCCATCAAAGGCTTGGGCATCAAAGCCGGAGTGGTACTCAATCCGCATACGAGTGTTGATGTACTCAATGAAATACTTCCTGATCTAGATTTGGTACTGATCATGTCAGTAAATCCGGGCTTTGGAGGTCAAAAATTCATTCCATCTACAGTGGAGAAAGTACGTAAAATGCGTGTCTTAGCCGAGCGATTAAATCCTAACCTAATCATAGAGGTTGATGGTGGTGTAAATGCCCAAAATGCGCCTGAACTCTACGTAGCTGGAGCCGACATGCTGGTGGCGGGCAGCTTTGTTTTTAATTCGCCGGATCCTATTGACACTATACGAGCCCTCAAAGGCGTTTGAGCGTAGATGATCCGATTCGGTCTATTCTTTATCACTCTTTATTGTACCCAAAGCCTTGTTGCACAGCAAGGTTCGGTTATTGGGCGCATTTTGGATAAGGAGAACGAACCTTTGGTTGGTGCGACCATTTCCGTATCGGGTTCAGAAGGGACGGTCTCAGATGCCGAAGGTAAATATGAATTGCAGTTGAAAGCAGGGAAATACACGCTCACCTTTTCACATGTAGGCTTTCGCTCGCGAAGTGTCACCCTCAATATCAATCAAGGTGCGTTGGTCCATTACGACGTGCTATTGAAAGAAGATACGCGCCAGTTGGCCGAAATTCAAGTAACCGAGCGCTATCTACCTTCTGATGAACCAACTAACGTCACCTCAATAGACGAACGAGCAGCCAAACAACTACCATCGGCATTTGGTGATTTTTCAAAAATACTCGTCACTCTGCCGGGTGTGGCTTCTAATAACGAGTTCAGTTCGGCCTATTCTGTGCGAGGAGGAAATTTTGACGAAAACTTAGTGTATGTAAATGAAATCCCCGTCTATCGCCCTTTTTTGTCGAATCCGGGGCGTCAAGAAGGAATGAGTTTTGTTAATCCGGAAATGGTGAGCAATATACGATTTTCGGCGGGCGGATGGGAACCAAAGTATGGTGATAAGTTATCGTCTAATTTGACCATTCTTTATCAGGAGCCCGACACCCTGGGTGGGCAATTAACGGTTGGAATGTTGGGCGTTACAGCTACTATTCAGCACAAAGTATCGGATAGGTTCAGGTATGTCACAGGCATTCGCTACAGAGATTCTCGGTATTTATTGGGAACAACAGAGATCGAAGGGCAGTATTTCCCTACCTATACCGACGTGCAGTCCTTACTTACATTTGACTTGACCGACAAAAACGCCACCCAACAGAATCGAACCAAATTGCATTGGCTACTTTACTACGGAAGAAACAGATACCTCACCGAACCAGAATCGCAGGTGACCCAATTTGGCTCCATTGCTGCGAATTTCCGCATCCAAACGGCCTTTGACGGACGCGAGATTTTGGATTATGATGTGTATCAGAGCGGACTTAACCTATCGCACATATGGTCAGATAAATGGTTAAGTCGGTTTATCGTGTCGGGTGTTTACACGCAGGAACGAGAGTATTTTGATGTGGAAGGGTTCTATCGCATTTGCGACGTAGACAATGATCCCGGCACTGACATCAACGACTGTGTGATCGTGCGAGCCATCGGGACAAATTATAACTATGGGCGCAATTTTCTTGAGGCATTTGTGGGTACAGCTGAGATCAGAAATGAACATCTGCTGAACTTGAATAATCTATTTGAATGGGGGATAGGGATCAGCGCAAATAACATCTCGGATGCAATAAATGAATATTCATTCACCGATTCGGCTGATTTTGTACGACTCAACCGCTCTGTGTTCAACGATCTGACATTACGGACTAGAAACTACAGCTCCTACGTTCAGAATACGAGTTTTTTCAATGACTCCACACATGCATTCATTGCAGGCGTTCGACTTAATTATTGGGATTACAATGCCCAACTAATTGCCAGCCCGCGCGTCAGCTATCGGTACGATCCAAAATGGCGAAAGTCGACTACCTTTTCATTTTCAATCGGATGGTATCAGCAATTTCCATTTTATCGTGAATTGCGGACATTAGACGGCACCCTGCGCGAAGACCCAAAAGCCCAGTCTTCAATCCATTACATAGTGGGTATGGAGCGCACCCTCGTCATGTGGGGAAGACCCTTTTTCTTCAATACCGATATTTATTACAAGCGATTATACAACCTCATTCCATACGATATTGACAATGTGCGCCTCCGTTATTTTGATCAAAACGACGCTTTTGGTTATGCTGCCGGCGCTGACTTCCGACTAAATGGTGAATTTATTCCGGGTGCTCAATCGTGGTTCAGTTTAGGCCTGCTTACTACACAAGAGAACATAGATGGTGATGACAAGGGATACATCCGCAGACCGTCTGATCAGCACATCAATATGGCGGTGTATTTTGAGGATCACATGCCCGGAGATCCATCCTTCCGCGTCTATCTCAATTTGGTGTATGGTTCGGGCTATCCTGTTGGGCCACCTAATGACCTGAGTTCGCGCAATATTTTTTCAGGTGATGCGTATTATCGTGCTGATATCGGATTCTCAAAAGAGTTTGCCGTTGCGAATGCACGGTGCAAATACATCCTTTTGCGCGCAGAAGTCCTCAACTTACTTGGGGCGGACAACACCTTATCGTATAGTTGGATTCAAGATTTTGGAGGTAACCAATTCGCCGTTCCCAATTCTTTGTCGGCAAGGTTTTTGAACATGAAGTTGTCTATAGCTTTTTAAACGTTTATCATTGATCAAAATTTAGCAAAATGAAACCAGTAAAACTTCTCGCGTTTGCTCTTGGCTTAGTGTCAATTGTGGCTTGTAACCGGACAGTGACGCGCGTATCCCCAGATCAGCAAATAGACCTCAGTGGGCGATGGAATGATGTGGACTCCAAGCAGGTGGCTGCAGAAATGATTTCAGACGTATTGAAGCGGCCTTGGAAGGACAATTTCACCAGTGCCGAAGGACGCAAGCCTGTGGTGATCATCGGTATTGTACAAAACAAAAGTTCGGAGCACATAGAGGCCGAGATGTTTATCAAAGATTTGGAGCGAGAGTTCATTAACTCAGGCACGATACGCGTGGTGCAGAACGACCTTTTTAGAGAAAAAATGCGCGAAGAGCGTGCGCAGCAGGGCGAATTTGCTTCTCCTGAAACACAAGCCAAGTGGGGCAAGGAGCTGGGTGCTGACTTTATGATGTTTGGCGTTATCACCTCTGTGACAGATTCTTATAAAAAGGAAAAAGTGGTGTTTTATAAAGTCAATTTAGAACTTGCCGATTTGGAGACCAACGAGAAGGTGTGGATTGGTGACAAGGAAATCAAGAAGTACATCAAGAACTAAGCATTGCACTTCGTACCGATGATGAAGCGGCCGATTACATGCATCAAACAGGCATTCATTTGGATGCCTGTCTTTTTATTCAGCAGTTGCGCCACCTTTTACCAAGCAAATTTGGAGTTCAACAGAAACTTTGAATTCGGCCAACTGGAGGAAGCCAATAGAATCCTTGACAAGGCAAAAAAAGAAGCCGATAAAAAGGAGCGGTTTCTTTATTACGTAAACAAAGGAGTGGTGGAATCCATGCTGGGCAATTACCATGCAAGCAACGACTGGTTTGAAAGAGCCTACATCTTTGGTGAGGATTTGGGCAAGCAAGCAGGCAATGTCGCCCTTTCCTTTGTGACCAATCCAAACGCCATGATTTACGCAGGGGAGGATCACGAGCATCTGCTGTTGCTGTATTACAAAGCCATGAATTTTTTGAAAATGGGCATGAATGAGTCTGCGTTGGTAGAATGCCGGCGATTGAATATTCGACTCAACGAACTCAGTGACAAGTACCGATCAGACAACAAATACAAGGAAGATGCATTTATTCACAATCTGATGGGCATCATCTACCAAGCAGATCGCGATTACAACAACGCATTTATCGCATATAGAAATGCCTACACCATTTACAAGGATGTTTACGAACCCATGTTTGGAGTGGCGGCACCCACCCAATTGAAAATGGATTTAATCAATATGGCAGACTTGAATGGATTCTCTACTGAGGCCGACTTTTACAGGCGTGAGTTCGGTATGGAATCATACCGTACCGAAAAATCAGCGGCAGATTTGGTTTTCTTCTGGCATAATGGACTCGGGCCTGTGAAAAATGAATGGTCGGCAAATTTCACCACCGGAGGCTATTCGGGTGGTTTCTACACATTTACCGATCAGTCAGGGTACGTGCACACGGTCTCTTGCACACAGGCTCAAGCCAACCAACTATCGAGTTTGAGTTTTGTGCGCATCGCTCTGCCCACCTATGTGGAGCGCGTGCCCCGATTTACAGATGGATTTCTCGAAGCAAATGGCAACCAATACTCGTTGGAGATGGGCGAAAACATAAATCTTATCGCCCAAAAGACATTGCAGGAGCGCATGGCTGCCGAGATTGGAAAGAGCATTCTTCGATTGGCGTTAAAAAAAGTAATTGAAGAGCAGGCTAGAAAGGAAGATGCCGGACTCGGGATGCTGGTGAGTGTCTTCAATGCCGCCACCGAGAAAGCCGACACGCGTAACTGGCAGACCATCCCCCATTCCATTTACTACACCCGCGTGCCCCTAGCCGAAGGAACGACGAATGTTACCCTCACCACCGGAAGTGTGAATGAATCCAAACAAGCAACGTTCACCTTTGAAGCTCAACAGGGGCAAACCGTTTTTCATTCTTACCAAACACTTGAGTCATTTATTCAACAATAATGCGGCTCGGGTGTCATTAATTTTTCTATTATTCAAAGGTTGTGTATTTTCAAGTGCAAAACCGACACACCCATGTTCACCGAGTACGAGATTGATACCATGATGGAGATCAGAGAGTTGCAAGAAGCAACTTTCGAGTTGAAGAAATACTTTATCAGAAACGAGGCACCTTACCTCGAACTCAGTGATCATGATTTCTTTTCGTTGGTGATGATGACTCCAATGGTCGGAGTGGCAAAAGCAGATGGGACAATCAGTCTTTTTGAAGAATTAGCATTGAATAAAAAGGCCAGAAAACTTTCAAAGGGAGGCTATTTTATGAAGAAAGACCCGGTGGTTTATGGAATGAAATTTGTCATTCAAAAGTACGAGGACTGGGAAGACAATTTCTTTGATTTGCTCAAAAAGGCAATGGCCAGATCGTTTGACATCCAAGCGCTTCAGTCCAACGATCCACCGTCTGCCACCGTGACCTACGAAGAGTACAAGCGCGAAGTGCTTAAAACACCCTACATCCTTATCCGATTCATGTCGAGCTTTTTCCTAGAAAGTGACGAAGACATCATCAACAGCAAGCGAACCATCGGACGGAGTGAATACAAGGCCATGCAGCGCATAGGAGAAAAACTCGGCATGGACAAACTCCGCGTTTTTCAAATGTTCATGAAAACGTATGAAGTAAAAGGCGTACAATAATTTTCGCTTTTGCCGTTTTGGAGGTAAAAACCGTCGCAATCCTCCTGAATCCATCGTTATCCTAGCGTTTTTTAAATCTTGTAGGATTCGTTGTACCAAGTATTCCTATTTTTGACAAAACCGAGCCATTGAGACATCTGCTGATCATACTTTGCTTAGTCAATACACTTCAAGTGATTGGTCAGAATCAGGACGTGTATGAGAAGTATGATATCTACAGAAGTCCTATTCGTGTCTTTCTAAATCGCTTTTCCTGGACGTTGACGACCGGCTATGGCCGCACCTATTACAAACATGACTTGTCCGGTTACTACTTCTTACAAGATGAAACCGGTCAATACATTTTGCCGAATGATCCTGAGTTAGTCGGCACTAGTTTTCAAGGATACACCGATTGGTTTAACGCTCCTCGACAATTAGTAACGCCTATTGACATTACGGATCCAGCCGTGCAATATTTTGTCAATACCGATACGGCTGCCGTGGGTTTTAGAGGAATTTCGCATGGCATACCCGTCACGCTTCAATTACATTACAATTTTTTGGAAAAGTTCAGACTTGGGCTTGGTTATAGTTGGGAAAAACAATTCATTAATGAACTAGAACCTACTAATAATCAAGATGTTATAAGACCTTATCAACCAAGCGTTAACTCCACCCGATATTCCCGGTTTTTCGGTACTGTAGGATACAAGTTTTATGAGTATTATGATCACTTGTTTGTTGCTGAACTTCAATATGGCCGCATTCGATCGGGCCCCAGCGACTTTGATCGTGATTTTGTGGCGCAGACCACTTACTTAAACTTGGGTGTGAGCATGGAAAAGGAATTGTCAGAGTATTTCAGAATAATTCTGAAACCAAGCATTGACATAAAAAACTACAAAGTCAATATTCCGGATGGCACAGCCATTCGCCATGGACACCCCACATTGTTCGTGCAAGTGGGGGTGAGCATCAATATTCCTGAAATACCTCGGTCACCCATTGCCAACGACAAAACCCAAGTAAAACACGTCATTACGCACCCTCAATCAGGTCGTCTGATGGAGGTAAGAGGTCAGCCTTTGACCAAATGGCAAAATCCGAAAGTGGGTCAAAATCATCGCAAGCTTTGGAGGTATAAAAACAAGAACAAAAAGAAGCTGCATCCTTATTGATTCGATGGTTCAGCCGGTAATTTTTGACTAAATTGCGGCTTTGTTTTTCACGTACTATAGTTTCATAGATTTTATATGTCAGACGGAGATAAGGAGAACCTTCCGGAAGGTTGGTCAGGTACCGAGAATATCATCCCCATAAACATCGAAGAAGAAATGCGCGGCGCGTACATCGATTATTCGATGAGCGTTATCATTTCCAGAGCTTTGCCGGACGTCCGCGATGGATTGAAGCCCGTGCATCGACGCATTCTTTTCGGGATGGACGAATTGGGTGTAAACTATAACAAAGCATATAAAAAATCCGCAAGGATAGTAGGGGACGTGTTAGGAAAGTACCATCCTCACGGTGATACGGCCGTGTACGATAGTTTGGTGCGCATGGCTCAAGATTGGTCCCTTCGTTACCCCTTGGTAGACGGTCAAGGAAACTTTGGCTCCATGGATGGCGATTCGCCTGCGGCCATGAGATATACCGAGGCGCGCCTTCGAAGGATTGCCGAGGAGATGTTGTCTGACATCAAAAAGAATACTGTTGATTTCCAGTTCAACTACGATGACACGGCACAAGAGCCAACTGTATTGCCTGCCAAGGTTCCTAATCTGTTGATTAATGGTGCCAGCGGAATTGCGGTAGGTATGGCTACTAACATGCCACCTCACAACCTATCGGAGGTGGTGGATGGATTAGTTGCCATGATCGACAACCGAGACATCACCGTAGAGGAGTTGATGCAATATATACAAGCCCCTGATTTTCCTACGGGAGCAACGATATATGGCTATCAAGGTGTGCGATCAGCGTTTGAGACCGGAAGAGGACGCATAGTGCTCCGTGCAAAGGCGCATTTTGAAACGACCAAAACCGGACGTGAACAAATTATAATCACCGAAATCCCTTACCAGGTGAATAAGGCGACCATGATCGAAAAGACGGCCGCTTTGGTGAATGAAAAGAAAATTGAAGGCATTTCAGATATACGAGACGAATCTGATAGGGAAGGATATCGCGTAGTGTATGACTTAAAGAAGGACGCTATTCCAAATATTGTCCTGAATAATTTATATAAATACACTCAGCTTCAGACATCATTCAGTGTAAACAACGTAGCACTTGTAGGTGGACGACCTAAAACATTGAATCTGAGAGATTTATTACATTATTATCTCGATCACAGACACGAGATTATCGTTCGCCGAACGGAGTTTGACCTAGAAGAAGCCAAGAAGAGAGCGCATATCCTAGAAGGGTATTTGATTGCCTTAGATCATTTAGATGAAGTAATCACCCTCATAAGAAACTCCAAAGATCCTGAAGAAGCCAAAAACGGCTTGATGGAAAAGTTTGGTTTGTCGGACATTCAGGCGAAGGCCATTCTTGAAATGCGACTACAGCGACTCACAGGCATGGAGCGCGAGAAGATCGTGAAGGAATACGAAGAGGTGATGGCTCTCATTGATCGACTTAAGGCCATCTTGGCCGATGAGGCATTGCGTATGCAGATTATCAAAGATGAATTGCTCGAAATGAAAGAGCGATACGGAGATGCGAGACGCTCGGTAATAGAGCATGCTGCTGATGAATTCACCGCCGAGGACATGATTCCGGACGAAGATATGGTGATTACCATTTCGCATCAGGGATACATCAAGCGCACACCTCTGGTAGAGTATCGGGTACAAGGAAGGGGTGGAGTAGGTGCCAAAGCGACCGGCTCAAAAGATGAGGACTTTACGGAGCACCTTTTTGTGGCCTCAGCGCACAATTACCTATTGATTTTCACTGAATTCGGTAAAGTTTTCTGGATGAAGGTATGGGGTATTCCGGAAGGAGCTAAAACAGGGAAGGGGCGTGCTATTCAAAACTTGATCAATATTGAAGCCGAAGACAAAGTGCGGGCAGTTATCAATGTGCGCACGCTCGAAGATGCTGACTATATCAATAATAATTACTTGGTGATGTGCACCAAGAAGGGAATAATCAAGAAGACAACACTAGAAGCTTACAGCCGACCAAGAAAGAATGGAATCAATGCCATTACGGTTCGGGAAGGCGATAAACTTTTGAATGTGCGGTTGACCTCAGGAAGTGACCATGTAGTGATCGCAAATAGTGCAGGTAGAGCCATCCACTTCAACGAATCAGACGTCCGTCCAATGGGCAGAAATGCCGCCGGTGTAAGAGGCATTAGCCTAAAAAGCGACGAACATGTCATTGGCATGGTGTGTGTCCCAAGCGTAGAGCCGCCGCAATTGTTGGTAGTATCCGAAAAAGGCTATGGCAAGCGTTCGAGCCTTGAGGATTATAGGATAACCAAGCGAGGGGGCAAAGGGGTGAAGACGATTAACATAACAGAGAAGACAGGACGACTAGTGGCCATTCAGGATGTCAAAGATGGTGACGAATTAATGATCATCAACAAGTCAGGAATTGCCATCCGTATGGGTATAGATTCTCTGAGGATAATGGGTAGAGCCACGCAAGGTGTTAAGTTGATCAGATTGAATGACGAGGATGAAATCTCAGCCGTTGAACGAATTTCGATCGACATGGAAGAGGGCACATCCGAACCAACACAAGAAACAAGTGAAAATTAACCAGTTTATAAAATGAAAATGAAGTCAGTACTTACTTTACTAATGGGTCTATTCCTGATCATTGGAGCGCAGGCTCAGAAACCGAGTCTAGCAAAGGCTAAAACACTACTAGATCAAGGGAAGTTGGGCGAGGCAAAGGCCATGATTGATGCTGCCACTACCTATGAAAAAACCATGAATGATGGCAAGACTTGGTATTATAGAGGATTAATATATGCTGCGTTGGATACTACGTCCAATCCTGAGTTTAATTCTTTAGTGGACAATGCAATGCAGGAATCATTGACATCATTTAAAAAGGCAACAGAACTAGGAGATCCCAATAAGGAGTATTTTTCATACGATCGATTGGGATTGCCAATTACAATGTCTCAACAGATTGGAGGCTTTGCAAGTCATTACTTCAACAAAGCAATAAATGCATACGAGGGAATGAATTTTAATGAATCATCGATTTTTTTTGAGAAGGCCTGGTTAATAATCCCCTCTGACACAACGGCGATTTCTAACGCTGCTTATACAGCTAAAGAAGATGAAAATTTTGAACGAGCCATTGAATTGTTCGAAAAATCTCTTGCGCTGGGGGCTAAACACAAAGACTTATATTATTCATACATTGGACTATTACTTGATAAGCAGAGACCATTAGAGGCGTTGGACGTTGTGAGAAAGGCTCAAATTATTTATCCTGAAGAGAATAACCTCATGAGACAAGAAATTAGCATTCTTATGATGACGGAACAAATTGAGGAAGCTAAAATTGAACTGAGTGAAGCTGTATTGCGAGAACCAAATGACGCAAGACTAAGATTTGTATTAGCTCTAATTTATGATGAAACAGGGGATGATGAAACGGCACTTAAAGAATATGAAAAAGCTATTGCGTTAGAGGTGGATCACTACGAGAGCAATTATAATAAAGCGGTAATTCTTTTTGAAAGAGCCAATAAGTTATACAAAGAAAAAGGCCTATTAGGATATTCTGCCGCAGATCAGAAAAAAGCCAAAGAGATGGAACCGGCTATTAGACAGGGCTTTTTAGCGGCGTTACCTGCTTGGGAAAAGGTATATCAAATAAAGTCAAATGAACGACCAACTTTGCAAACACTTCTTTTTATATATGCTTACTTGGGCGAAGAAAAGAAGGCGGATAAAATAGAAGCAGAACTCTTGGCACTGGGGGAGGAAGAGGAGTGATGTAAGTAAAATGCTTATAAATTATCAAGTAAAAGCCGGTCAATCCGGCTTTATTTATTGTGTACATTTGTCATCCAACCTGCTAAGTAGAAATGATCACCTTGCATGCTTCAAGCATCGATGAACTGAATATCATTTGGAAGAAACTCCGCACTGATTTTCAAGTGATAGAAAGCATACACCTGGATCCCAAGACACTGCAGTACCGAATGGTCATCAATCAGCCGGAGTTGACCAGAATGTTGAGAGGCGTGGCAGAGAAGGTTTTGGATCGGCTGGATATCTATGCGGACAAATCCCTTGATCGTGTGATCACCCTGAAGCAATTTAATGAACGGATGGAAAGCAAAGCGGACAATTATCAATCCCTGGAACCATTGGCAAAAATCTGGGAAGTTATTTCAATGACGGATCGTAAGGCAGTGTTTGCGTTTTTGAAAAGTGAACTAGGCGGAGAGGTCAGCGAGATGGATGACGATGAGCTAATTGAAATCAAGAATTAGAAGGCATCCTAAGTTTCATTGGAATGAGGAGAATTTCCAAAAGGGAATGTTTTGATTCATTTTAATTAACATAATATATATTATAACCTAAATAAAATTGCGTTGATTATTGCACTCGAATGTCCATTTTGTTGAATTGACCATCATTCTCACGCTTTCGATCTAAATTGGCTGAAAGTATTACGTCGATGATTCATCAATTAGCGCGATCCGGCGATGCATCCGAGCTTGCGAAGTTCATTTATGAGCATCCTGATACTGTCAATCACCCCGATGAGCGTGGATTCACTCCTTTGATTCTCGCCAGTTACTCAGGTGCGCTGGCTGCAACTGAAGTGTTAGTTCAGGCGGGTGCGCAGATTGATGCCCGGGACGGATCAGGCAACACAGCACTCATGGGTGCAGTTTTCAAGGGACACCTCGCTATTGTGTCCTTTCTCATCGCTAGCGGCGCAGATGTAAACGCACGAAATGGCAATGACGCAACAGCTCTGATCTATGCTGCAACCTTCAATCAAAGCGAGGTTCTAAAATGCTTATTGGAAAATGGTGCCGACCCGCAGCTCCAAGATAAGCGAGGAAATACCGCCCTAGCGCACGCGCACATGCAAGGACACACAGCTATTGTAGAACTCTTGAAGCCCCACATTTCCAAGTAATTATTCGGTGATTGGATATAGTGGGGTCGAAATGCTAGGATAATCCTACTATTTATTAGTTTTATCAAAATATAGCTAACCACCCTAACCCTACAACAATGGAATCACCTGATAAGAAGGAAGAAAAGTATGTTTTGAAAGAACAAAATATCAAGTTCTTCTCACCGAAAAAAATCTTTAAGTTTTTCTGGATCATGTTTGTACTGCTTTTTGCTGCTTTTGGTTTGCTCGCCTTTGTGAATTTGACCATGTATCCGGACATGGGAATTATTGATTTGGCGAAAGAGCGCACCAGCAATTGGCGCAGTGCCAAAGAAGGCGACTTAGGCCATGAAGCTATCGCCTTTGAATTAATGTTGGATGCATACGCTAAGGAAGGCGGTGATATCAGTCACGCCATGGATTCGCTAACGGCTGAGTTCACCTCCGCTAACTGGGCTGAGTTGCTCGAATACGATGTGGATTATTTCCTGAAGCACGATGAACTGAGTGACTCTATTAAATTAAGTGGAATGCTGCATCTCACCAAGACCTTGTACACGTCAGGTCATTACGACCTTTTCAAGGAAGGTTATAAGGCATTGGTGGACAAATTCGCGGCAGATCGCGACTACTTGACCATCTATACGAACCTGCTTCCGCTGGAGGCTACCTATCAGTACGATGATGATGAAGAAAAAGAAGAATTAGGACGCTTGTATGAGCTTGGACTGAGAAGACACCTGAAGGTGACTGCTTCCAAAATAGTGGCCGGACTGCAAGAAGATGCCCTCATATCTGCTGATTTGGAAGTTTTTGTCAATTCGCTCTCCGGTATTTTTTCAAACAAAAGTTTCTTGAATTCGAAGAGTGATAAATTCAAAGTGCAGGCAGGAAGTGACTTGTCTCACCTCTTGAAGTTGATCAGCTCCTTTGCCTTGCAGGAAAAGAACACTGGGCTTCAAGATGCCAACTCAGCTCTTCAAACAAAATTAGCTGAACAAAACCTTGAGTTCTTCGATATGCAATAATTGCACGTGTGCAGATTTGCAAGCCCTGATTAATGTCAGGGCTTTTTTGTTACTATCCCACCAACACATCCAAACCCGCAGGCTTATACAACAGCCAACCTGTTAAGCTGTTTCGACCCACTGTCGTTTCCAACACTTCGTGCTCCACATCGGCGCTTTTGAAGAGCACACACCGACGTGCCTCGGGCTGTACCTTTACGTCACCAGAATCAAGATAAACCTGCAACTCTCCACCATCGCCTTCCTTCCATTGTTCGTTCAGGTAAATGACTACCGAAATCATGCGGTTATTGCGCCCGACAAACTGATCGAGGTGGCGCTTATAGAAGGTGCCGGCAGGGTAATGAGCCAGATGAAACTCATAATCAGACAAACTCAGGTAGCAATACCGATTCATCACATAAACGAGCGCGTCCAGTAATTCCCAAAAGGACTTCAATTCAACATCACGTTCTTTATTGAGCCAATAAGTGAAATCTCCACGAATGGCTGTATTCACCTGGTTGTTCTGCTGCGCGCCGATAGCCGCTTTGTCAAATTGATCTTGCCGTAATTTTTCCTGAAAAAAGGACTGAATGCGTGCGTAAACGTCTTCAGATAAAAAATTGTCAATGACCACATATTGCTGATCGGAGAGTTCGTCAACCCATTGCAGCCATTGATCTTCTGAAAATTGGTGTGTCACAGCAGGAATGATTTTTTGCGAGGCGAAGTTAGGCACATGGTAGGTTGAAAATAAAAAAGCAGCCATCAGACTGCTTTCATCAGGATTACTTGATTGTACTACTTTTTCGACGTTGGCTTAGTAGGACTCTTTTCATCTTTTTTAGGTCTTCTCACTCCGTAGGTTTTGGAAGCAATCTTACCTCTTCTGGTTTTTTTATCTCCTTTTCCCATGATTTAAGTTGTTTAATGCCAAAGTTAAATTCCTTAAGAATTTTGGTCAAATAATCATCGGACTGATACAGACTGATTTTCGGCATTCATACCCGTTATTTGGCCAATCGGACTTAAATCTAACCCCCTCTCCTTCATAAATTCCTCAAACTCCTCCTTATGCCGTGGATCTACACACACTAACAATCCCCCACTTGTCTGCGGATCGCCTAGAATCTTGAATTGATCATCATGCTTTAAATGGAACTTGTGTCCGTAGGTCTTCCAATTGCGATTCGTTCCGCCCGGCACACTGCCCATTTCTAGATACTTGGGCACGCAATCCAACACGGGTATTTCATCAAAATCGAGCTCCGCTCCAACGCCTGATCCTTCGCACACTTCTAGCAAATGACCGGCTAATCCAAAGCCAGTGACATCTGTAAGGGCATGCACAAGGTCCAACTTGCCCAATTCATAACCGATGGAATTCAATGTGAGCATCCATTTCTTGGCTTCATTCAAATCCGCCTCCGTCACCAAATTTTTCTTCTGCGCCGTAGTGATGATGCCGATTCCGAGTGGTTTGGTGAGATATAGTAAGTCCCCTACCTGTGCCGTATTGTTCTTCTTCACCTGGCTCACAGGCACTTTGCCTGTCACGGCTAATCCGAAAATAGGCTCTAGCGCATCGATGCTGTGTCCTCCGGCTAGTGGTATTCCGGCCTTGTGGCAGACATCCCTCCCACCATTGAGCACCTGCCCGGCCACCTCTGCAGGCAGCTTGTCAATCGGCCAACCAAGTATGGCAATGGCCATGATCGGCTCACCGCCCATAGCATAGATATCGCTGATGGCATTGGTGGCGGCAATGGCCCCAAAATCGTACGGATCGTCCACAATAGGCATGAAAAAATCGGTGGTGCTGATGATGGCCGTTTGCCCGTCTAAATCCACCACGGCTGCATCGTCTTTTGTTTCGTTACCAACTAATAAATTACTGAATATCTGCGTGTTATGATTTGTTGATAGTATTTCACCAAGCACACCCGGAGACAACTTGCACCCGCATCCGGCTCCATGACTATATTCAGTTAATTTATATTGCATAAGTAATTGATTTAGAACTAATTAATTCACCACAAAGTGATTCCAGATCATTGATGCTTCCTTTATAAACACCTTGAATCTGTTGCGCCTTCTCCGTAATTGAGCTATCATATTTTTTATCATAATACACAAGAATAATTGAAGCTGCTGCGCGCAAATTACCCGCTCCAATTAATCGAATGGCTTCATCGGCATGATCAAACCCGAGCTTCTTTCGGATGGCCAAGGTAGCTTCAATCAATTGTGCCTTCGATAGTTTTCCGTATTCCTCTACCAGATAATCAAGTCTTTCTTCCCTGTTGATTTCAATGACATATCGTGGGCTTTTCTGCATCTGCCGGTAGAGCGCATCGACCAGTATGACCTGGCCAATACGAATGCCTTCATCTTCCACCCAAATGTGTTTATTCAAGTCAAAGCCACGACAAGCTTCAAAAAGCAGATTCTGAAAGTGTTCTGTTTCCGGTTTGAAGCCCGTTTTGTATTTTCCAAAACTAGACCCTTGATGATTAGCTAATCCCTCCAAATCAATAACCTGCTCACGTTTGCGCTTCAGTTCCTCCAAAAGCAACGTCTTTTTACTTCCGGTATAGCCGGTAATAACGCGCAGTTGCATCGGCTCCTGAAAAAACGCCAACAACTCATTTCTGTAAGCTTTGTAGCCACCTTCGAGTACGATCGTATCAAGGCCATATTGATCTAGCAGCCAGGCCATACTTTCGGACCGCATGCCCCCACGCCAGCAATAAAGTGCTAATTTTTGGAAATTCAATTGATCGGCTTTGCGTACGAAATCGGCCATTTTCGGACCGATAATTTCCAATCCCCTCAGGATAGCAGCCTGCTTATCCTGCTGTTTGTAAATGGTGCCTACTTCAGCTCGCTCCTCGTCGCTGAATAGCGGAAAAGAGACAGCTCCCGGAATATGTCCCGCCGAAAATTCGGCGGGAGAGCGCACATCCAACACCGGCAAACTGGCTGCTTGCTCAAGAAATCCAGATGGAGCTACACGTATCAATTAGGGCATTTTTAGAAGTCGCAAGTTAGCTACGATCCACAACCCATTTGACCAAGAAATAAGAAACGTTTTGAGGGGAATGTATTCGGCACTTGTCATAGCCACACCAAAATCAATTCCCTATGAAAAATTGCCTAACCTCACTCGCTGTGCTGTTGGTTTGCTTTTCGAGTGCTGCTCAATCCAAAAAAATCTATTTTCCCTATTTTGAGTTGATCGGCTTGGACAAAAATGGAGAGCTTCAATATTCTGCTTCACGGCTGGCTAAGACTTACATCGAGTCCAATCACAATATCCACGTAATGCTGCCCGATCACGATGGCCAGACTTATCTGGAAAAGGAATCCATTTCAGCGTCTATTCAAGCGGCAACAGAAGTAGAAGCTACAATGGTAATGACCGGTGAAATACACAGTCTCAATGGGAGCTTTATCGTAGCACTTTCTGTATACGACGCGAAATCCGGCGAGAAAAAGTGGAGTGATATGATGAAAGGTGTGACCAGTGCGGACTTAGATCCGCTGCTGTCAAGACTTGGCCGCACGTTCATGAGCACCACCAAAGCACGTGACGATATTGAAGTAGGCGAAGTGACACAATACGAACAGCAAGGAGTGGAATTGCAACAAATAAAGGCCAACCACTATTTCGGATTTATGGTGGGTGGTAACGCGCTCATTGGTGATCGAACCCTTTCAGGTTTTGGATTAGTTTATACGTTTGATGCCAACACTGTCTTATTTCACGTCAACACGGATTTCTATTTTTCATCGGAGAGAAATGATGAGCCGTCATTAACAGTTTATCCGGAACAATTAGCCAGCTTCAACATGGGTGTGATTTACCCGCTCAGTCGCAAACGGATGACATGGTTTCTACAAGGAGGTATGGATTATAGCGGTGTATATGCCGATGTGGTGGATGTCGGTCACAGAAGTATTTCGGGAGTAGGTGTGCTCGTGGGCGGTGGTTATTTGCTCAATCGCAATTCCACCGTAAATCTGCGCATTCATTCTGCGCTCCATTTACCTACCTACAGAGTAGACGGCACGTATTACCCTAGCCTCCGATTTGGATTGACAACTTCTATTTCAAAGTAGTTTTTCGTGCATGAGTTGGTGCGTAAATCTCCTAGTTTTGCGGCTTTAATTTTGAAGCATGGAAACGCCCAAACGAGATTCGCTGAATTTTATAGAAGAAATGATCGAACGTGATCTGGCTAGTGGTAAACATGCCAGCATCCACACGCGTTTTCCACCTGAACCCAATGGTTACCTTCATATCGGGCACGCCAAGGCGATTTGTCTGAGTTTTGGTTTAGCCAAAAAATACAACGGCAAGTGCAACCTGCGCTTTGACGACACCAACCCCGAGAAGGAAGAAACCGAGTATGTAGATTCCATCAAGGAAAACGTGAAGTGGCTTGGGTTTGAATGGCACGGCGAAGCACTCTATGCGTCAGACTATTTCGAGCAATTGTATGAAATGGCCGTGAAGCTTATCAAAAAGGGTGTGGCGTATGTGGATGATCTGCCGGCTGAAGATTTCAACGCCCTACGCGGCACACCCACCGAACCCGGCAAGCCAAGTCCGTTTCGCTCCCGATCGGTTGAAGAAAACCTGACATTGTTCGCCAAAATGCGCGCCGGTGAATTCCCCAATGGTGCCTGTGTGTTGCGTGCCAAAATCGATCTGAGTTCGCCCAACATGCACATGCGCGACCCCATCATGTATCGCATCAAGCATGCCGAGCATCACCGCACAGGTAATGCCTGGCGCATCTACCCTACCTATGACTTTGCACACGGGCAGTCCGATTCGATTGAAAGAATCACCCATTCGCTCTGCACGCTGGAGTTTGAAGTGCACCGCCCCCTCTATAATTGGTTCATCAAAGAGTTAGAGATTTTCCCATCGGAACAAACCGAGTTTGCTCGACTGAATCTGGAGTACACCATCGTGAGCAAACGCAAGCTACGCGAGCTAGTGGAAGGCAATTTCGTATCCGGCTGGGATGACCCGCGCATGCCAACCCTTTCGGGCATCAAGCGACGCGGGTTTACGCCAAAAGCTATTCGAGATTTTGTGGATGCCGTTGGCATTGCGAAGCGAAACAGCCTCACAGACGTAGGCTTGCTGGAGCATTTTGTGCGTGAAGATTTGAACAAAACAACAAACCGTGTCTTTGGTATTTTGAACCCATTAAAATTGGTGATCACAAACTGGCCCGAGGACAAAGTGGAAATGATGACGGCCGTTAACAATCCTGAAGATGAGTCGGCAGGCACGCGTCAAATGCCTTTCACCCGCGAATTGTACATCGATCAAGAAGATTTCATGGAAGATCCGCCGAGCCCAAAAAAGTGGTATCGCCTCGGCCCTAACAGAGAAGTGCGGTTGAAGTTTGGCTACATCATCACGTGCACAGGCTTCAAAAAGGCAGCCGATGGCACCATCGAAGAAGTGTATGCCGAATATGACCCTGCTACCCGCAGCGGACAGGACACGAGCGGAAAAAAGGTGAAGGGAACATTGGGTTGGGTATCTGTGCCCAATGCTGTGCGCGCCGAAGTGCGGCTATACGATCGACTGTTTAGCACAGCCAACATGGGTGCTGTGGAAGATGATTTCAAAAATCACCTGAACCCACACTCGCTTGAAATAGTGAAAGACATAGTGTTGGAACCCTCAATGAAGGGTGCCAAAACCGGCGATCAGGTGCAATTTGAGCGCATGGGCTACTTTAGAGTAGATGAAGATTCCACGCCAAATCATCTCGTATTCAACCGAACAATAACCTTGAAGGATACTTGGGCGAAAGAACAAGGAAAATAGCAGCTTGCTGCAGTGCCGGAAAGGTGGATGAATCAAATAAATTGATATATTCACTTCTCAAATTTTAGTGCAATGAAATCACTCCTTTTCTTCTCTGGCTTGGTCTTGTCGCTGATGGCAGCTGCGCAAGATGAGTTTATTGGTACCTATGTTCGTCAGATCGATGATGTCAATGCTGAAATGATCATTATTTCAGATGCTGAAGACTGTTATAGTGCGCAATTTGGAGAGGCCGGTCAATTTGATGTGAATCTCTTTGACATCCAAGTGGGGTGCTATGTGGATGAAGAAGCGGACGATTACTTTTTTCTAGTCATTAGTTGGGACGAGTTTGAATTTGAAATCAGTCCTATCGACTGGGATGAAAACGGCCATATTGCTTCCTTTGAACTTTTAGCCGAATTTGATCTCCCAAAACCTCTTATCTTCAACCGACAGTACGAGTAATATGCAGTTTCAATCTCCGCTTCAGGCTTTTTTACATTGGGAAAAGGAAACACCAAATCAGCTCTTTCTGCGACAAGCCGTCAATCGTCAGTATCAGACATGGACCTACGGGCAGGCCGGGCAAGAGATACGAAAAATGGCCACTTACATGCAAAGTATCGGACTTGGTGCCAATGATCATATTGCCTTGCTTTCTAAAAACTGCCCACACTGGATCATGGCCGATTTGTCGATCAGCATGATAGGTGCAGTTTCCATTCCCATCTACCCCACGCTCAATGCCGAATCGATCAACCACATACTGGTTCACAGTGAATCGAAGGCGATTTTTGTTGGCAAATTGGACGATTTTTCGAAGCAAAAAACCGGAGTGCCTAGCATCCCAATCATTTCAGTGGGCATGTATGGTGTGAGCGATGGAACAAACTGGGAGACAATTGTAAAGCAAACCTCTCCCCTTGCAGAACCAACTGAGCGCCAACAAACTGACTTGATTACGATCATTTATACCTCAGGTACCACAGGCGTACCCAAAGGTGTGATGCACACCATCCATGCCTTTGCGCAGGTGGCTGATAATTTTGTGAAAATATTACCACTGAAAGCGCATCCCAATTTATTTTCCTATTTACCTATGAGTCACGTAGCGGAGCGCTGCTTAATCGAAAATGTAGGTTTGTTCAAGGGTGCCAATTTCACCTTTCCTGAATCGTTGGACACTTTTGCTTCAGATTTGGCCAAAGTTCAACCGGACGTGTTTTTTGCCGTGCCACGTATTTGGGGGAAGTTTCAAGAGAAAATCTTGGAGAAAATGCCACAGGGCAAGCTGGATCGAACACTTAAAATTCCAATCATCGGGGCAATCGCAAAACGCAAAATCAAGAAAAAATTAGGGTTGTCAAAGGCAAATCTGGTGGCTTCTGGTGCTGCGCCCTTGGCCGTGAGCGTGATGGAATGGTACGACAAGCTCGGCATCAAAATTAATCAAGGGTATGGCATGACTGAAGATTGCATCCTGTCCCACTATAATCTACCCAGCGCCAATCGATTTGGCACAGTTGGCAAACCGACTCACGGTGTGACGAGTAAACTGTCGGAAAATGGTGAAATCCTGATCAAAAGCGATTGTCTGATGGTAGGTTATTTCAAAGAACCTGAAAAAACGGCGGAGATGTTCACTGAAGATGGCTTTCTGCGCACCGGCGATATTGGCGAATTTGATCATGATGGTTACCTGAGCATTACCGGACGTGTGAAAGACCAGTTCAAAACTGACAAAGGAAAGTACATAGCTCCTGCACCGATCGAGTTGGAGTACACAAAAAATACGGACATTGAGCAAGTTTGTCTTGTAGGTATGGGCATTCCGCAACCCATTGCTCTAATTGTGCCGTCAGAACTGGGGCGCAAGAAATCAAAAGATGAATTGATTAAAAGCTTGGCCGGCACCATGCGTGCCATTAACCCGGGATTGGAATCTTACGAACGAGTGGCCAAGGTGGTGGTGATGAAAGAAGTTTGGTCAGTAGACAATGGCCTGCTCACGCCCACTATGAAAATCAAGCGCAATCAAGTGGAGAAAATACACATGCACATGTACAAGGACTGGTTTGAGAAAACTGGTCATGTGATTTTTGAAGGGTAATTTATCCCACGAACGGTAGCCTGAATTATGATTTTTGGTTCGATCTTTGACTTTCAAGGGATTTCAAAGGTTAATTGAATTCGTATGAAACCAATTTTTGTGATTTGCTTCCTAGTATCCACGCTTAGTTCCTTCGGACAAGATACAAAAGAAAGCCTAGGTAAAATAATTGATGAGATTACCTACTCATGGGACTTAGAGTCAGACAATTTAGATGACTATGATGGCATGTTGAAGTTCTGCACCAACAGGGAATATCGCCTAGAGGTAATCGCCATGCTGCACGATATTCATCACTATGATTCCGTTTTGTTAGAGCGACTGAGAAAAGCTGCTCGATTCAAAAAAACCGCTGAGCTTGAGAAAACCTTGGCAGATATTGAGAAGTTTGAAAAGGAATATAGCATGAAGGCCTTCGTTCAATTTTTGTATGAAGAATGCCAAGGTATGAGTGATATTGAAAAGCACAAAAAGGAGATTCGGGATGATATTGGTGAGGAATCTTATGACGGCAAACGATACATTCTGGAAACGGAAATAGCCAAGTATATTCATCACATCACCAAACGTGTAGATGTCATTCGGGAACATGTGCATCATCTCCATATAGAGTAGCTAATCTGTGATTTTCAACTTCTTATAAAGCACCTTTTTAGAGATTTGGGTGATTCCTCCAGACGGTAGGTTGCCCAAACGAACATCCTCAATAGCTACCCTAACTAGGCGCAATGTGGGATGGCCGATTTTAGCCGTCATCTTTCGTACTTGTCTGTTTTTTCCTTCAGTAAGTCGAATCTCCAACCACGTGGTAATGGGATACTTCTTCCTATTCACAGGAGGTGTGCGTTCATCCATTTGAGGTGCAGGATGCATGATCTTTGCTTCGCAAGGATTCGTCTTATATGTCCCCTTCTTGAGGCTAATCTCCACCCCCATCTCTAGTTCTCTTAATTGGGTAGTTGTCGGAACGCCTTCTACTTCCACCCAGTAGGTTCGCGTATGCAACATCTCAGGGTTTAAAAGACGGCTGTTTAGCGCTCGATCATTGGTCAAAATCAATAATCCTTCACTATCCATGTCCAACCTACCTACGGGATATACATCGGTTGGCAAGGAATAGATGGAACCCAGCCCTTTATTCAAGCCTTCATCCGAAAATTGGCTCAAAATGTCGTAAGGCTTGTTTATCAAGAAATACAGATATCCTTTAGCAGACATACATCATCCTTCCATTTCAGGTGCTAACTTTAAGAAATGGAACCATTAAAAGTACCATTTGAAGACAAATATCTTGAAGCGCGGGTTAATAAAACCCGAAATGCCATCGCAACGATCCTTTTGGCGCATGGAGCCGGTGCAGGCATGGATCATTCATTCATGGAGATACTCACTGACGCATTAGTGAAAAGGCAGATGAATGTCGTCCGTTTTAATTTTCCGTACATCACCGAACGGAAAAAATTCACCGGAAGCCCTAAGCAAAACATCGACGCTTGGTCTGCAATACTTTCATGGGCAGGCATTCAATTTCCAAACCCGATTTACATTGCCGGTAAGTCCTATGGCGGCCGTATGGCGTCCCACTTGGCTGCAGAGTACTCTAACCTACCCATTCAAGGAATCATCTATTTCGGTTTCCCGCTGCACGCTCCTAGCAAGCCATCAACGGATCGAGCCAATCACTTAGAAGAGGTCAATTACCCACAGTTGTTCCTTCAAGGCACCAATGACGCATTAGCTGACATTCGCCTTATCCGACAAAAAGTGCCGACCCTACCGCGAGCAACTTTAATAGAGCACTCGGAAGCAGATCATTCGTTTAAGCAAAAGGGCAAAAAACAAGGATTGGTGCTTGAAGAACTTGCCGAGGATGTGTTAACTTGGCTTCCTGTGAAAATTGCGGGCAAGAATTAGTCGGATTCACCACTTTTCACGATTTTTTAGTTTTTTGTAGTATTTGCTCAGTAAAGAATTCCTATGAATAAAGTCATTTTTTCATTTGCTCTAGTCATTTTCGGTTTAACCGCCTTCAGTCAAAAAGTGAATTTGGTTATCCCCATGGGTCATGCGCAGAAGGTGAATCACATAGAAGTAAATTTCGATTACACACACCTTGGGTCTGTAGATGACTCTAATATCATTCATATCTGGGATACTAAAACCAAGAGAGAAATCTATCAATTGAAAGAACACAATGCAGGGATCGTCAATATTGAATTCCATAGTGCAAAGAATGAGTTGATTAGCAGCGATCGTGAGGGAGTGATTTTGGTATGGGATTATGTAACGTCAACCGTGTTGAAGAAAATTGCCACTCCGGATGGAAGTGTACGCATTGCCTATTTGAACGATGGTAAGCATATCGTATCAGCAGCCCAAGGCAAAGTGAAGATTTGGGACGCTGCAACCGGTGCTATGAAGAAAAGCGTAGATATCGAAGGTAAAATCACTGCACTGGAAGTGTCCAAATTTAACGGTCAAATTGCATTGGGCACTCAATCAGGAAGACTCATAATTCTCACTGAAAATCTTGAACCCATATACACCTTCAGTGATATCTCCACTCCTATCACAACAATCAGTGCTTTTAAGGACCGAGATAAGCTTTTTGTTGGAAGAGAAGACGGAAATGTTGATTTAATGAATATTGACAAACAAAAGCTGGGACAATCTAATAGCGTTTTCAAGGGTTCAGTGGGCAAGATTCTCATTGATCATAAAAAGAACGTTTTGGTACTCGTAGGCAATGACCCCAACGGCTTTGTGAAAATGATAAAGACTACCTACGAGGACAGGATGAGTCCGAAATTCAAATGGAGCAGTACACCTAAAGGCGATGAGGGGCTGAAAGCATTGGCTTGGGCGGACTCATCTCAAACAAACTTTTTCATTGCTGATCATGATAATGTGATCAGGCATTGGCACTTGGAGAACGAAGAATGGGTAGAAGGCATTTTTAAAGGAACAGCACGCCCCATTTATGACATTGATGTGGATGGTGCCAAGCAAAAGCTAATCATCGCATCAAAGCAAAGCCAACTCAAAGTGTATGATTTATCAGGGGAATCATATCCCCTCATGATGGAGGGACACAGTGGTGGCATAATGCAACTGGATTATCATCCTGACAAAAATCTGGTCGTTTCAGCCGGCAAGGATGGGGAAATCAAGATATGGAACACCACGCAGAATGAACTGAAGGCACGAATCAAAAAAGCAGACTATTTGGATTTCAATATCCAATTTACCGACGATAAGACCATTATAAGAAAAGTAGGTTTAGACAAGTTTGAACTATACAGTTTTCGTGATGAATCTGCTCGTCCGTTTAATGTCAGTGGTGCGAAGGATTTGAAACTGTCACCGGATGGCTTAAGTATTGTTTTTGATAAAACGACGGAATTGGCTGTTTATAAGTCCCATGATCTTTCACTGGATTATACAATACCTACCGGCAGCATTCGAGATTTTAGTTTTTCTCCGAGCGGACTGATGGTATTGGATGCACTTGGAAAAGTGACTCTTTACGAACGTAACACAAAGGTCATGGAAATTCCAGCAAATAGTCCCTTTGACCGTATCACAGGGTTGTCTAACGGCGACTTTACTTTGCATGCTTCTTCTGATTCAAATCTAAAATCCTATCAAATCAAATTCTACTCAATGTCAGTTGGTTCATTTACTGATTTAGTAGGTCATACAGATCATGTCACGAAGGTTCTCGAAGTAAATGACAACCTCCTAACTTCATCTTTGGATGGATCTATTCGAATTTGGAAGAAGAAAGCAAATAAGTTTGAAAATGCCGGCACGATGGTGCCCCTACGGCAGGACAATTTTGTCATCACCACGCCGGATCAGCTATTTGATGCATCCACGGAGGCCATGCAAGACATGCATTACACGCGTGGAAACGATATTATCGCCTTGGAGCAATTAAAGGACAGCTACTATGAACCAAACCTATTACCCAAACTTTTGGGCTTTGAGGGAGGTACTTTACGTAAGCCATTGGATATTAGTCAATTAGGCATATATCCAGAACTTCAAATTACCCACCCGAATTTGAATAATGGCAAGTTGGGCATCAAGATCACCAATAAAGGGGGTGGTATCGGTCGAGTGGTATTGGTAATCAACGGAAAGGAAGTGGCAAGTGACGTTCGCGAAATTAAGGATGGCAATGCGTCTACTATGGGGATAGAATACGACATCCAAGGCCACCCTTATATGCACGCAGACAAAGTCAACAAGATTACCATCAAGGCATATAATAAAGATGGGACCTTAGGAAGCGAACCTCATAATATTTTGGTTCTCCCCTCCGGAACCCAAGAGGTAGCGGCTAAACCTAGAATTTTTGCCATTGTAATAGGGACATCCGATTACGCCAGTGACGATTTGGATTTGACTTATGCAGCTAAAGACGCTCAAGATTTTGCTGCTGCACTAAGGGTAAGTTCAGCTAACTTAATTGGAGGCAATAACATTACCATGTCGGTGCTGACCACCAATCAACCACAAGAGAACTGGCCCTCCAAGGAAAATATTAAGAAGGTTTTTGAAAAATATAGTTTGGAAGCAAAGGCACGTGATTACTTGGTAGTGTACATGGCCGGACATGGGGTAAATTCAGGTGGTGAAAATGGTGATTTTTATTATCTCACATGTACTGCGAAAGAAGGAAAAGTGACAGATGAGAAGATTAGGACCAATGACGCCATATCCAGCACAGAGTTTACGGAGTATATCAAAAAGGTCCCAGCGCTGAAGCAGGTTATGATCGTGGATGCTTGTCACTCGGGCACGCTCACATCTGCCTTTGGTAAAAATGAGCCAAGCAAACTTATGGATTCTGAGGAATTACGTGCATTTGAAAGAATGAAAGACAGGACGGGCTTGTTTTTGTTGGCCGGATCTGCGGCTGATGCTGTTAGCTATGAAACAACCTTATACGGGCAGGGTTTGCTCACCTACGCCTTGCTATTTGGCATGAAGGGTGCGGCACTTCGCGATGGTGAGTTTATAGACGTGCTAGGTCTGTTTCAATTTGCCGCGAAAAAAGTACCCCAACTTGCGGAGGACATTGGCGGTATTCAACGTCCGGAAGTTCGTGTACCTAGCGATGTGGCCAGTTTTGATATTGGCAAAATGAATGACGTAAGTAAGCAGGAGATTAAGCTATTATCGCCAAAGCCTGTTTTTGTTCAAACCATCTTTCAAAACGAAACTGAATATCTTGATGATGCAGAAATCGGTTTGTTGCTAGACGAGCGTCTCGCAACCTTGAGTAAAGCGCAGAATGCTCCGCTGGTCTTTATGAGTGAAAACAAATTTGGAGGAGCAATGCAAGTGCGCGGAAGATATAGCCAAAAAGGTGGGCTGCTGATAGTCGACGTAAAGGTCTTTCAGGATAATGTCAAAGTGCTTGAATTTAAGACCGACGGTATCAGCTCAGGTAGCATTGCTGATCGAATAAGCGCGAGACTTCAAAAGTTTATCGTGGAGAAAAAGTAGGTCACATGGCCTTTTTCTCTTCAGCTGGAGTGACAGATCTTCTACCCGCTCGTTCCATTGGCAAGCGCGCCAATGAGGTCGTTGATTTGCTCATTAGACCTTCATGGCCAGAGTATTTGACGCCTAAAGCATTAAGTTCTGAAACGATCGCTACATAAGCTTCCACTCGGGCTGTTGAAAAGCTTTCTTGATTTTGGAGATACATCGCTTCAATAACGATCAACGCCTGTTTTAGCAAAGCAACCAAACGATCATTCATTGGATCATTTTCAGGGAACAATGACCTTGGCTGATACACCTCAGGGAGTATTTCTTTGAGTCGCTGAAAATGTTCCGCTAGTGCAGGGTTTTTGTCTTTTCTCATTGTGCTATAGCGCGTAAAGTGGAAACTAATTCTTTGGCGGTGGATACTTCCTGCGCCGGACTTAACTGAATGTAGGCATTGATGCGCTCAATGGCGCGCTTATACTCTTTCATTGAAATCAACACCAAACCCAAATTGTAATGTGCATTTGGGTAGTCAGGGGCAATCTGCACGGCGAGTTCATAGTGTGATTTGGCCAAATTCAAATTACCTATCTCAGAATATACATTGCCCAGATTGTAGTGTGCTTCAAAGTGGCGCGGACTTCTTTCCAAGCATTGTGTCAGATAGTCGATGGCTCCTATCTTATCGCCTTTGGCCGATCGAATGACGGCCACATTGCACAAGGCATCTTCTACGCATTCATCTTGGATGATGGCCAGTTTATACATTTCTTCGGCTCCTTCCAACCCTTGTTCGTCCAAGTGCAGCGCCTCTTCAAAATAGCTGCGATCACCGGGTAAATTCACGACTCGTGCTTGATCAAACAGATTCAATTGACCCAAATCTTCTAAGTCCGGCTTTCGCTTTTTGCGAATCTTCCGGTTGCCCAATCGCTCGGGCGTGTGAATGGGAAATTGAATGACCTTGGCCATCAGCTTGCTTTTCGTTTGGCTTCTTTTTCTTCTTTGATCGCTACCTTCTCCATTGGCTTCTTGCTGCCTTTGGCTTGCTCGATACTGGCCTTCAATGCAGTCATGATATCCACCACTTCGGCTTCTTCCTCTTTCATTATCACAATCTCTTTACCCTCTATCTTACCTTGAATCACCTCGCGCAGGGCATCATTGTACCGATCCTCCATCTTGATGTCCTTGAACTTTTTGTTCATCGAATTGATCAACATGTTCGCTAATTTCAACTGCTCCGCGTCAGCATCAATATCGGGTGTCACATTGGGCACTTCCATAATGGAGCGCACTTCATTGGGGTAGCGCAGCTTGTAAATCAAAATACCGCTCTGGTGCGGAGTGAGCAGCACCATGCTCTCACGGTCGCGCAGCACTACTTTACCTACTGCCACTTTGCCCGATTCTTTTAGTGCAAGCGTGAGGAGTGCGTATGTTTTGGCCGCTACTTCACCATCCGGTCCAGCGAAATAGGGTGAATCGAATAGCGAATGGTGCACTTCTTTGGCATCCACAAATCCTTCAATTTCGATTAGGCGCGTGCTCTTCAATTTTACTTTTTGAAAATCGGCATCATCCACGATCACATATTGCCCCGGCTCGTATTGATATCCCTTCACAATGTCCTCTTGCCGCAGCACATCTCCGGTCACTTTATCACGCTTTTCATACTTCACCGGATTGTTCGTTTCCTTGGAAAGCAAGTTGAACTGAAGCTTCTCCTCTGTATTGATCGCATTGTATATCCGGATGGGGATAGTGACCAACGAAAACTGAATATGACCTTTCCAAATTGCGCGCATGAAACAAAAGTAGGAAATTGATTTGGGAAATAGGAGCCTATACCCTACCAAAATTATTGAAAAAATATTTTCTTAACCTTCTGAAAATGAATAGTTTGTTTATCTCTGAATGAATAAATAATTCCATCAATTTATTCCTCAACCAACCGCTTGAAAACCGGGTCTCTAAAGGTGCCATTATCAGTAATCATGGAGTATTGCACCTCACACATCAGCTCTGGAGCTACCCAAATCGTGGATTTTTCTTCATGCACTTCCTCCTGAATGATGCGCTCCTTGGAGACCATTTTCACGAGCATTTGCGTCATTGAGGCTAGCAACCGATCATCAAATCCTGTCCCAACCCTGCCTCTATATTTCAGTTTACCGTCCTGCCTTTCAGCCAATTGCAACGACCCGAATGTTTTTGCCCGATCTCCTTCGCCCATAGTAAACCCGATGATCACGCAATCCATCGTCTCCTTCACCTTTACTTTGATCCACGTTTCGTTTCGGCGGCCGGGCGTGTATTTGCCGTCCTTTTTTTTGGCCATAATGCCCTCTACGCCCAGTTCTTTGGCGGCTTCAAACAATGCCTCGCCATCTTCTACTGTTTCGCTGATGCGGTAGTTAGTCTCTCCCACCCGCACCGAGTCCTTCATCCACCATTGACGCCTGTCGAGTGGGTCATTCATGAGCGATCGACCATCTAAATAGAGGCAATCAAAGAGGTAGCAATAGGCCGGTGTGCGCTTCGATTCCATATCGAAATTCTTCTTGCTCATCAATCGCTTGAGCACCTTTTTGAAATCGGCCTTGCCTTGCGCATCCAAGCACACGATCTCCGCATCGAAAATGGCATTGTTGATGCGAAAAGCCTGCTCAGGCACATTTAGCTCGGGAAATTGTGCCGTGATATCGTTCAGGTTGCGACTATAGATTTTCAGTTCACCTTCATTCAAGTAAATGAGTGCGCGAATACCGTCCCACTTCACTTCGTATTGATAGTTTCCAATCGGCACTTTCTTGGCTGCATCTGCAAGCATTGGCTTCATCACTTGACCCAAAAAATCCATCTGTGGTACATCCACACGCTCCAGCAGCCATTCCTTGTCTTTCATCAAATGCATGCGATACTCGGCAGTGAGGAGCGGACCCGACAACCGAAAATAAAAGCCATTCTTCTTCTCCTTCGCGATTTCGTAGCGACCCGTAGCATATATCCACATCATGCCGCCTCCATATTCCTGCTTGGGTATTTCGCCCTCAAACGTGAGGTATTTCAGTGGATGGTCTTCGGTTTGTACAGCCAGTCGCTTCACCCCCGGCGTGGGCGGCATACCGCGGGGAATGGCCCACGAGAGCAGCACGCCATCTTTTTCCAACCTAAGATCATAGTGCAAGTGCGACGCGTGATGCCGCTGAATCACAAACCGACTCCCGACGGAATCGTCCAGTGCAGAAGGAGGCTCGGGTGTTTTGTTGAAATCTCGCTTCTTTTCATAATCGGCCAATTGCTCAGGCGTCTTATGGCGTTCGTTCAGGGGCAAATCCACTGCTACTTTGGCCCTTTTGTCAGTGTGCAGTGGCACGGCCCACCCACGTATCGTTTCCCACGCATCGCCCTGCGTAAGCACACGCTCCATGGTGGTTTGCAGGTTCCAATCAGACAAAGCTGTGAGTGTTTCCAGTTCTTCCCAGGTGATGGGTGTAGAGGCTGTTGCGCCTTTTTTTCCTCGCAAACTATAAGGCGCCACAATGGTCTGCGACGGACGGTTGCGGTAAATATCAATCAACACCCTACCCTTCCTAGATTCCTTTTTGATGTGCAGCGTTGTTTCGGCTTGTCGGTTGATGAATTCACTGGCGAGCAGTTTGGCGGCTTCAAAGCACGTATCGAAACTATAAATCGGCTCTATCGGCGTAACCAAATGCAGTCCCTTGCCTCCGGTGGTTTTCACAAATACATGATAACCGGCTCGTTCAAGATGTTCCTTCAGCGCAAAGGCAATGGACTTCAATTTTTCAAAATCAAACCCTTCTTCCGGCGGATCAAGATCATACACGATGTAGTCTGGTTTGTCACTTTTCTCGGCAAAACTATGGATTTGATGAATTTCCAAACAGGCCAAATTGGCCAACCAAACGAGCGTGGCTTCTTCGCGTGCCACCACGTATTCTTTCAATCGCTCCTGCCCTAGTCGTTTGTAGTCAATCCAATCGGGTGTCCAGTCGGGACGGTGTTTTTGGAAAAATTGTTCCCCATAAATACCGTCCGGGTAGCGAACGAGTGAAAGCGCCCTTCCGCGGATATGATTCAAGATGGTAGGCGCTAGTTTGAGGTAATACTCGATGACTTCTGCCTTCACAATGCCGTCATCCGGGTAGAGCACCTTATCCAAATTGGTCAGTTCAATGACCCGCTTGCCAACTTCCGCATGTATTTTTTTCTTGGCCATGTTGGTCGAAGTTACTACGAACGGCCGTTGAATTACACACCTGCTTGTAGATGCCCGATATGATTATATTTTTCCAATCGAAATGAATTTCCGGTGTATCTGAGTTCGTAAATCGAGCAATTGTGATGCTCAAATCCATCCATATACTTCAGCGGATACCGCAGCAGCCATGTCAGCAAAATCCGGATGGCCCGACCATGCATGCAAATCACGATATTCTCCTCAGGCGCATTCATCACGTGCTGCATCGCTACTTTTTGTCGCTCCAGCACTTGTACGGGTGACTCTCCTCCGCCAATCGACAGATGCACGTGTCCATCGCGCCACGCATGGATGGTATCCCAATAGAGCGTGCGCATGGGATCATCCGCCACAATGCCTTCATGCGCTCCCCAACTGATTTCGTCGAAACCATCTAATGCGGTAATGGGTAATCCCAACCCTTCAATGGTCTGGTGGGTGCGCACCAGAACGGAGCAAAACACCCTGTGAATATCCTTATCTGAAAAATACTGAACGGCACGCGCGGCTTGTTGTCTGCCTGTTTCGTTGAGCGGCGCATTCACCCCTCGCCCTTGCACCATTCCCTTCTTATTAAAATCCGTTTCGCCATGGCGTAGCAGGTAGATCGTTTTGGTTTTCAAATGCTTTTGGAGTTGGTTTGCGCGTAATATGGCCAAAGAAAGAATTTTTCCCGAACATGTCCAATTGGATGTTCTCAACCAAATGAGCGAGCGTACATTGGTGCAGCACTTGGGCATTTCTTTTACCGGAGTGGGTGACGACTATCTGGAGGCCACCATGCCGGTAGATCACCGAACCATACAACCGCTCGGATTGTTGCATGGAGGAGCTTCTGTGGCACTGGCCGAAACACTAGGAAGTGTGGCTGCCACCATTTTGCTCGATTTGTCAAAACAATATGCGGTGGGCTTAGAGATCAATACTAACCACTTGCGTTCGGTGCGTGAGGGTTTGGTGATCGGTAGAGCCACGGCCATACACATTGGCAAAAGTACGCACGTATGGGGCATTGAGATCACGAATGAAGAAGGGAAAAAAGTGGCGATAAGCCGCATCACAATGGCGATTTTAGACAGAAAATGAACAGACTGGCATCTATTTCTGCAACAGATATTGTTCCCAAACTGATAGGAAAGCCGTATGCGTTTGCGGCGTGGCGCATGCCCCAATCTACCGAGCGCATGCTCATAGTGTCGTTGAATAAAGCAGAGCAAACAAGCTCGCCAATAAGTGAACTTTCGCCGGGGTTTTTGATCAACCGATTCGCCGATAACCATCCGGCTAAGCCCTACCACATCAAAGCCGATCTCCTATTTCGCTCGGATGAATTGAAAATAAGTACCGAAGTGAGTGGCCAGCAGATCGATGATTTTTTAAAAGTCATCGAGAAACCGAATGATTCGCAAACCCCATCGAACAAAGTCATTACTGCATCACAAAGCTCACCATCTGATTCGTTTGAAAATATGGTGGTGCAAGCCGTGGAGAAGATCAAGCAAGGTGCCTTTGAGAAGATTGTACTGGCACGGCACCAGGACATTCATTTGCCGGAGAATTTCTTACCTGTTGCCTTTTTTGATCGCATTTGCTCGAACTACCCAAATGCGTTTTGCAATATGGTTTATGTGCCTGGCGAGGGAATTTGGGTAGGTGCCACTCCTGAGCTTTTGTTATCGGACAACAAAGAGCGGTTCAAAACGGTAGCTCTAGCTGGTACCAAAGTATTGCAACCCGGTCAGTCGCTCACCGAAATCGCTTGGACACAAAAGGAGATAGAAGAGCAAGCCTTTGTGTGCCGATACATCATCAATTGTTTTAAGAAAATACGCTTACGTGAATACGTGGAAAAAGGGCCGAAAACCTTTCAGGCGGGCAATTTGGCTCATTTGAAAACCGAATATGTTGTAGACTATGCCGAGGTGAATTATGAAAACCTTGCCGACCAATTGCTGAACTTACTCAATCCCACATCGGCCGTTTGTGGTATGCCACTGGAAGAAACACAGCAGTTCATCGAGCAATATGAACCGTTCGATCGCTCCTTTTATGCAGGATTTTTAGGGCCGGTGAATGTAGATGGTTCCACGGATTTGTTCGTGAATTTACGTTGCATGCAGGTAACCGGAAATCGTGTGCGGTTTTATGCCGGAGCGGGCATCACGGAAGATTCCAATCCTGCAAGCGAACTGAATGAAACCGTCTTGAAGATGTCGGTGATGAAACAATTCTTGGATTAAATTTAGAATTATGAATGTCGCACTTCTGCTCTACATCTTGCTTTCATTCTTGGTTCTTGTCCTGTGGATGTGGGCATTGATTGATTTGGTAAAAAGTAGCAAAGGCAGCAAGGAACCAATGGCCATTTGGGCGTTGCTCATTTTGTTCCTCCCATTACTCGGCTCGATTCTCTATTTCCAAATAGGACGAAGACGCATGCGAGAAAATAAGCGTACGTTCGATCCCGCATTTAATAGGCGCTGAAATTCATGCTGCACCCTGCCGTTTACAACACGTCCGAATTATGCTATCACCTGGGGGTGCATCATGCGGTCATGTCACCGGGCTCGCGCAATGCTCCACTTACGATTTCATTTGCCCGAAATGAAAAAATCAAAAAATGGATCATTCCTGACGAACGTTCAGCCGGATTCATTGCATTGGGCATTGCACAAGTCACCAAACAGCCCGTGGTACTTTGCTGCACATCGGGCACGGCACTACTCAATTACGGACCGGCCATTGCAGAGGCATTTTATAGAGAAATTCCCTTGATCGTGCTTTCGGCAGATCGCCCACCACATCTCATCGATCAGCGGGACGGACAGACGATCCGCCAGTTTGAGGTGTTGAAAAATCACGTGAAGCAAACGGTGCAATTGCCCCTGATGACAGCTGAATCAACTGATCAGGACTACTATCAACCGATCATTGAAGCCCTTCGTCTTTCAGAAGCATTGCCCAAAGGGCCAGTGCATATCAACATTCCGTTTGAGGAGCCCTTCTACCCTACTTCCGATCAAAAATTGATGTTTAGCGAGCGATCAAAATTCCAAATTCCAGAATTGGATGCTTCCGAACCCAAGCGTGTGCTTGCTTTGGATCTATCTCCTTTTCGGAAAATAATGATCTTGATGGGCCAACACCCGAAAGATGGCGAGCTCTCCATTCAACTGCATCGGTGGAAAGACAAAGCCGTGATCATCAAATCACCGCTGAACAATCTGAAGTCCGAAGGCATCTCGCATGCCGACGCATTCATTTCCAATCAACCTGAGTTGCAACCTGACCTATTGATCACATCAGGATTGTCGGTGTTGTCTAAAGGACTGAAAAACTACATTCGAAAATGTCCGCCCAAGCAGCATTGGCATTTTGATCCAGCCGGGGTGGCCGTGGATACGTTCCAAACCAATCCGCGACTGATCAAAGCTTCATTGGTTTCATTTCTACAGCAAAATATGCCAGATGCGATCGAAGAGAAATTCTTACTAACTTGGAAATCTTTCGATGCACGGACGAAGGAAAAATTGGACGGATATTCCTTCGATAGTTTCTCCGAAGCAGCCGCTTTTTCAATCATACTGAGCGCACTTCCGAGCCACGCACACGTGCATTTGGGCAACTCCATGCCCTGCCGATATGCCGAACTACTTGGTATTAACAAAGACACGCACAATTGGTGCAACCGCGGCACCAGCGGCATTGATGGCATTTCGTCAACCGCTGTAGGTTCGGCTTTGGTGAATGACTCCCTCCATGTGCTCATTTCGGGTGACGTGTCCTTTCTGTATGATCGCAATGCGTTTTTTCACAATTACCCATTGCCAAACCTGCGCATCATCGTCATCAACAATCGAGGTGGCGGCATTTTCCGATTGATCGAGGGCCCATCTCGTTTGCCGGAGTTAAAAGATTACTTTGAAACCCGCCATCAGCGCACAGCGGAGTTTGTTTGTATGGAAAATGGGATTGCGTATAACAGGATTAGCAACGAAAGCGAATTGAAGGAAACTCTTGAAGGATTTTTTGAGCCTACTTTAACCTGTAGGCTTTTGGAAATTTCAGTAGATCCTGCCGAAAACCAACAAGCCTATCGAGCGTTGCGGGATTGGTTAAAATAAAAAATCCCGAATGAATCGGGATTTTCTTGAAGGGCTTATCAACACCCTTTACCACTTAACACTACTTTGTCTTTATCTATTAGATACGTCCAGTTGAACGTCGAAGAAATAATTTGGATGACTTCTTCCAAACTTTTTTGGTTGAACTGGGCAGTTAATCGGCAGTTGAGCATGGCCGGGTCGATGGAAACGGAGGCTCCATACACATCCTGAAGCGTATAGACCAGTTCGATAGCTTTTGTTCGTTCAAATTGGAGAACACCGTTTTTCCAAGCCAAATAATTCTTGTCAACATTTCGACGTTTCAAAATACCATTTATGTTCTTCCCTATTCTTCCCATTTCACCGGGAGCCAGATTCAGTGACATGTTCGTTGAGGTGGAAAATTGTACTAATCCGGTTTCAACGGCTACTTCTGTAAAATCCTCGTTTGTGTCCACCTGAAAACTGGTACCCAACACCTTTACCGATGCATCATTAGTGACGACAACAAAAGGGCGATTTTCATCATGAGTCACTTCGAAAAAAGCTTTTCCGGTGATCTTGACCTTGCGTACTTCGTCAGAAAATTCGATGACCTCCAATGAAGAACCCTCGCGCAAGCTCACGAGAGAACCATCTTTGAGTATCATTCCTTCTCCATTGAAGACCAATGGGGCATCTTCGGACGCATTGAAATAATACAGTGCTCCAACCATGGCCACAAGGATCACTGCCGCCGCATATTTCAGATAAGATGGCCATCCAACCACTTTTGCCGCGGGCTTTTCATTCAAAATAGCCTCCAGTACGTGTGCGTCAGGATTTATTGGCGCTTGAGAAGCCAACCAAGCCGTCTTCGCCTCTAAAAATGCGTCGGCATTTTCTGCGCTTGCCGCGCGCCATGTCACCACTTCATTACTTTCTTCCTGATTCGCCTCTCCTGCAAAATACTTAGCCAGTTGTTCTTCCATTTCTATTCAAAATACCTTTTGACAAACAAAGTACAATAATATTCCCCTTATCGCTTCTTTCACAAAGATTCGTTTTCGGGATAATAATTTTCCGGGAGCAAATCGCCAATCCGCTCCCAATACCAATAGCCATAAGTGGCCATACCTGGAAATTCCATTCTCCCATTGGATTTCAGTTGCACGGGCCCTTCATTAAGGCGAATAAATGACCGCTGCATGGCTCTACCGGATGCTTCATCGAAAAACTGCTCGTTGTACATTTCGTCCGGTTTTTGCCGATAGGTAACGAGTAGAAATCCGTCAAAATTCAATTGAAAATTGCCCGAGGGTAATGCCGTAAGAATTTCAGTCATCTCCACTTTCTGCATAGTTGCATTGGCCACTTGATCAATATCATCAGCCGGTATTAAAGACATGCGAAACTGCTCGCGTTTGAGTTCATTGGCCACCAATGCCCGCCTAAAATGAAGAAACGATCCTTCATATGCTTTTGTCCTGTTTTGAATCCACCGTTTTTGTTCTTTTGAGGTACTTGGTTTCAATTGTTTAAATCGGGCTTTCCCATAAAAATTGACATAACCACCGATTTTCTGAAATACATCAAAGTAGTAGGTGATTTCATAGCCCAGCATTTCGTTGATCACCACGACGGGCTCTAAGGCGAAAACCTCCAGTTTATCTTCCTTCGGGTCGTAAATAAAATCGAGCACTTCAGGGTTAGCCAACTGACACTTCTGAGCATTACTCGATCGACCCAAAAATTCATTTTCAAAAATGCGGATGAAACGTGCCCGTTCGTCGGCACCAATCAGTCTTCTGGACACAACCTCCAGTGTGTCGAGCAGGCGGGCTCCTACCTTCATTTGGGCGTTAATAGTCAAAACACCCTGCGAGAGCAATTCGGCCTCATCGAACACCATATCGTATGTGAGATGAGAAAAAATCACCTCATAAGACCCAATCGGAATACGCTCAATCATGTAGAATCCTTGGAGGTCTGTGACACCACCCAAATTGGTGCCGGATAGGAATACATTCACCCCCGATATCGGCTCATTGGTGTCTATATCTCTTACTTGTCCGTTGATAGAAAAAGTCTTTCGCTCAGTTGGTCCGATGGATTGAGGGAGCCGCGTGCGCAGGATGATTTGATCATTCATAATTTGATGCTCCACATCAATGCCCAGCAAGAGTTTGTTTAGAAATCGGTCAATGTCAATGTCCGTTTCGTTCATGGAGTATTTACTCCCGACTGGCAGAATTTCAGAATTATATGAAAAGAAATAGCCGGTTTTTTGGGTGACCAACGTCAATACTGAATCGAGCGGAATATTGTCAAACTGAATATCGAAGACCCTTTTTTGTCCGAAGGAAAGCCCTAGGACACCCATAACTAACAACACGAATAAGCAGACGTGCTTCATTGGCCGTTTAGATGCACTAATTTTTCCCGAAGTACACGCAACGCTTTTCCCATTTGTACTTCAACTGTTTTCACAGATATCTCCAAATGATCGGCAATTTCTTGATATTTCAGCCCTTCTAATCGGCTTAGCTTGAATATCTCACTGCATCTGGGTGGCAGGTCATCAATGGCACCCATGATCTCGGCCCGAAGCTTGTCCGGGTCCCTATGTTCGGTGTTCATCTCCGCCGATTTTTCCAAAAAGTGAATCACATGCTGACGATACGCATCCTTCACTTTGTCATGCTTTAGTTGATTCAGGCAGGTATTGTGTACAGAGCGATACAAATAGCTCTTGATAGACGAATCAGGGGCTAAATCGGCACACTTATCCCAAAACTTCACGAAAACATCTTGGACAATTTCCTCTGCATCTTCTCGCTCATCTAAGAAGCGCATGGCATAGGAGATCAACACGCCGTAGTTGGCATTGAAAACAAGTGCAAAGGCTGCCTTATCTTTGTTGCGCAACCTGCTTACCAATAGCGATTCGTCTTCCACGTTACAATGACTTTTTACTTTCCGTATGCAGCCTTCACCCTCGAAGACGTTTTGGACGGAAAAATTAACCAAAAAAACTTCTCCGAATCAGAAAGGTATGTTTTAAACTTCGTAAGGGAGTGGTTTGCCGGGAAGGATAACTTTATTTTTCGAACATCCGGATCCACAGGCGCGCCAAAGGAAATCCTACTTTCTCGCGAACAGATACGCTACAGTGCGCAAGAAACACTTCGATTCCTTTTTCCGAATGATTCACCTAAACGCATGCTGTTGTGTATTGACCCGCGGAACATCGGCGGTACGCAAATGATCACTCGTGCCATCCTAGCCTCAGCCGATCTGGTCATGGTATCACCAAAGGCCACTCCGCTGGAAAATACTGAGGGTCCATTCGATTTGGTTGCTATGGTTCCGATGCAAGTGGTTGCCACCGAACTAGATCATTTTGCTCTTGTTAAAAATGTGCTGATTGGCGGTGCGGATTTGGATGTGCCCACCCGAGAATCACTGCAATCAGTACATGGCACGACATTTTTTCAAACCTACGGAATGACGGAAACTGCCTCACACATTGCCGTGCGCGAAATCTCACAGCCTCTTTATCGTACCCTAGGCGATGTGCAGATAGCGATGGACGACCGTGACTGTTTGAGGTGCTATGGCACAGTAACGGGATATAAATGGCTTCAAACCAATGATGTCATTTCCATAGCCACAGATGGGTTCGTTTGGAAAGGTCGCGCGGACTGGGTGATCAATTCAGGCGGGGTAAAAATTCATCCCGAGTTGATTGAGGAGATCATAGGACGTCATTTTCCAGAATGCGTTTGCGCGATCACGTCTGTTCCGGATGCAACACTCGGGCAAAAAGTAGTTTTGATAACAACCATGCCCCTTTTGGATCATCTGAAGGCATCCAATCTGCTTGGTAGATATGAAATGCCTAAACGTGAGATTATTGTAGAAGATTTTCCTAGACTTGAAAACGCCAAAATTGATCGTTTGGCCATAACACACCTCGCTGCAATGTATTAAGTGTTTTTCCTACTCACTCCACTTCCACAATCATCTCTATCTCCACAGCAATATCTCTCGGAAGCGAGCCCATACCCACGGCGGTGCGGGCATGTTTGCCACGTTCGCCAAATACTTGCACCATCAGGTCTGAGAAGCCATTAATTACCTCCGGATGATTGGTGAAATCGGCGTTGCAATTAACCATACCGAGCACTTTGACTATTCGCACCACTTTGTTGAGATCACCAAGCTCGGCCTTGAGTGCACCCAATTGCGCAATGGCCACTCGTCGGGCAGCTTCATAGCCCTGTTCTACGGTCAAATCAACGCCCACTTTGCCGGTGATCAATTTTCCATCTTCTGTGGTAGGCCCCTTCCCTGCTGTGTACACCAAATTACCCGTGCGCACTGTATTGACATAATTGGCCACCGGAGGTGGTGGCGCTTGCAGTTCGATCCCCAACGAATCGAGGCGAGCTTCTATATCGTAGGAATCAAGGGCTTCTGTCACCTTATCCTTGTGTGAGCTTCCGGAAAACACACATGATGATAATAAGAACGTAATTAAAATAGCACAAGAGCTAAATCGCATTTGGCCAATCATATTTCCACTTGATTAATTCCCTAAATCAAACTGATCAATTTTTCTCCCGTACCGCTTTAAACTCCGACCCATCTTTCCACTTTGGCCAAGTTTCAGAATTACTCAACTCATTGCCAATGTCGTACATCAACTGGGCATCTTGTTGAGCTCCGCTTAGATCCCACGTATCGTTGTACTGATCTGCTGGTTTATGGTAAGCATTGGTTAAAAATTCTTGGGATTTCTGGGCCGCATAGTCCACCCCTTTATCCCAATGCTCATATGAACCCGACGCATACAGTGGCGGAATACCTACGCGTGCAAAATGGAAATGATCGGAGCGGAAGAAATACCCCTTGCCCGGTTCACGATCGGGTATTACATATCGGCCTTGCCTTTTTGCGAGGCGGGCAGCAATGTCATCCATTTCGGAGTGGCCAAAGCCCACAATAGTTAGGTCTTTCATTTTTCCTGCATACGGCAGTCCGTCCATGTTGATATTTGCTACCGTTTTTTTCACATCATAGATCGGGTTATCCGCATAAAACTTAGATCCCAATAATCCTTGCTCCTCGGCGGTGACCCACAAAAACACCACCGTACGGTCCGGTTTTACTGATTTCGAAAATGCCTCAGCTATGGCCAGCAAGCCTGCCGTGCCCGATGCATTGTCATGTGCTCCATTGTAGATCGAGTCTCCATCGAGTGCCAATCCGATACCCAAGTGATCCCAATGCGCCGAATAAATAATGGTTTCGTCCAGTCGTTTGGTGCCTGTAATTTTACCAACCACATTTTTCGAGACCGATTTCTCCACCGCATTTTGTAAGCTCACGCTAGCTGTCAGTCCCAGTGGAACAGCCTGAAAATCACGACTTCTGGCGAATTCATTGAAATTGCCCATTTCCTTGCCGGACGCTCTGAAAATTTCCACGGCCGCTTCACGTGTGATCCACCCTTGCACGTCAAGTAGCTGACTTTCAGCTTGATCCAGTTGCAGTTTGGCACCTGACCAACTGTTTTGCACCACTGCCCAAGGATATCCGGCCGGCACAGTTTGGTGAACGATGAGGCAACCTGCAGCACCTTGCCGAGCAGCTTCTTCATATTTGTATGTCCAGCGACCGTAGTAGGTCATGGTTTCTCCTTTGAAAAGTGTGGAGTCACCCGACCCGAAACCGGGATCATTCACCAACACAATCACTGTCTTGCCCTTCACATCAAGTCCTTTGTAATCGTTCCAACCATACTCAGGTGCTACCACGCCGTATCCGACAAAGACCAATTCAGAGTTTTCCAAACTCACCTGATCTACTACACGCTCGGTGTAGGCCACAAAATCAGTGGAAACATTCAGTTCCAAAAGATTGGCACCTCCTGTAATTGACAGTATGGGCGATGGAGTTGCGGTCAACTCCACCATGGGCACATCTTGAAAATAGCTATCGCCATTGCCCGGCTCTACGCCTATTGTTTTCAATTGCTCAGTGAGATAGGCCAAGGTTTTCTCTTCCCCTGCGGTGAATGGCTTACGGCCTTGAAAATCATCTGAGGCAAGTACTTTGATATGCGCACGGATGCTGGCTTCCGAAACTTCAACGACTGTTTCAGGTGAACTGCACGCCGTGAGAATGATACTAAGAATGAGGGGAAATCCAAATTTTTTCATGAATCGGTTGGGTTAAATAAGTGTCTCAATTTAGCTGATTTGCGACAAAACGAGCCGAAGGTTTATGCAGACGGGGGAATCTTTATAAATTGGGTCATTAACCCAATCAACCATGAAACGAACGCTCATTCTACTTGCACTCATTGGCATGTTCGCAAGCTGCAATCCACCCAAACCAACCGAAGAAGTGACTACACCCCCTCACCCACTCCAAGCCAAACTAGATGGATACAAACCTGTTAGGCTCGTTGCAGATTTGTCAGGACTGAGTGAAAAGGAAAAACAAATGATTCCATTGCTCATTCAGGCAGCTCAAATCATGGACAACTTGTTTTGGTTTGAGGCCTATGGTGATCGGGCAGCTCTTTTGGCAACCACTTCCGATTCGGTGGTGCAGCAGTATATCAATATCAATTATGGCCCTTGGGATAGACTGGATGATAATAAACCCTTCGTAGAGGGTGCGGGTGAAAAGCCTGCCGGGGCAAATTTCTACCCCAAAGACATGACCAAAGAAGAATTTGAAGCGGCTGACCTAGCAGATAAAAGCAGTCAATATACCTTCATCCGGCGTGATGAATCTGGTAAGCTAATCGCAATTCCGTACAGGGAAATGTTCGCCGAGCAAGTAGGGCAAGTGGCTGATTTACTGAAACAATGTGCAGCCCTAGCTGAAGACGAAGGCTTGGGCAATTACCTGAACCTACGGGCGGAGGCACTGCTCACAGACAATTACCAGCCGAGCGACATGGCGTGGATGGACATGAAAACGAATGGCATAGACGTGGTAATTGGGCCAATTGAGAACTATGAAGATGCGCTGTACAACTACAAGTCGGCCCATGAGGCGTATGTGTTGATCAAAGACAAGAAATGGAGCGACCGCCTAGCAAAATACGCGGATTTCTTGCCCGAACTGCAACGCGGCATTCCAGTTCCTGACAAATACAAAGCAGAAAAGCCCGGAACCGACGCTGACTTAAACGCATACGATGTGGTATACTATGCCGGCGATTGTAATTCCGGTTCAAAAACCATCGCTATCAACTTGCCCAATGACGAAGAAGTGCAACTCGCCAAAGGCTCACGCCGCTTGCAATTGAAAAATGCCATGCAGGCCAAATTCGATGCGATATTGGTACCCATTGCCAATGAACTCATCCACCCTGATCAGCGCAAGCACATCACGTTTGACGCGTTTTTTGGCAATACCATGTTTCATGAAGTAGCACATGGATTGGGCATCAAAAACACCATCAATGGCAAAGGCACAGTGCGCGATGCACTGAAGGAGCATTATTCGGCACTCGAGGAAGGAAAAGCCGACGTGTTGGGACTCTACATGATCACGCAACTGCATGCCAAAGGTGAAATTGAAGGTGCGCTAGAAGATTATTACACCACCTTCATGGCCGGTATTTTCCGATCAGTAAGGTTCGGGGCGGCAAGTGCACACGGCAAGGCTAACATGATTCGGTTTAATTTCTTCAGCGAATACGGGGCATTTTCGAAAGACAAAGCCACCGGCACGTATAAGGTAGATTTTGCTAAAATGAAGTTGGCTATGAATGCCCTCTCTGAAAAAATATTGACTCTGCAAGGCGATGGCGACTATGCCGGAGTTGCAAAATTGGTAGAAGAAAAAGGCAAAATCGGACCTGCGCTGCAAGCCGAGCTAGACAGGCTGGCGAGTTTGAATATTCCGGTGGATATTGTATTTGAGCAGGGTGTGGATGTATTGGGGCTATAAATGGAAACTAAGGAGATCAACGGCTATCCGCACGTAAAATACCAGCGCGATACGTATTCATCTGAAGAATCACTGGCTCGCACAACTGACTTTCACAACTGGTTAGATACCCGCCGCACTGTACGGGACATTTCAACTAAACCAGTACCAAAAGCAATCATCGAGCAATTGATTTCGGCCGCATCTACAGCCCCATCAGGGGCACATAAGCAGCCTTGGACGTTCTGTGCTGTATCAAATCCGGATATCAAACGGGAAATCCGCATGGCGGCCGAGCAAGAAGAATACGATAGCTATCACGGACGAATGAGTGAGCGGTGGCTGAAAGACCTGGCGCCTATCGGCACAGATTGGCACAAGCCCTTTTTGGAAGACGCCCCTTGGTTAATCATCGTGTTCAAACGGGTGCATGAGCAGGAAGAGGGCGAAAAGGTGAACAACTATTATGTGAATGAATCGGTAGGAATCGCTTGTGGCATGTTGCTCACAGCCATTCATCACGCAGGGCTCGTCACGCTCACACACACGCCTTCGCCGATGAATTTCTTAACCAAAATCCTTAACCGACCGGAAAACGAGCGCCCGTTTCTACTACTGCCTATTGGTTATCCTAAAGACGAAGTGTATGTGCCCAACTTGAAGCGAAAGACACTGGAGGAAGTGGCTGTATTTTATGAGTGAAAAAATCAAAACCCACCCCTAACCCCACCAAGGAGGGAAAAGTATTCTTAAAGTTAAAAGATGGAATAAATCCGCAATTCGGCAGGCTGCCGAAGCATAATGGCAGACTTGAAAAGCAAGCGACGGACAACTTTACGGCAATTCGCAAAAATTACTTAATCATACACTTTGTTTGGATATGGGCTCCCGGGTTTCTCGGGAGCTTATTCTTTACATTTGGTTGTAGCTCACCACCTTACGTATGCGCAAAAAAATTCTCACCCTAGTCATTGTTATTATATCCTTTTCGATCGGATACTGTCAATCTCCTCAAGTGATTGATAGCCTGATGAGATCACTCAAAGCTGCTCCGCACGACTCAGTGAAGGTGAGAGTTTATGAAGAATTAGCTTATCAGTATGCCGATATGAAAAGCGATACCGCGCTGTACTACGCGCGAAAAGGAATGACCTTGACCAAAAATCTACCACCCGTTTACCGAGCACTTATGAAGGGTTCGATCGGGCGAATAAAAAGCATCAACCGACTGGATGATTACGGTGTATTAGAACTATCAGAGGCTTTGGCTATTTATGAAACCCTCGGCGATTCAGCCGGCATGGCCACTAGTCATCAGAACCTAGGTAATGCATTCGAAAAAAAGAGTCTGCTAGAAAAGGCTACCTTCCACTTGCTGGAAAGTGCCCGACTGAGGCGCTATTTGGGCGACAACCGAAAATTGGCCTTTGCCCTGAATGGACTAGGATTAGTCTATGACAAAATGCGTCTGTACGACAGGGCAATGGAGTGTTATAAGGAAGGAATCACCTATCTCGAGCCCAATGACCCAAGCCGAAATATGTTTTTAAACAATATGGGCATGATCTACTTGGAGCGAGATCAATCCTTAGAAGCCAAGAATGTCTATCTGAAAATCTTCAATGATCCGAGCATGAAAGGCAATGAGCGCCGAATAGCCTCAGTAGCAGGCAACTTGGGTGAATCTTATTTCCGTTTGGAAATGTTCGATTCGGCGATTTTCTATTCGTCAAAGTCCTTGTTGATGAAGCAGAAGAATGGGCCGCCTGCCACAGTCGCCTTCCCTGCCTTCACCTTAGCTAAGGTATACCAAAAGAGAAGGGAATTTGACAAAGCGATACAATACGCGGAATTGGCGCTGAACGTCTCCACCCAATTTGCCGACATTGAAAACATCCATGATGCCACCAAGATATTGTCCTGGATTTATCGTGATGCAGGGCAACCGCAAAAAGCCTACGATCACCTTCTGAATGCGTATAACCTGCGCGATTCGCTCGCCAATATGGCCACCATTCAGGCGGTAAATGATGCCCAAATCAAGTACGATTCCGAATTGACGGATTGGGAAAACAAAAACCTGAGGCAGGCTGCCGATCTTAATGAACAGACCATCCAAACCCAGCGCATCATTCTGGCCGGGGTGGTCATTGTTATTTTACTACTGGTGGTTATTGCACTTTTATTCAGAAAACAACTCCAAGAGCGCAAAAAACTGTTGACCAAAATTGAAAATCAAGCAAACAAACTGGCCGAATTGGATGCAGCCAAAACGCGCTTCTTTGCCAACATCTCGCATGACCTACGCACGCCTTTGAGTTTGATTCTGGGCGCATTTGACAACATTCAAGAGCGTGAGGACAAGTTATTAGATTCTGTTTCGAAAGAAGAGCTGGAAATGGGCTACCGCAATGCCAAACGCCTGCTCTACATGGCCGACGAGATCATGGACCTTACTCGGCTGGAAGAAGGCAAACTAAAGATTCAACTGCAGCAGGTGAAAATAGTGCCCTACACCCGTCTGTTGGTCAAGATGTTTCACAGCGCCACCGACATCAAGGATATCTCGCTATCCTTCAACTCAAACATCGACGAGGAAGCCATTGTCACACTCGATCCCTATCAATTTGAAAAGGTGATTTACAACCTGTTATCCAACGCGATCAAACACACACCTGCCAAAGGCTCCATTCAGGTGGGTATTCAGCCGCTTATGCACGAAGAAATTCAACTGACCATTGCCGACACGGGCACTGGCATTTCTGCTGAAAGTCTGCCGCACATTTTTGACCGTTTTTATCAATCGCTCACCAATGCCTACAAAGCGCAGGAGGGCATTGGCATTGGCTTGGCTTTAGTAAAGGAAATCATTGACCTTCATGAAGGTAAAATCTATGCCGATAGCACGTTGGGCGTTGGCACTACATTTTTCATTCAACTACCTTACAACCCAATAGACTGGACCTCCGAAGCGCATGTGCCTGCCCCGAGCACGCAATTGCTAAGCAGGAATTCACTGTGGACTGACCTGCTAGAAGGCCAATCAGAACTTCAAGTGCCTGATCTTATATCTAAAGCCGATGGCTTCACGGTACTCATTGTAGAGGATCACAAAGAAGTTCGCTCGTTTTTGAAATCCATGCTCCACGAAAACTACCGACTCTTGATGGCCGCCAATGGACTTGAGGCATTGAATATATTGGAACGCGAGCAAGTAGACGTGATCCTCACCGACCTGATGATGCCCCTCATGGATGGTTTCGAATTGATCGAACGGTTGAAGGATGATAAGTCTTTGCGTAAAATTCCGGTGATAGTGATAAGTGCCCGTACAAGCATGAGTGAAAAAGTAGAACTCATTGGGCGAGGTGCAGAAGATGTATTGACCAAGCCGTTTGTGAAGGAAGAATTATTGGCGCGCATCAGTAGCATTTTGAGTCGCAAGGATTGGAATAGTCAAAAAAACCTTCCTTTCTCTTCGGCCAAATGGGATGACTTGGAAAAGGAAATACTTAAGAAGGTAGAGGTATTGATCATCAAGCGCATCAGCGATCCACACTTGTCGGTATTGGACATAGCCAACGAACTGGCCGCCAGCGAACGAAAAACGTATCGACTCATACGCAAGATTGCGGGCATCACACCCTATGAACTGATCAAAGAAGTGCGATGGCAATACATCTATCAACAGTTGAAAACCGAAAAAATACGCACCGCCACCGAAGCAGCCACCTTGATAGGCATGACGAATCCCAGTGATTTTTCAAAGCAATTCGAACAGCGCTTTGGTCAACCGCTGACGGAACTGCTGCACAAATCCTAGTTGACAGTTTAGCGAACACATTTGGCAGCATACGAAAGTTGGGCTCATTTACCTTAGCTCCCGAATTCCTTTGCATAATCATAGTGGTGCATCGGAAAGCTCAAGCTGGTTGGTAGTCCCGATTCTCATTGATCGGGACTTTTTTTATAACTCATTTCTTTTGGCAGCATATTAAAGTTTTTTGGCAGTTTCAGTACGTAGAGGCTAATGTTATTTGCACAAGTCTTTAATCACAGGCTCGGACGCTGGAATGCAATTAATCTGGTACAACCCGGAAGATAGAAGTTACCACACAGGAGGCAAGTTGGACTATGAAATTCAACTGGCTGTTTCTCGAAACAGAAATGACTTTTACATTTTGGATAAACTGGAAAACTGGGAAGCTCGGGTTGCAGATAAGATTGTTCAACGCCTTAATAAGGCTTACGCTATGTATGAATTGTAATATGCCGATGGAAAACATCGGTTGTCTATAGCTGGTTGGGACCCTGATGTGATAGTCAGGGTTTCTTTTTTTAAAGCTTTTTCGTACTTTCATCCGAGCGAATGAAAGTCACCCTCTGCCTATTACTCCTCTCCCCGATCCTGTTGTTGGCTCAAACTCAACCTCCCGCCGGTAATTCCGTGCAATTGGTTTCTCAGGGTGCCCGTCTCTATCCTATTGAAAAAGGGTTCATACGTTATGAAGTGGAGGGACAGCCTACAGACACATTGGTATTCGTGTTTGATAGATTTGGTTGGCGACAGGTCTGGGCAGAATTCGGACTAAAGACCTATTATAGCATGAAAACCCCTGTAAACACACGCGAAATAGTGGATGGCCTAATGACATATACCCTAAATCTAAAAGACAAAAAGGGTACCTATAGCAGTGGTCATCCTGTTGCTAAGATGGCTTCATACAAAGGTTCAGACGAGCTGATAGCAGCCTATATGGCTCATATTGGTGCTTCACGAGTAGACAAAGAAGTCTCGTTCCTAGACAGAAGCTGTCAGGTATGGGCTTACACCGATAAAGGCAGCTCGTTTGAAATATGGACTTGGCAGGGCCTCATTCTAAGGAAAGAAACAGCGAAGGGATGTATGAATGCTATAAACATAGATTTGTCATCCTTAGTGAAGGAAGATTGGTTGATTTTGCCTAGCGATATCGCTTGGCAAAATTGATTGAAGGGGGAACGAAAACTCCTTCACTATTTGCCGTTTGCTGCTTTTAGTGTAGGTTGGTGGCCAATAATCTAACCTACTTATCACAATGAACAGTTTAGGCTTTGTCGGCAAACTTGGTTTTGCCATTGTCATCGGTTATTTGGGCGTGGTGCAAATGATGAATGCCAAATCCTTGGTGGGTCAAGTGCCCAACTCGCTCCCCTATCCTATTGTATTTGTATATCTCGGTGGCTTGACGCTCGTGGCAGCAGGCGTTTCGTTGTTGATTAATAAAAAGTCTCAATTAGCTATGCTACTACTGGGAATTTTACTTTTCGCCTACGCATTGCTTGTTGATTTACCGAGAGGTAACGCCGGTATGACCGATTTGTTGCGAGATATTGGATTGGCCTGTGCGGCTTGGTTCATCTGCGCGCATGCCAATGAGTAAAACCACAAAATGACTCGAAAGAGTCTTTTTGTGTATTCTCAGAGCAATCGCTTCGTTTTGATCTCTATGTATTTATTGATCACGTCTACTTTCAAATTTTGCGGACGCGTGTAGAGCGACAAGATGCCGTGCTGATGTAGCAGGTTTCGGATCGCTCGTTTTTCGTCGAAAAGTTGTTTGGCAATTGCTTTGTCATAGACTTCTCTGGCTCGTCGGGCCGGCGCTTCTATCATACCTTCCAGTTCAGCATTTTTGAAGAAAATCACCAGCAACAAGTGATGTTTATTCAACAGTTTCAAATAAGGCAATTGCCGCTCCAGCGAATAGATCGATTCGAAATTGGTAAATAACAACAATAAGCTTCGCTGGGTAATGCGCTGAGAAACAAAAGGATACAATGAACTGAAATCGGTCTCATTGAACTGGGTCTTTTGCTTGTATAATGCTTCAAGTAGGTAATTGATCTGCAAGTTTTGCTTCTGTGCCGGAATGAACGTTTCGGGTTTGTGTTGAAACGTGAGCAAACCTGCCCGATCGCCTCTTTTCAAAGCAATGTTGGAGAGCACTAGGGCAGCATTTACCGAATAATCCAACAAGGTCATGCCATCAAAAGGCATTTTCATCGGTCGTCCTTTGTCGATTAGGCAGTACACCGGTTGAGACTTTTCATCTATGTAATGATTGAGCATCAAATCAGACCTGCGGGCAGTGGCCTTCCAGTTTATGTGCCGAGGATCATCCCCAATAACATACTCCTTAATATGATCGAATTCTTGGCTCTGACCGATCTTGCGCATCCTTTTTTGACCGCCCAAGCGCAAATTATTGGAAATAGCCGCGAGCTCATATTTTTCCAAATTAAGAAAAGACGGATACACCTTCACTACCTTTTCTTCCTCAAATTTTTGCCGACGCAAAATCAATCCGATTACTGTACTCGTCAGTGTATTTACACACCCAAATGTGTAGGTTCCTCGTTCTTTGGGTTCCAAGGCATATGACTCATCTATTCGCTCACCGGGCGCAAGCGGGTAGTTCAAACGAAAATCTCGCTGTTGAAATTGATCCGGTAATTCATCCATCACTTCCACCCGCACAGGTATTCGATAGCTGCTTTCCAATGTGATCACGATGCGATTGGCGTCACCGTTTGATAAGCGTTCGGGTAATGGCCTACTAGCGGCCAGTTTACCCGTTCGGAACAAAAGCAAGTAATCGGCTACTAGCAAAATGAAAAATGCAGCCACTAAAATGCTGGCCAAAGTGAAGAGCACGGGTATAAAATAGCCCAGAAAGCATAGCAGCGCCAGGCTGATGACGATAGGATAAAAACGTTTTGACGGGAATATTTTCACTACTTGGGTACTTCTACTTGCGTCATAATTTGCTCCGTGATCTCTCGGACGGTCATGCCTTGCAACTCCGCCTCGGGTGATAGCAGCACCCGATGCTCCACCACCGGGCGAAAGAGTCTTTTGATATCCTCAGGCGTCACGAAATCCCGCCCGTTAATGGCTGCAAATGCCTTAGATGCTTTCAGTAAATCAATCGATGCGCGAGGAGATGCGCCCAAGTACAAAGAAGGATGATTCCGAGTTTTGGCAATCAAATGAACTACATATTGAATCAACTCATCTTTCATTAAAATCCGGTCCAAGCTGTTGCGAATATCCACAATCTCCTTCTTGGAAATGACCGAGGAAATGAACGACAATTTATGATGAGTAGTGTTGGCATTGACCATCTGCAGCAACTGTGTCTCGTCGGCTATTTCAGGATAATCCACCACAATTTTAAATATGAACCGATCTAATTGTGCCTCCGGCAACCGATAAGTTCCTTCCTGCTCGATCGGATTTTGTGTGGCCAGTATCATGAAAAGATCCTCTAATTTGTACGTAGTACCATCGTTGGTCACCTGTTTTTCCTCCATCACCTCAAAGAGTGAGGCTTGTGTTTTAGCAGGTGCTCTATTTATCTCATCGATAAGAACCAAATTGGAAAAAATGGGGCCTTGTTTATACTCAAAAGCAGAATTTTTAGGATTGAAAATGGACGTTCCCAGAACGTCAGACGGCATCAGGTCCGGGGTGAACTGAATCCGTTTAAACTCACTGTCCACCAGCTTGGCCACCAATTTAGCGGTCAGCGTCTTAGCAATACCCGGCACGCCTTCTATGAGTACGTGCCCGCCGGCAAACATGGCGGTAAGGATAAGGTCCAACATCTCCTGCTGCCCAACCAGCGCTTTGCCGGCCTCTTGTCGGAGCTTAGCCACTTTTTCGGCCAGAGGCGCCAGATCGATTCTGTTTTCGAATGTGCTCATGTGAATACGTCTATTTTTTGTGATAATTCAACGAGTTGATTTTCTGACAAGGTCGTTGTTTTCCTTGCCAGTTCAATCAATTGGAAAGTAGCCACCACGTGCCCTTTTTCCACGCCGCTCTTGCCGGCTAATTGTTCATAAAATTTGTCTGAATGCTCGGGTTCTAACCAATATTTTTCGCGTATCTCGGCGTAGAAGTGAACGATTAACTTCATCGCCGTGCGGTGGTGATTGGCCTCCCGATAAAATAAACCACCCAATGTGCGCGCGTACTCTACGCTCGTATTTGTTGGCGGCTCAATGGTTGGAATACCTTTTTGCTTTCTCCAAGAATCAATACCGAGCAGAACCAGTATGGAAAACAAACCTAGATACACGGCCCAACGCAGTGGCTTTTCTGACAGGAAATAGCGCAGCGGTGTTGTGGCTCCCGACCGCCCAAACTGGTAATAGGTGGTATAATGCAGCGATTCGGCAGGTAATTGCTTCAGAAAGTATTCGGCCACCGGATGATTCTTATTGTAGAGCAACCCGAAGTTGGAGAATACCAACGGATTGGTCACGAGGATCAATTTTCCTTTGCCTTGGGCCTTTGAGATAGCTACAGGTCCATTGCCCGATGCGGCCAATATTTCCCATCCGTGACTGTCTTTTAGATCAAAATAATTAGACATGAGCTCTTGCGGAAACAAATAGGTTCGCTTGCCAATGGCCAGGCCGCTTTCATTTGATTCCAGCAAATTTGAACCATAAAACCGTGTGAGGTACGTTGTAGAAAACCCCAGTGAATCTTGCATTCGATTTCCAAAAAAATTGGACCCAATGAGTACATTGGCACCCTCGTCCAATAACTCATTTAATCGCGTCAAATCAGCGTATCCCAAATCCACCTTGTCTCCAAGAATGAGAAGATTTTCTTTTTTTCCAACTTGAGAAATGGTGCGGTTTGAAACAGAATAATCGCTGAAAAGATCTGTTGCACGTTCGTTTAAGATGTAGGCTCCAAAGGGATTCTTGTCCATGGGCCGGAAGGTCACCAGCCAATGCACCGGAGGCGGCTTCAGGAGTGTATAGGTCACATAGGTCAACAACACCGCCGAGAAGAAGATAATATAGGCTCTGTAGGGCTTCATTCGATGGATTCTTGAAGCATTTCCAAATAATTTCTCCCCTTTTCAAAATCAGCTCTTTTTACTTCGAAATCGCCGTATCTGACATACTCAAAAAGCAAACTTAGTTTGACATAAGGCTGCACGGATTTACCCGAAAGTTCGAGTTGGTAATCATAGGGAGTCTTCCAGTCTGCCAACCGAATGCGCTTTTTGCCTGCCAACTGAGCGAGCCCACTCAAGTAGAGCAATCGCACCGCACTTTTGAAGTCTTGTCGCTCCAAGGCCGCCTCTATCATTTGGGGGTAGCTGAGTCGCTCATCATCAATGCGCATCGTTACGTCTTCCATCGGCATTTGAGTGGAATGTTGCATCATAGCTCGTCTGAACCGCATCCTGACGATATAAAAAACAGCAATGCCAACCATAGCAATGATGAACAGATACAGTGTGAGCCTACTCGATACCGGGTTTGCCCAGAACTCGTACCACAATTGCAACAAGAACCACCTGAGTTGATCCCATAGAGAAGGTGGCGGCACCACGTAGTTCATGTAGGCAAACTCCTCACTGGCCGCATACGCTTTCATTTCGGCCTTATCAAACGAACGGGCAGGCGGGTCTGCCGCCCAAACGTTGAGTCCGGTCAAAAAGAGAAATAGGAAGACTACCTTAATCAGCTTTGTCGAAATCATCAATTTCTGCCAATAATCCTTTGCCTTCTTTGCGCTCCACCAAATTGGAATATTGATAACCCAACGCAATGGCCGGAATGCAATAGCTCAAATACGAACCGATGTTGGAGATGGTCATGGCCAATGTCATGTACCCGGACGTGAACACATCAGATAAGGTGTTGGGGTCATCCGCGACCTTCTCCGTGAGTGTGAACAATTCGCCGATATAAATGAACAGAAAAGGAATTGAAAATATGAGCGAAACGGCATAGGCCATCAAACTACCAATCACGATCACACCGAATGTGCTCCACCACTTACCGGAAATAATCCGAAATGGCTTGGTGAATGCCTCGCCTATGCCGGCATCCTTTTCAAAAAGATAGACAGGATATGCCAGTGAAAGCGTCACCATCAAGTAGATGCCCGGCACGATCAACAAGATGAAGCCTAGAAAAACGACAATAACAATCAGAAAACTAAGCAAAATCAAGCCGGGAAGTCTTCGAATGGCCAAAGCAAATAAATCGCCGATGCTGAGATTATCTAGGTCATCGTTGTTGTACTTTATCATAAAGTGATAGGTCACACTTATGATCATCATGGTGGCCACCCACGAAAGGGTCATCATAAGCAGGTAGTCTACACCCAGTTTGGCAAACATGGAACCTATGCCGTCCGAATTACCATAATTGGAAAAATCAAACGCATTCATGAACATGTCACGGAAAAGCAAACTCAGCACCACCGCCACCGGACCACCAATGAGCAACATGCTCAGTCCTAATTTTTTGAAATTGGCGCGCACAAATTCGACAGTGACACCCATTTTGTCGCCAAAATCACGGATTTTATAAAACTCAATCTTCGGTAGCGTGGACATAGTCTTTCCTTTTGATGGGTAAAAAAACAAAATAATGGATCATTAAAAATGCCGAACCTAGAATAATTACCAGTTTTAGTCCCAAGGGCATATCACTGTAGCGCGTAATAAATGACTCTATGAAGCCGGCAATGATAAAAAATGGAACGAGCCCAATCACAATTTTGAGTCCCTTCTTTACCGCATGTTTCAACGATTCGATGCGTGGATAGGTGCCTGGAAACAAGAGTCCATTACCTAAAATAAGTCCTGCCCCACCCGCCAACACAATGGCAGAAATCTCAATAGTCCCGTGGAGCCAAATGGTGAGAATGCTGGAGTCAAACGAACCGTATTGATGAAATAAATAATGAAAAGCCCCGATCATTACGCCATTGCGAAACAGAACCATACCCACAAAAAATGATGTAAGAATGCCCGCCATAAAGGCAATGAAGGAAACCTTCACGTTGTTGATGGTGATAAAAAAGAACATGCTGACCGGATCCATACTGCCATACACGCCCATCGGGTTGCCGGACTCTATGTTGCGAATGGTCATATCCACGTATTCGTCCCCCATAATCAACCGAACGAAGGTGTCGTCATTGGCCGAGGAAATGACCCCAATCAATACACCCGCCATTAAAATCAAAAAGGAATACAACATGGGCCGACCTGACGAGTAAAACAAATGCGGCACTTCATAGGCCCAAAAACTCACCAGTCGATTTTTCTTCTCGGGTTTGTTCCTGTATATCAAATTATGCGCTTGCAAGGCCAGTTTATTTAGGTAGGCCGTGATCTCTGCTCTGGGGAACCTCCCCTTGGCGAAGGCCAAATCTTCGGTGAGATGAACATACATTTTCGCAATCTCTTCTGCAGCCGTACGCTCCTGCTTGAACTTCTGCTCATATTCCTGCCATTTGGCCTTGTTCATTTTTATAAAAACCGACTGCTTCATTACTTTGCGTACAATTAAGCCGAAAAATAGCAAAGCCAAAGTGGGATGCCAAAATTTATTACAAGCCAGAATATTGAAATCGATCTCGAACTCGCAAGCGTAGGCGATCGTATTGGCGCCTTCCTCATCGATTTTCTGATCATGATTGCCTATTTCCTGCTCATGCTGCTATTGGTGTCGGGTGTTGGAGGGGGTGAGTTCACCATTTTCATCCTTTGCACACCCATCCTTTTTTATTCGTTGATTTTTGAAATATTTGGCGAGGGTCAGTCTCCGGGCAAGCGAGCCCGAGACATCAAGGTGGTGAAACTGGACGGGTCATCACCGACATTGGCATCTTATCTACTCAGGTGGATGTTTCGTCTCTTAGACATCTACATCTTGTACGGCTGTGCGGGGGTAGTCTCTATGATAGCTACCCAAAATACGCAGCGCCTCGGAGACATGGTGGCAGGTACGGCTGTGATCAAAGTGCGTAAAGTGGGCACTGCTGAGGCATTCAGAGTGGCTGCACCTGATTACAAAGTTGTGTTTCCTTCGGTGCGTATGTTGACTGACGATCAAGTTGATTTGATGAAAAAGGCACTCTCTATGTTTCGCGAACATCAAAACACGGAGGTGATCGAACAATTGAGTATTAAATTGAAAGAGAAGTTGGCCGTTCAGACAGACATGGGGCATTTGGAGTTTTTGCAGACCATCGTCAAAGACCATGAGCACATGTCTTTGCACGATTGATTTTTTTAACCTTCTGTTTTTCAAAATTTTACAGAGGTTTTGTTTTAAATTGATTCAATGAAAAAAATACTGGGTCTCTGTCTGTTACCAATAAGCCTAACCACTTGGTCACAGGGTTCCATTGACAGCTTGACGCGTGTATTGGAAAATCTACCCATAAATGAGTCGTATGTGGACGTGCTCAATCAGTTGAGCTTTGAGTACTTGGTGCAGCGCCCGGCAGAGTCATTGCCAGTCATCAATAAATCCATAACCCTCGCCGATTCACTCGATTATCCCTTTGGCTTGTTCAGAGCCACCATGAACAAAGGAAGTGCATACTGGACTGTGGGGCTATCCGATTTGGCCTTGAAGTATTACTTGGAAGCTGAATCCATGATGCTGACTGATAATTATGTCAACAATACGGCACTCTACAACAACATGGGCGAAGTATTCAAGAAAAAGGAGCAATTCGACTCGGCCATTCCGTACTACAAAAAGGGATTGGCAGTTGCTCGCGCGGGGAACATACAACCACCTATGCTCACTTATAATCTCGGAGAGGCCTTCCTATTGACCGGTAATGTTGATTCGGCGCGCTTCTACTATCATCAGGCATACGCCTCAGCACACAAAGACAACCATCGGCGGGGAATAGCTTACGCGTTAGTGGGTCTAGCCGATTTATCCATGCATGCAGGGGCCTATCAAGCGGCTGTGGATCAATTAGAAAAAACTCTTTCCATCCGGAAAGCCATCAAGGACAACAGAGGCTTAGCTATGTCCTACATGCGACTGGCACAAGCACATACCGAACTGAACGATCGGGCATCAACTAAGTTGTATTTGGATTCTGCCATTGACGTTTCTTCCGCTTTTGGAACGAAAGATTTGCTTGCCGAAGGGTTGGAACAAATGGCTGATTTCCATCGGCAAAATAAAGAGTATCAGACGGCTCTACATTACATCGATCGTCATCATCAGATCAAAGACAGTCTTTTTCAAACGGTCTTCCTAGCCAATCTGGATCAAATGAAAACGGCTCTTCTTAGCGAAATACAACAAGCTGAAAATAAGCTACTTAAAGAACAAAACGAGCGGGTAGCCAAGGAAACGGAAGCTAAAATTTATTTGGTCGGAGGCAGTGCGATCGTGCTGCTTGTTTTCGGATTGTTTCTTTACCAATACCAGCAACGCAAGTCTGCCATAAAAAGTACCACTACGAACCGAACAATCATCAAGACGTTGCAAGAGGTTTCTCAGATCGGCATACCGCATGGGTTCGCTCCGTTTCTCAAAGAAGTGCTTGCGCTTTCTGCTGCAACCCTACAAGTGGAGCGAGCTATCTATTGGGAATTGCACCCGACCAACAATCAACTAACCGTGACAGCCTTTTATTCATCCAATGAATCCACCAAGGATATGACAGGCTACACCACGCCAAAAGATAAATTCAAGAAATACTTCGAAGCGCTCACCAGAGACAAGGTGTTGGCGGTGGAAGACACACGGCACGATTCGCACATTGCCGAGTTTGACAAAGACTACCTCACGCGAAACAGGATCCGTTCGCTCATGGATGTCGAAATTCGTTCCGAACAGATATTCATAGGGGTGTTGAGTTTTGAACAAACCAACTCCACGCGCAAGTGGAGCCTCTCAGATCAACGATTTGCGGCTTCACTGTCCAACATTATTTCGTCGGCTTATTTATTGAAAGAAAATAAAAACTTACTCATCGAACTACTCGAGAAAAATCAACGCCTGCGAGACTCCACATTCAGCTTGTCGCACAACCTGCGCGAGCCTTTGTCGCAGATACTGGGCTTTACCGAGCTCCATCTGAAGGATCGCAAGAAGGCAGATGATGTTTGGAAACACCTCGACAAGGCGGCCAAGCAAATAGATAAAGTGGTGCGGGAACTGACGAAGCAACTTTTAAAAGAGCAGGACTAAGCGAAGTAGGTTTCTCTCAATTCGTCCAAAATCTCAAAAGTGAGAGGTTTAGTTCGGTAGTCATTAATGACCGGATGCCGCAGGGCACGCTCCTCATCGCGCGGATCAATGGATGATGTAAGCATCACCAGCACATTTGTATGGCCAATATTCAATAAACTGTATTGGTCTGCAAAGGACCAACCGTCCATCTCGGGCATATTGATATCTAGAAAAATCAACCAGCCATACATTTCTGCTTGTGAGTCTTTGATGAATGTCAACGCTTGCAGCGGGTTTTCAAAAGCCATCACTTCCGTATTCACAGATGACCGTTCAATCACCATTTTATTTAAAAAATTGGTGGTGTAATTGTCATCGATCAGTACGATGCGGTTGGGTATGGCCATTTACATGTATTAAAATCACCTCACTACCGAGATGAACCGGTTGAACATGTGCAAAAAAGTGGGCCCACCTGGGCTCGAACCAGGGACCACCTGATTATGAGTCAGGTGCTCTAACCAACTGAGCTATAGGCCCGATTTCCAACCGATCGATTGAAAATTTTGGAGCGCAATATTACACACTTGTGGGTAAAGACCAATTACCTCTCGCAACAAGCCATTTTAATTCGGATGTTTTTTTTTTAATCAAATGTGATAGTTTTACTTGCTGGAATTATCCGCTAACCTAAGTCCGATGAAAAATCTGCTCTTTTACGTCTTTGCACTGATGCTCCTTGTAGCATGTAACCAAAAAAAAACTACCGGTGACGAATCGCAACTGGAAGATGAAGAAGCTAAGGTGGTGCATGACATAGACAAACTCTTGGCAGATTTACCCAATCCGGCCGCCATCCCCACCACCCTGCAGTCTATTGATGCCGATTTCGGCGATTCATTGGTCAATTCGCTGGACAACTTGAGCCTATACATGGGCAATGAGGATAAATTGGCACTAAACATGGGCGTATATGCAGCAGACGTGAGCTATTTGGCCATCTACCACAGAGGCGATCGCGTGATGGATTATGTGCATACCTGTCACAAAATAGGCGAGATACTGGGCGATTCGGCCATTTTCAAAGATGATTTGTTAGCCCAGATAGAAGCCAACCTAGATAATGAAGAGGAGTTATCGAAGCAACTGCGCGGGATGATCGTGCAAACGAGTGTGACCCTTGAGAAAGATCATCATCTTTCCATGGCCGCCTTGGCGTTGGCCGGTAGCTTTATTGAGGAGTTGTATCAAGCCGTAAACGTGATTGAGAATTATCACCGCACAGATTTGACAAAGGAGCAGGAAAAAGCCAAGATTGAGCCGTTAGTCACCTTGGTGCTGAATCAGGAGCAACCCCTTTTGGATCTTATTCAATTGCTAAGTGACATTCCGCAAGACGAAACCATTCGTAAGGTATTGATCCACTTGGATATCTTGGATAAATTGTACAAAGACGAATTAGCATTGATCGAGCAAAAGCGAAAGGAAAACCCTGCTTTTGTAGTAGATCGTGATTTGATGTATGCCGCTACTTTGGAGATTGAGCGCATTCGAGCGGACATTATCAAATAAGTCTGTAAGTTACCTTCAAATAGAGTTCATTGAGGATTTCGCATTTCAAGGGTAAGAAGTGCAATCATCGTATTTGAAAGGGACTTTTTTAAGAAATCACTATGGAAATTGAAGAATTAAAGCAGCGCGCAAAGGAGGTCGTGAAAAACGCCTTCGCCCCACATAGTCGCTTTGTGGTGGGGTGCGCCTTAGAGACCCACGACGGTCAAGTATTCACCGGCTGCAATGTGGAATCCATGACGCTTATCTTCACCATTTGCGCTGAACGTAACGCCATCTCAACAGCCATCTCAGCGGCGGGACCCATTGACATCAAAACGGTTGTCATTTACACGCCTACCAAGCAGGCCACTCCTCCGTGTGGAGCATGCAGGCAATTGATCTTTGAATTTGGTAAACGAGCCACCATTCATTGCTTCGGTGACGAAGGAGCTACGCTCACGGCCACAATTAGAGAATTGCTCCCTGCTGCGTTTGATTTAGAGGAATTGAATTAAGAGGGGAATTAATACCGCTTGCTCAGAATTTCCGCATAGATGATTGCCTTGCGGACAGAATCCGGTTTGCGCAGGCTTTCTCTGATTTCATCACCGTAAGAAGCTTCGGCTACAGCTGTTTTTGATTTGCCTTTGAAGAGGTTTTCCTTCACAAATTTCTTATCAGGCGCAAATTCGATATCAAACCCCTCGGCCATCTTTACAGACTCTTCATAGACCCGTCGCGTCTCTGCATCGGCAAAATGACGGTTCCTACCCTCCCGCTCAAGCGCCTCTCGTTCCTCTCGCTGTTTTCTCAGAGGCAAATCTTCCTCTTCCACATGTTGCTGGATTGGGCGTGCTACCGGTGCAGGCGCACCCTGACGAGTCTCTTGCTCACGTTGTTCGGTGATTTCTTTTAAGAGATCCTCAAAACTGACCTGCTTTCGTTGCTGCTGCGGACGGTTGGATGTAGTTTCCGGAACCTCGTCTTCCGGTGATTTTTTCTTGCGTTTGATGAAATACCAAATAACCGCTGCAATGATGTAAAACCAAATCCGTTCATCCATAATCCCAAACTTAGCGCATTGCTTCTAAATATTGATCATCCCACAAAAACTTACTGGCTGTGGATATCTTGAGGATAAATACTCAACCCGAAAGATGCTAACCGTCTAATTTTGTCGGCTTTCAAATTCTGAAGGGAATCCGTGGTGTTCGTATGCAATTAACCAAACTAGAAATCAAAGGCTTCAAGAGTTTTGCTGACCGCATGGTCATCAACTTTGACGAAGGTATCACGGGTATTGTAGGCCCCAATGGATGCGGCAAGTCAAATGTGGTAGATGCCATCAGGTGGGTGCTGGGCGAGCAAAAAACGCGTGTGCTTCGTTCGGAAAAGATGGAGAACGTGATTTTCAATGGAACCAAAGCACGCAAACCCACCCAACTCGCCGAAGTTTCACTGACTTTCAATAACACCAAGAACCTCATCCCTACAGAATATTCGCAAGTGACCATCACCCGTCGCTACTACCGATCCGGTGAAAGCGAGTACTTGCTGAATGGCGTGACCTGCCGACTCAAGGATATCAATAACCTTTTCCTAGATACAGGTATTTCATCAAACAGCTACGCCATTATCGAGTTGAAGATGGTGGATGATATTCTGAATGACAAAGACAATTCACGCCGGACACTTTTTGAAGAAGCGGCGGGTATCTCTAAATTCAAGATTAGGAAGAAGGAAACCCTGCGCAAATTGGAAGATACGGATGCTGACTTAGCGCGTGTAGAAGACCTTTTATTTGAAATTGACAAGAACCTCCGTTCACTGGAGCGACAAGCGAAGCAGGCACAGCGCTACTATCAAATCAAGGACGAATACAAAAATACGAGCATTGCTTTGGCGCAAAAGTCCATCGTGTCACAGCGCGAAACATTGGAGACTATTGAGCGGCAGATGCAGGATCAGACAGATCAACGGAATGCGCTCATTGCCCAATTAAAGGAGAAGGAAGCCGCAATAGAGAAATCCAAGGCAGCTCTGATTTCTAAAGAAAAACTGCTTTCCTCCTGCCAAAAAGAGCTGAATGAGCACGTCAGCAAGATTCGGCAATACGAAAGCGACAAGAAGATAAAAAATGAGCGTCAGCGCTACTTGAATGACAAAATAGAGAGTCTGAAAGAGCAGATTGTTCAGGACAAGCAATCCAACGAGCGCGCGGCTTTTTCACTGGAGAGCTTACGCAAGGAAGACGACACGGCACGAAGCATTTTAAAAGATATCCGCGTGCGCCTCGAAGGGCTGAAGGAGGCGTATGACTTGCAGCGAACACGCAATAGCGAAGCACAGCAAGTTTTCAACGAAACCAATGCACAGTTTAGCGCCAAACGAGAGACGGTTTTCACCCTGAGCAAGGAAATTGAGATCAAAGAAATACAGCTGAGATCTATTCAAAATGAACTAAACAAATCACAAGAGGATTCTACGCAGCATTCGGCCAACTTGCAGGAGTTTGAGCAGCGCCTAACGGCCATTTCCAAGGAAAAGGAAGAAAAAACCAAAGCCTACGAAAAGCTTAAAAACGAGGAAGACAGAATCGCTGAGAAGCTGACCTCCTTTCAGCAGCAAGTGGATCTGATCAAGGATGAATTAACCCAAATCAACCGCCAACTGGATGCCAAAACTAATGAATACGGGCTGACCAAGTCATTGGTGGACAACCTTGAAGGCTTCCCTGACGCCATTCGCTTCCTGAAAAAGAATGAACAGTGGAAGAACGCTCCTCTTCTGTCAGACATCATCACCTGCCCTGAGGAATACCGCGTGACTGTTGAGAATTTTCTCGAGCCCTACATGAACTATTATGTAGTGGAGACCACTCAGGATGCACTGAAAGCGGTGAATTTATTGAGCGATGCTTCCAGAGGCCGTGCCAATTTTTTCATCATCGACAAACTAGACTCTTATCACACGGCTCCAGACCTGATGATTCCCGGCACCCTGCCGGCCACTGAAGTGGTGGAGTATGACGCCAAATACAAAAAACTCATTTCCTATTTACTGTCCAATGTTTTCATTTACGAAAACCAATCACCGGCTATTAGTCCGAAGGAAGATGCCGTGCTGCTCGACAAATCAGGAAAAGTAACGCAACGTAGGTTTAGCATCTCCGGTGGATCCGTTGGTCTGTTCGAAGGAAAACGCATCGGTAGGGCGAAAAACCTGGAAAAGCTTTCGGAGGATATCAAAAAGCTAGAAAAGCGACAAGCATCAACCCAAGCCAGTCTGAACGAAAAGCAGTATGAAATCACTCAACTAAAGGAGGCTTCCAAACAAGCCGAATTGGAACGAATGAAGGAGGAGTTAGGACGGATTGGGGAATTGTATGTTTCCATCAACACGAAGCAAGAGCAGTTCAATGATTTGCTATCGTCCTCCAAAATACGCCGAGAAGATATGCTGGGACAGGTGGAGGAATTGGAGGCAGCTTTGTCGGCTCTTCAACCGCAACTGCGTAACGAGCGGGAGAAGTTGGAAGCATTGGAGCAATTGGTAGAGCAACAAAAACAAGAACTGGAGTCGTTGAACGAGACTCTCGCCCAAAAATCGGCCATTTACAACGAAGAAAATGTACTGTTCCATCGGCAGGAAAACAAGGTAAGCAGCATACAGCAAGAGATTACTTACAAGCAAGAGGCATACGAAAGCAGTCTAGAGCGCATCGAACGAAATAATGAGGACTTGCAGCAGGTCACAGCCAATCTGAATGAATTGGTACTGAAATCCACCGAAAGCGATGATGAATTGGTGGAGATGTATGCCGAAAAGGAGAAACACGAGAAGAAAGTAAACGAGGCGGAAAAGGAATATTACCACGCTAGAGGCAGCATAGACACTGCCGAGAAGAGCCTACGCGAAATTCAGCATCAGCGCGAATCCATTGATCAATTGCTAATGGAGTGGCAAACCAAGCGCAGCGACTCTCAAATGCAGTTGCAATCCGTGAAAGACAGACTGTCTGTGGAATTCAATGTGGATACAGACAAGCTCACAGGAGATATAGCACCGGAGTTTGCTGACCAAGACGAACGTTCACTTCGCCAAACCGTAGAGCAACTTCGCAATAAAATGGATGGCATGGGCCCCATCAACCCGATGGCTATGGAAGCCTACGAGGAAATACAACAGCGCCATGTGTTCATCACCACGCAGAAAGAAGATTTGGTCAAAGCCAAAGAATCACTCATGGCCACTATATCGGAGATGGACGAGGTGGCGAAGACTACTTTCATGGAGGCCTTCAATCAAATTCATGACCATTTCGTGCGTGTGTTCCGCACACTGTTCACCGACGAAGACGACTGTGACCTGCGCCTGACGGAACCTGACAATCCATTGGAAAGTTCTATTGAAATAATTGCTAAACCTAAGGGTAAGAGACCACTGACTATCAATCAGTTATCAGGTGGAGAAAAAACACTGACAGCCACCTCTCTCCTATTTTCCATCTACCTACTCAAGCCTGCACCTTTCTGTATTTTCGATGAGGTGGATGCACCGTTGGACGATGCGAATATTGATAAGTTCAACCAGATCATCCGACAATTCTCAAAAGACTCGCAGTTCATCATTGTTACGCACAACAAACGCACCATGGCCAGCACAGACGTGATCTATGGCATCACCATGATCGAGCAAGGCATCTCCCGAGTGGTGCCTGTGGACTTGCGTGAATTGGCCTAATTCATCGTCCTGCGCGGATTACGTTTTTTAGAGATTACATACCACATGGTCAAAATGATCTGCGGTTCCCGTAAATTGAGCGCATTATGAAAAAGTCCCTTTCACTCCTGCTCCTGTTGAGTCTTTTGGCATGTGATGGTCAAGATATTCCCAACAAGGAATGGCAAATAAAGACAGCCTTATTGGCAGCTCCGGAAGAGCTACGGGAAGGTGCCAAGGTGCTTGGATTTGACAAACAAAATAACTTAGTCACCTTACGCGAAGGCACCAATGAACTCATTTGCCTAGCCGATGAGCCAACGCAAGAAGGTTTTGGCGCATTTGCTTATCACAAAGACATGGAGCCGTATATGGCCAGAGGCAGAGAGCTTCGTGCACAAGGGAAGAACTTTCAACAGATTTTTGAAATTCGCGAAAAGGAAGCCAGGGAAGGCAAATTGAAAATACCACAGGGCTCCATCTTATATGCCCTCTCCGGCACGTATGATTTCGAGCAGGACACACTCAAAGATCAATATCTGCGCTACGTGGTGTACCTCCCCTATGCCACCGCCGAATCAACCGCACTACCCCTGAAACCAATGGCTCCAGGCGCACCATGGATCATGGATCCGGGCACACATCGAGCCCATATCATGATCAATCCGCCTAAGAACTAGATCAGAAAAATAGCGCAAACGGTTTCGACAATTATTATGCTATTAATTACTGGTTGGAGACTTTTGCACTCGCGTCAAGCGACTTATTTTAGCCTTTCATTTTTGGACTAATGAAGAAAATAGCGGTTTTTACGAGTGGAGGTGATGCTCCCGGCATGAATGCATGTGTGCGGGCGGTGGTGCGTACAGGATTGTATCACGGGTTAGATGTGTACGGTATTCGGTACGGCTACAATGGCATGATCGAAGGGGATATTTTTCCCATGTCCTCTTTCACGGTGAGCAACATCCTGCAGCGAGGCGGCACCATTTTGAAATCTGCTCGAAGCGAAGAGTTCCGCAACAAGGATGGTCGAAAAAAGGCTTTTGAAAACCTGAAACAACGCAACATCGAAGGCGTGGTGGCCATCGGCGGTGATGGAACATTCACCGGAGCGAAGATTTTTCATGAGGAGTTCGGGATTCCTGTAGTTGGCGTACCGGGCACCATCGACAATGATCTTTATGGATCAGATTTTACCATCGGCTTTGACACTGCGGTGAATACGGCCCTCCATGCTATTGATAACATTCGTGATACCGCTAACTCCCACGATCGGGTATTTTTTGTAGAAGTAATGGGACGACTCTCCGGTTACATCGCATTGCATTGTGGCATTGGTGGTGGCGCTGAGTTAGTGATGGTTCCTGAAACAGACACCACCATAGATGATGTCATCAGCACGTTAGAAAAGGGACGCGATAAGAAAAAAACATCTGCCATAGTGATAGTGGCCGAAGGAGATGAGCAAGGCAATGCGCATGAAATAGCGGCTAAGGTAAAGGCCAAACTTCCCTATCTAGATATTCGAGTGTCTACCCTTGGCCACATGCAACGAGGCGGATCGCCTACGTCACGTGACAGGATCATTGCTTCCCGCCTGGGACTAGCGGCTGTCGAAGGGCTTATTGAAGGCCGCAAGTCGGATATGGTGGGTATTGTAGACAATCAGTTGGTTTACCACTCTCTGGAAGACGCCATCAACAAAGAAAAGCCGCTGCGCGCTGATTTATTGAGATTGGTGGAAGTGTTGAATTCTTAAGCCAAAAAAAAAATGCCCACATTTCGTGGGCATTTTTTTTTTCTACCTTCTTAATTGTTTAACCAACCATTAATTTCTGTGAATGTGGCTGATAATTTACCACTTACAGGAACCGAGGCATAAGAAGGCACGCATACCTCATCCCCTCGAACAGGACCCGTATAATCCTGGTAATCAAGCATCACCCCATCGAAGGTAAACGTGAATTTGTCACCGTCTCTAGTAATATCTAAAGACCCACTATAGCCTCTGTAATCATAGTAATCTTCTTCCGGCCCCCAGTAAATGTAGACAATGGCTCCATTGTAGAGATTTTCATTGCAATACGAGATGTCCCAAATATTGAATTCACCTTCTTCAAATGAAGTTCCGTCAGAGTATGTGTACATGTCAATATAAAACATATCCTGTCCACTTGAGGAGCCGGTCACCATTCCGTTATCATCTAGATCGTACGAGCCATCGGTCACATAAAAATCTAAACGATAAGTGGCGTTCACATCCTCGCGAGTAGGTTGGCCGGCTTCATAGTAGTAAAAATTCATATCAAAGCCACTCAAGTCAATATCATCAACAAAAAGCTTTGGTTTTGATTCGTCATCTCCACCGCAAGAACTGATAACTGCCAAGCCGATAACGGCCAAAAACAATAGGTGTATTTTTTTTCATAGTATTAAATTGGTTTGGTGGGCAGTTAATGATTTTAACTCCAAGGAAACCTGTGCCAGCATGTCAAAACCGCTTCAACTTCCGCATTCCCTTAAAATACATCCACATCATTTTCAGTTTTGAACTGTCCTTCTTTCGCGCCATCTCCATGGCGTCCCACAATTCGTCAGGGATGGCATCCAGTTGATTGAATTCGCCTGCCCCTTTTAACCATTCTCCCCCGTCAATAGTGATTACTTCGCCGTTGACATATGCTGAGTAATCCGAAACCAAATAGGCCGCCAAATTGGCCAATTCTTGGTGCTCACCTACCCTACCCACAGGCACCTTTTTGGCAGGATCATACTTGTCTTTCAAACTGCCCGGAAGCAATCGACTCCATGCACCTTCCGTTGGGAATGGTCCCGGTGCGATGGCATTCAAGCGAATGCCGTACTTCGCCCATTCCACGGCCAATGAGCGCGTCATGGCCAGCACGCCAGCCTTTGCACAAGCACTTGGCACCACATACCCCGAGCCCGTCCAAGCATAGGTGGTCACAATATTCATTACCACACCCGATTGCTTTTTGTCAATCCACTGCTTTCCCAAAGCCAATGTGAAATTATACGTGCCCTTCAACACGATATCTACTACCGTGTCAAACGCCCGATTAGAGAGTCTTTCCGTGGGGCTAATGAAATTTCCGGCAGCATTATTTACCAACACGTCTATGCGGCCAAACTTGGCCGTAACCTCGCCAATGGCCCGCTCCACTTGGTCGTATTCGCGCACATCGCACGCGATGGCTTGTACGGGATGGCCGGTTTGCGAAGAGATTTCTTGTGCGGTTTTTTCCAGTACATCTAATTTACGACTGGTGATGGCCACATTGGCCCCCAATTGTGAAAAATAAGTACTCATGGATTTGCCTAACCCAGTGCCACCTCCGGTGACCAAAATGGTTTTGCCTTTGAGAATACCTTCGCGGAACATGCCGTCTGTGTAGTGCATTGAAATAAGGTTTAAAGTCTGCTTAAAAATACGTCTATTCGACCAATACCCACCCATCGGTGGATGTGTACTGATATTCGTTCACTCTTTCGTTCTTGGCATTCAAAAGCGCACGCATTTTATCCACGTACTTCTGCATCAATTGATGCGAATATGTGTCCATCATCTGCTTGCCCTGTTCATACTGCGCAGCAGGCACTACAAAATAGCGCCGCTTGCCGTCAAGGGTAGGTCGCCATACCCACGTGAGAACGTAACCGGGATTTTCAATGAATACAAGCCCGTCTCGACGTACCAACTCCATGCGGAACATAGCACCTCCATCGCGAGGAGCCGTACGCTGATCACTGATAAAATTACCGAGCGAATAGACAAGCAGTTGCTCCTTGTTTTCCTTTTCAATGAAATACATCGGCTGGAGCACATGCGGATGTGCGCCAATGATAATATCCGCCCCACTGTCAAAAAGCCAATTCGCGGCTTCTATTTGCTCCTTGCTCGGCACATGCGTGTACTCCAATCCCCAATGCATAAAAGCGATAACCTTGTCGACCTTCATCGATTTGGCTTTGGCCACATCCGCCTTGATAGTCGCTTCTTCAATCATATTCACTTTCGTGGGGGGATCAATCGGCATACCGTTGAGTCCATAGGTATAATTGAGCAATGCGAGGCGAAAGCCCTTTTCTTCAATTAATAGCGGATAATTCTGATCTTTCTCCGCTTGGTTTCGAAATGAGCCCGTGTGGGTGATGCCCAACGAATCGAGGACATCCAGTGTACGAATCACGCCCTTTTTGCGTTTGTCACACGTGTGGTTATTGGCAGTGACTAGGATATCCACACCGGCGTTCTTTAATGCAGCCGCCAGTGCATCAGGCGCGCTGAACATGGGATAACCGGAATAGGGTTTTCCGGCCAAAGTGACTTCTAAATTGGCAATGGTAATATCTGCATCGGCCATCGTCTGGCGGATGAACTTAAAACAATGATCGTATTCGTAGGTTTTGGATACCCCGTCATAGGCACTCGTGATCTGCGGCTCGTGCTGCATCACATCCCCTATGAACAAAAGGGACAAGGTGTCTTGGGCTTGAGGAGAAAGGCAAAAAGAGATTAGTAACGTCAGGAAGTGGAATCGTAAGCGCATAAGACGAAATTACTATTCAAAGACGCATAAAAAAACCTTCCTATACAATAAGAAGGCTTTTCTGTGAGTGAAAACCAGTGATTAACTACTTTTATACAAAGTATCCGAGACAAATGTGATCATTAGGCACGGAGAAAACAATACCCAATCTGTGGTATTTTTTCAATTCAGAATCGGTCTATTATAAAGAACTAAACGACTAGGCATGAAACGCATCCTTTTCATTGGCATAATACTCACCGGCCTGCATGTGATCGGACAGTCTAAAGAGCAAGCAAGGGCTACCATTTGGGATATGTTGAATCGCAACAATTCGGACGCGCACAAATTCATGACCGATTTGTATGCCATGCCTACTAAACTCAAATCAGGCAGTGCAACGATCACCATGTCACCTCCCACTGATTTCATGGTTTTTGTGCAAGGGTATGATAGACAGTCCATTCTTTCGGATATTTCCACGGTAGTGCATGAAGCCTGTCACATGTACCAAGGGCAAATGCCCAACGTTTTGCTCTCCAAGCAGGGTGTTCCCATTGACTTCAAATCCGATTACACCGTCTATTTTATTTCAGCTCAAGAAGAATACTTGGTGAAACATACGCCTACGTTTCCATCCATAAAAATGGCCGCTGAGATCACCGGAAGCCTCCAATCGTTTAGATATGAAACCTACATCAAAACTAACGAAACGAATCTCGGCACGCAGCAATCGGGCATTTATGGACTCATGGACGAATGGGCTGCTTATTACAATGGATTCAAGACCACTGTGCAAAATTTCGAAGAATATGCAGCGTATACACAGCAAAGCATTGACCCTATTTACGATTTTCTAGGAGATGCCGGCAGCATTCGCATTGCCTACCCGGAGTTCAGGTTTTATATCGTCCATTACCTCGATTTTGCCCGTCGAAACCAAAAGGAAATGTATGAACAAATCATGGCCAATGACACATTTCGAGCGGCCTACCGTGCCATCGATCGCGCATTTGGAATGACCATTAATAAGTATACTGATAAATTAAATAAAATAGGTCAACTAGCTGAATTAAAAGGACTTAAAGTCCAAGAAAAAGGTGATTATTTAATGATTGGCGATCAAGGCATAGGCACGTTTCAAGAAGCGTACGTGGCGTTCGAAACCGCAATGGCTGACCCAAAATATGCAGCCATTCATGCGGCTCTGGCTCGCTAATACTTCATCTCTGCAATCCACCGATTAATAAGGTCGATCCCTTCTTGATGCTGCAACTTGCGCCCCAATTCTGGCATCATTTCACCCGGTTCAAGGGAACTGATGCGATGCACCAAAATGGACTGCTCCGGCTTTCCCTGAACGATGCTGTACTTCATTCCTCCTGACCCCTTGCCGGCAGCAATGGGCGGCTTGTTGACTCCCACTCGGTACAGATCAGCTTCGGATGCCAATAGGTACAGTCCCGAATTTTTCGCCGGACCTTCTCTTCGGTGGCAATGCGCACAGTTGATTTCCAACCATGCCCTCGCCCGATCATTCAGCAGGGCACGCTCGTCAGCATAATTCACAAGTGCAGGCAGTTGGCCGTTGGGCAATCCGGACAAGCTATTTTCTTGCTGCCATTTGGAAAGCTGATTGTCACGGTTCAACTGGCGCGCTGACGGGCCGATAGGCGTCATTTTGCCGTTCAGATCATGGCAACTTTTACATTGCGGTTGTGACGGTATGTTGTAATTGATGCGCTGCAACTGACCCTTTTCGTCTGTCCATTCCACGGGTACCTCGGCTCCTAAGACAATCCGCTTTGCGTCCGTTTGATCGGCATTCCATTGGTAGGCAATGGCCCACCAACCCTCAGGCTCATGAATGAGCAATCGGGTTTCCAGCATCCGTCTTTCACCGCCGGGCCGACGAAAATCCGTGGGGTAAAAGAAGTTTTTGATGAGTACACTTCCTTTCGGGAAATCAAATACTTCTGAATCGTGATAGGCCATCTGCGTGCCTTTGGGCAAATAAATGAAGCGCGCTTTATGTGCATAATCCGAAAAAAGCGGGGCGTTGATGTCGTAAGTAAGCACATTAGCCGCCGGGCTCAATTGCTTCAACTCCTCTTCAAAAAACTTCCACTCGCTCAGCCACTGCGGATAGTCGCTCTGTTGGGTCACGCCGAGACTCACCTCTTCTATGACTTCTTGCTTTTTGGAGCCGGAACAGGCTGCCAAAACGACGACAAGAAACATCCACCTGCTCATTTGAAAATCGGTTTGATTGAAACTTCTTGGCAATCATAGTCTGACCCATCGGTCGTGAGACCGGCAAAGTCATTTTCTGCATCGATATTGGCAAACCGAACCGCTCCATTGTTCTTCAAACACATTTCAAACGGTTTGTCTTTCGGAAAAATACCATCAATGGCAATGTCTGGCGTGGCAAAGGGAAATTTGACAAAAAACAACAGCCCAAAGTCATTTCTGAATGTAGGAATCGCATACTTGTTGTCGTACGTATTGTCGTGGATATGTATCTGATTGGGGTACGGATCGTACGACTCATTGATCTTGGCATTGGCAGAATCCAACTGCGAGCCAGCCTTTGCGCCAAGCGCTTCCACTAGAATGTAACTGGCGATGGCTGTACCGATAGTGCGATTGTCAATGATCTGATTGTCAAACACTTCGATGGTACGAGTGGCCATCATCATCACACCCGTGCCGGAGGGTACAGTAGCCACCACGTTTCCTTCAGGCGCAAAATTTCGGTAATTGTTACTGATCACCCTGTTGTCAAACACACGGGTCGTATGGCCGCTTTGCGTGAGCCCGGGCATGTCGAAAATGAGGATGCCTCCTGTATTGTGATGAGCGTGATTGCCATAGATCTCTACCCAGCGTGAGTTTTCACTTTCAATTCCCGCCACATTGAAATAGACTTCATTGTTTCGTATGATCACACTGTCTGACTGCCCTACGTAAATGCCCGCATCCGAAGAGCCAATGGCCAAGCAGTGTTCAACAACCACATTTTTGCACAAGACCGGATAAAAGGCATAGGCTCCATTTTCTTCCTTCGGCTCCCCTGTCCATTCGGATTTCACTCTTGTGAATCGAATACCCTGCGTATCCGTCACTTTCAGATTATCTCCTTTTGCATCACGGATGGTAAAATCCTCAAAGGCAAGGTTGACACAGTTAGCCGCCCGAATACCCTCTGCTCCTATCTCTTGATTTTCAAAAGACAGTATGGTTTTGTCCATACCTGCCCCACGAATGGTCACCTCCCGCAAACCATCCATGATAAGCGATTTGGAAAACATGAAATTTCCCTCCGGCAAGGTGATGGTTTCGCCCGGCCTTGCTTGGATCAGCCGAAGCTGAAGATCATTTTCTATTGATTTCCACGCGAGTTGCTCACGAGCCGGATAACAGGCCGTGAAAACAAGCAGTAACAAAATAGTCGATTTGTTCATGGGTAAGGTATCAAAAACACTAAGCTAGGAAAAATCCATTCGATCACTGATCAATCTCATGCCCTTGTGGAAGGGATCAAATCATTTTTGATGCGTACATTTAGCCTATACAACAAACCCACTCCCTATGAAAACGCTCCCTCACCGACTGATTATTTTGGCATTGATGGTTGGCATTTCTGTCGCCACTTTTGGCCAAATAACTGTTCCTACCGAAAAGAAAGCCGCACCTAAGCCGCCTGCCTCTTCTCCACCTCTCACCACGAATCTTTTTACAGTTGGTAATGCCTTGGAGTTTGTAAATGCCATTGGGTCAAACCGCACCATTCAACTGCGTGCAGGTGCTCAGATTTATCTACCGGATGCCACGCACATGAGCGGGGCAAACTACCGATTTCAGGAAGTATTTGATGGTCTGGAACTGGTCATTTTTGATGTGAGTAACTTGTAGATTGTGGGAATGGGCGGCACACCCGTGGAGATAATCACCGAGCCGGTTTATGGCAATGTATTGTCCTTTGATAACTGTAGCAACATTACCATCGAGAACGTAGATGCCGGAAACGGGGCGGAAAAAGGCGCCTGCACGGGAGGTGTATTTTTCCTCATCCGTTCAAGAAATATAAATATCCGCAATACCATCATGTACGGCAGTGGTATGGAGGGCATCACAGCAGAAGAAGTGACCGGCCTGAAAGTAAGTAATTCCACCATTTGGGGATGCTCCTACTCCATTATGTCCATCATAAACAGCTCGGATGTGGAGTTTAGCAATTGCCGTTTTCGGGACAATGCAGAGTATGACATGATCAACATCTACTCCACCATGAGCAGCGTTGTTTTCAAATCGTGCACCATCACGGGCAATCAGACGGGTAGCGAGTCTTATTCCGATTATTCCTTGTTCAATGTGAACAGCGACTATCCGTTAGTGTTGGAAAATTGTAACATTAAAACAACAGCACCATCTTCTTTGCCACAGCCGCCGACAAAGTGAAGCTCATCAACACATCTGTTACAAACAATTCATTTAGAGACGGCATGTATAAGAACTAATTCCATTTATTAACCTTGGCCGGATCATAATCAGGGTTGGGTTCGGGGAGTTGTGCCGCTACTTCTTGAAGCCACTCCTGCAACAACTGATGCATGTCCACTGCTCGTTTCGACTGCCGATCGACAAGGTTGGTTGTTTCGCCAATATCCGTTTCTAGGTTGTACAATTCCAGCCGATTGTCCTCATAGAATTTAATCAATTTCCAATCTCCCTGACGCACAGCGCTGTAGGGCGTAGCTCCCTCTGTGTGATAATGGGGATAATGCCAAAAGATGGCATCCCTCTTTGGCTTCTTATTCTTGAGCAAAAGAGCGGAGAGATCCACTCCATCTTTAGGTGAGGAAAACGACTTTCTCAAACCCGTCAAACCAAGCACGGTAGGAAAAATGTCAGTTGAAATCGACGGCACGTTGGTGACACGTCCTCCTGCTATTTCTTTTGGCCAACTGATGATTAGCGGGGTGCGAACGGCACCTTCGTACACATCTCCTTTGCCTGAGCGCAGCGGATGATTGGAAGTAACAGACGTTTTGCCATTTGCACCATCATTTGCGCTAAGTAGTCCCCCATTGTCACTTGCAAAAATTACAATAGTATTTTCGTAAACGCCCGCATCTTTGAGCGCTGCAACGACTTGGCCCAATGCATCGTCCATGTGTTCCACCATGGCTGCATACGTGGCGTTAGCCTGTAGGCTGTCGGGGTGAACAATCGCACGGTATTTTTTTATCTTCTCCTCCTTGGCTTCCATTGGAGTATGCACACTGTAGAGCCAATAATTCAAGAAAAAGGGAGTGTCCTTATTCTGTTGAATGTAATCAGCAGCCTCCCGAGCCAGACGTTCCGTCAAATATTCGCCCGGTGGCCCGTCCATCAGTCGCGGATTGTTGTAAGGCGTAAAAAATCCACCTTGCTTATTCACCTTGTTTGGTTGCCCCTTCTTCCAGCCGCCGATGTTCAGGTCAAAACCGTGGTACTCCGGCCAATCTGTCTCCTCTTCGCCCAAGTGCCATTTTCCGATATGCGCCGTACGGTAGCCATTGGTCTTTAGCACTTCAGCCAAGGTAGTATCAGCCGCGAGGAGACGCTGTGTCCATACGGGGATTTGCAGCTTGGCATACGGTCGGTTATGACCAGCAATCCAATCCGTACATCGAATGCGTGCCGGATATTTGCCTGTAAGAATACTGGCTCTCGAGGGCGAGCATACCGTGCATGCCGAATACGCATCTGTAAATTTTACGCCTGATTGGGCGAGTGCATCCACATTTGGCGTTTGATAAAGGGCGCTTCCGTACCCCGAAATATCTCGCCATCCCAGATCATCCACCAGAAAGAGAACGATGTTAGGTTGTTGTGCCCAGCTTGAAGCAAAAGTGTAAAACGCTACCGTAAGCAATAAGAATTTCTTCGCTCTCATGTTACTTCTCATTTACCAATGTCGCATCCTCCCAATCATCTGTGCGGAAGGATGAGGCAGGCAACATGCTCGCATCGTATAGCGAGCCACGTGTCCAATTGCGCCATGCGTAACGCACCGCTTTTGGCTCGGGTACACGGTCGCTCCAAACCAGTACATCCCTTTCGTTTACAATCTTGGCGTTGGCGGGGTAAAACACGCGATCGTTTCCAGCTATTTCAAAGCCTTGCAGCCCGTTGGGGGCATATAAACCATTTCCTGCGTACTTGAATTTAAGCAGCAACTTATCGTCCTTAAAAAGCAAGGTGTCGAACTGCGGCGATGTGCCGTCTACCTCTTTCAGCAGATAGGTTTTGCTCAGGGCATTATAAACCAATCTGTCCGCCACTTCCTTCTTCTTGGGTGGATGAATGGCGACCGAATCGCCGAGATCGAGTGTGATGGCTATGCCCGAATTGTTTATCAAATCGACGCATGCTACTTGCGCCTCGCGCATGAATGCCGAATTGTTGGTTTGCTGAAATGCGTTGGGTCGGCCATACGGAAAAGTCGCTATTTGAACAAAAAACACAGGAAAATCCCCAATGGCCCAGCGTGCCCGCCAGTCTGCCACCATAGCGGGGAAGAGTTTCTTGTAGCGCTCCGGTTCCGCTCGATTCGCCTCGCCCTGATACCAGATCATACCTTTCACCGTGAAAGGTATAAGCGGATGAATCATGCCATTGAACAAGGCCGTGGGTACCATATTTCCCTTCGTTTTAGCATCCTCCTGCCCCATTTTTATGGATTGAATCGACCCTAATGATTCACGACTCATCCAAGTTTGTATTGAACTGGAACCCCACGAGGCATGGATGAGGCCAACGGGTACGTCCAGTATTTCTTGCAACTGCTGGCCAAAGAAGTAAGCTACTGAACTAAAGTCAGCCGCATTTTGCGGTGAGGCTTCTTGCCATGGCGTATACTGTCCCAAATCATCAAGCGGTATTTCTGCCCCCATTTTACCCACTGTAAACAGACGCAAATTCGGATTGCCTGACTTGGCAATGGCCTCATTTCCACCCAAGGTCGGCTGACCGGGAAATCCCTTCAACGGCTGCTGCATGTTGGACTGTCCTGAGCAGAGCCATACCTCACCAAATAGCACATTCACAAGGGAGAGGGTGGTATGAGCACAGGTGAATTCGATGCGTTGTGCGTCGCGCGCATCGGTGGTTACCACACCTACTTTCCATCTGCCGGACGCATCGGCGGTTACTTTCAGAGGTTTCTTTTGCCAAGACAAACGAATGGTGATTTCTTCACCCGCTTCGGCCCAGCCCCAAAGCATGGCGGTGGTGTTGCGCTGCAGCACCATATTTGACGACAAGATGGCGGGCAACCTTACCTCCGCACTGACACGGGTAAATGCCACCAAAGAAAAGCAAAATAGAAGCAGCGCTCTGGTCATGTTAGTTCGATTGGGTCTTTGCTTTCGGCTGTTCCAGCGCGTAATTTTTGTTGTACAATTCCAGCTGCTTTCGTTTCCATTCCGCCCCTTCCATAAACACCGGATGTGGCAACCGAACGGACCACTGCCCTAATTTTTTCAATAGTTTTTCGGTGATGGCCAGATTGGCCAAGGCCACATCGTGCTGCTCCGATCGATCATTCGGCAAGTGAAAGAGCATGGGCAGCCGGTCAGGAATAGAAATGAGCTTCCAATCGCCCTCTCGAATGGCACTGCTGATGGTGAACTTCCACATCAAAGCCGTGTGAGGTTCATTCAATTTTTCGTCTAGTAAAAAAGGCATCAAATCAACACCTGAAAAATCTACCTCGGCTACCTCACCTCCGGCCATTTGCAAAAATGTAGGAGCCAAATCCAAGGCCGAAACCGGCCAATCAAAGGTGATGGTGGGAAGTTTTGCAGGCCAGCTGAAGATAAACGGCACGCGAATACCACCTTCGAGCAAAATGCCCTTTTGGCCGTTGAGTGGTGCATTGAGCGACGCATTTTGATCCGCGGGACCGCCATTGTCGCTAAGAAAGACCACCAGCGTATTTTCTCTCAAGCCTTCGGCCTCCAGCGCGCGAATGATTTTTCCCACATTTACATCGAGGCGATGAACCATAGCGGCATACGTTCGGCGGCTTTGGTCGGCGATGTGGCTAAAGAGCGCCAAGTCTTCTTGGGTGGCCTGCATGGGGGCGTGAGGAGCGTTGAACGATGCGTAAAGAAAGAAAGGCTCCTTCGCGTGACGTTTGATAAAATCTACACACTCATCTCCTTGATCATCAGTGATATACGTAAGAGGCTTTGGTGTTTTGTAATTGGATTGAATCGGGCTCAATGCTCCCTTTCCGTTCGGCACAGATTGAAAATAGTCGTGGCTGCCACCTAAATAGCCCCAGAATTCATCAAACCCTCTCTTGGTAGGATGAAACTGCTCTTTGTCGCCCAAATGCCACTTACCGATCAGCCCTGTTGCATAGCCTTGGGCCTTTAATCGATCTGCTATGGTCATTTGACCTACGGGCAACCCTGCAAAAGCGGGATCAAAACCCGGCTGAGTCTCTGCCAAATTATTGTCAAAGCCAAACTCCACCTGATTGCGCCCTGTGAGCAAGCCGGCTCTGGAGGGAGCACACACAGCCGAAGAAACATAGCCTTGGATGAACTGAACACCTGATGTGGCCAGCGCATCTATGTGTGGCGTGCGTATTTGGGTGCTTCCTGTATAGCCAAGATCACCGTAACCGAGATCATCCGCCAGAATCAAAATGATATTGGGTTTGCCGAGCTCTTCGGTTTGTGCCCAAAGGCATGATGCAGATACGACCAGTATTATGCCGGTGATCGCTTTCATCCTTATTGATTTACAAATTGAAGAGTGAATCCGAATGCGCAATTCTCGGGCTTTATTCGATATTCTTCGTTGGCCAAGCCGTTTTTGCTCCAACTGTCATCACCTCCTACGCCCATTTGCATGTAGTCAATATGGAGCCAGGTTTTTCCTTTGGGTTTCACATCAATGGTGTGTGTCTGCGTCTTGGCGTTTCCAGGATCCAAATCTTCAAGGGGAAAATGATGCGCCGAAAAGGATAGTAACTCATCGGCGATGATCGAAATCTGCTCGTTTACTGCATTGGCCAGCACCAGTTCGCGCACATCCGTGCGGTAACCGTTTTCCTGCGGACGAATATAGGGCACGTAAAAGTCGGCGACCTTGCTCTCATAGCGACCCACATGGGCAGCTGTGTTTCGGTCGTTGTAGTTTTCAAATGGCCCTCTGCCGAAGTATTCCACCGTGCTGAACGAGGAATCCAAGACCAGGCGCATACCATAACGTGGCATATATTTCAACTCGGAGGGTTTTTCGGGCGTGAGTTTCGTGTCAATCGATAGATTTCCAAATAAATCGACCGTGTAGATAATCGTATTCTTGGATTTTATGACTGGATGATAAAATTCATAAATAAACGCGATAGCCTCATCTGTTTTGGTGGTGGTCATCTTCACCGATTGGTACACTTTTGCTGCCTTTCGCCAGTTGAAATAAACCGAATCAGCAGGTCGTTTGGCCGGATTCCATGCACCAAAATCATTGTCTACGGGCGCACGCCAGAAACTCATTTCAAGCGGTTCCTTCAATACTTCCGCCCCTTTCATCTGAATGGACGACAGCCCATAACCTTGCTTGCCAAACGTATAGGTCATCACACCGGCGGTCACGGTGAAGGTTCCTGACTTCTTGTTTTCCTTAATTTTCAATTTATCCAACGCCTGCCCTGCTACCTGCACCTGCTGCCGCGTTTGAAGTTGAAATTGCTCTGAAGCCATCTCATACCCTGCCGGAAGTAAGGGTGCCTCTTTGGCTAGCGTAGCGTAGAGATTGACGTGGTATTCGTCTGTCTCCGTCATGGGATAGGTCCAGGTGAGCGAAATCCGCTGACGTTTCTGCGGATCAATGGGTGCTATTTCCACCGTTTGACTTTCTACCTCTCTTCCATTTTCCAACAGCTTAGCAGAAAAGACAAGTCCCACTGTGGAGATGAAGAAATTTTCATTGTAGATCTCAAATGTTTGTTGGTCAATTTGAGAAAATAGAATGGACTGATAGGCCTTCTTCACTTCCAATGCCCCCGGGTGAGGCGCGCGATCCGCTCCAATGATGCCGTTAGCACAAAAATTCCCGTCGTTGTACGTGCCTTTAGGCTCAAAATCGCCTCCGTAACCGAAAAAGCTGGTGCCGTCCGGTGCTTTCATGAGAATACCCTGATCCATCCAATCCCAAATGAACCCGCCTTGTGCCTGTGGATGTGAGCGAATCCACTTCCAGTTGTCCGCAAAGTTGCCATTGCTATTGCTCATTGCATGGCTGTATTCGCACCAGATAAACGGTCGTTTTTGATCGGCGGGCGTATCCTTTTCGTAACCAAAATGGTTTTTTTCCACCTCTGGTATCTGAGCATACATCCATCCGATGATATCGGTGGTTCGCTCTTTGAATTTTGACTTATCCGGTCGGCCTGAGCGCTCGTGATGAATCGGTCGAGACGGATCGTATTGTTTGATCCACTCGTAAGGTTTCAGGAAGTTAGGCCCATCTCCTGCTTCATTACCCAACGACCAATACACGATGGACGGATGATTGATATCACGCCGAACCATGCGCTGAATGCGATCCATGTGCATGGCCTCAAATCTCGGATCTTGTGCCAACGTAACCCCATCTTCATACCCATAGCCGTGTGACTCTATATTGGCCTCATCTACCACATAAATGCCATATTCATCGCACAGGTCATACCACAGCGGATCGTTGGGATAGTGAGCCGTGCGCACCGCATTGATGTTGTACTTTTTGAAATCTTGAATGTCGGCGATCATGCTTTCACGCGTCACCACATGGCCGTTTACCGGATCATGTTCATGCCGATTGACGCCCTTGAACAATATGGGCTGACCGTTTACCAAGAGTTGTCCGTTTTTGATTTCACTCGTGCGGAAGCCAACCTTGATGCGCGTGGCGTCCCACTGCTTGCCTTGTTCGTCGGTGAGGGTGATGTGCAGGTCGTACAACTTCGGATGCTCAGCGGACCATGGGGTAATCTTCAACTCATCGGCTGATAATTTCAAAACCTGTGTGCCGGTGAGTTCAAAACCGCTAACCAAATTGACTAATTGGTTGGATCCGTCAACTAAGCGCACATTAGCCAAGAGCTTCACCGGACGCTTCTCACCGTGAGACTTTACTGCCACTTCAATTCCCAAACTACCCTTTTGATAAGTCTCTTTGTCCAAAGTGCCCAACGCGATCACATTTTCCAGCCGAATCTTCTCCGTGGCGAACAGGATCACGTCACGCTCAATTCCACTCATGCGCCAGAAGTCCTGATCCTCCAAGTAAGAGCCGTCGCACCAGCGGTATACTTCCACTGAAATATCGTTTGTACCTACTCGGATGAATTCGGTGATGTCAAACTCGGCGGGTGTTTTTGAGTCTTCACTATACCCTACCAGCTGCCCATTGACCCACACATAAAAGGCTGAATTGACGCCTCCGAAATGAAGAAACACCTGCTTTTCTGCCCAAGTTGAATTGATTTCAAAAGTGCGTTTGTAGCTGCCTACAGGATTGTAACTATGTGGAATGTAAGGTGCATTCTTCGGGAATGGATATTCGATGTTGGTGTAGATCGGGTAATCATATCCGCGCATCTGCCAGTCGGACGGCACGTCTATATCCGCCCATTTTGATACGTCGTAGTTTTCTTTGAAAAAGTCCGTAGGGCGCGTATCGGGGCTTGCTGTCCAATTGAACTTCCACGTGCCATTCAACTGTACATAGTTTTTCAAGTCAAGTGATGGCGTTTCGAAAGATTGTCCGTTGTAATGGTAGAAGGACGTTCTGGGTGTCTCGGTATTTCGGGAAAAAACGCTGGGATTTTCCCAATCCGGCAATTCTTGGGCAAACGCGAGCAACCCACATCCTAAAAGTCCTATAAAAATCAACGATAACTTCTTCATTTTAAACAAATTAGTCTAATTCTATTGCACCCAAATCCGGCTTTCCCTTGATTGCATTACCAAGGATATCGTGCGTAACTTTCAAGCCATATACCAAGCCGACGCTATCGCCGGGTAAGGAAGGAATCTCTATGCCATTGTTTCGCACCATAGCGCCATTTTTAGGTCGGTAATCTACCGGATGAATGCCTGCGCTATTGGCAAAGGAGACATCTCCGAACATCGGCTTGCTGTCTTGTAATGTGAGATCGCCCGGCCAACTGGAGGCATGCAGGAAGAGGTTATTTTTGAAGATGAACTCAAAATTTTTCCACTCGCCTTCGGTTTCCGGCCTCAGTTGATCTCCTCGCACCACTTTGGCATCCCCCTCAATGTGGAAGATATTGTTGACGATAAGCACGCCATTCGCCACAGGGTCAATAGCCACTTTAGTCTCAATGTCCTTGTTTACGAAGATGGTGTTGTTATAAAAGTAGCTGTTGTAGGGCCCGTGTCTTTCCGCCTTTTCTCCAACATACCCACTAAGCCAAAATATCTTGCCCTCCTGAAAAGCACCGTTTTGTCCCTTTATGCGAAAGCCGTCATTCACGCTGATGTTGTAGCGATAGGCGCAGTTATAATTATTGCCCAAAATCTCACAAAACCCGCCTGCATTATTTGCGCTGAAGTTGTACTGCAACACCACATTGTTACAGTTGAAATCTATGTGAGCACCCGCCGAATCGCCGGGTCCGTTGGCATTTGTAAAACGGTTTTTTTCAATAAGCACCCGATCGCACCCCCATGTCCAAAGGCCACTGCCCCGCCCCCATTTGCGTGAGTCATCTGTGCTGCCTGATTGATCCACTTCATTGCCTGTAATGAGTCCGTTTTGCAAGCCCGAAATCTGAATACCCGGTCCGCCCGTTCGAATCACCTTGCAGTTGGAAACCACCAACTCTTGCAAACCATATCCACCCTCAAAGTTGGCTCCATTTAGCTTGAGACCTGTATGAGAAACATTCTCTACTGTAGTTGACTCTATCCGCACATCCTTGAAGTATGCTTGAATGTCTTTGATGCCCAGCACGCGAATGCCCCAACCGTAACTTTGCGTGCCGTTGGCTGTTTTGATTTCTCCGGAAGGCCGAGTAAATCCCGGTTGATGGTAAAAAACATCATGCACATACAGGTCTGTAAGGTAGATGTGTTCAAATGTGCCCGGTATATCTGCCGTGATAAGCACGCCACAACGCATGGCCGAGGCATTGGTCGGCGACTCGTCTTGCGCCGGAGCTGCCGTGATATCTAACCCAAGTATTTCAACGAAACGACTATTTTGAATCAGAACACCGTTCAAATGGCCCTCGACAGCAATTCGCGCCCTCCCCGATCCATACGAAGAAATCACAATGGGCGCTTCGGTCGTGCCTGCCACACCCGAAAGTAGCAACGGATCGGTAAAGACAGAGGTAGCGGATAGCAACACAGAGTCGCCCGGTTTCAGCTCAATTTGCCGAAGCTTTGCTAATGATTTCCAGGCTTGGTCAGCAGATTTGCCGTCATACGTGTCGTCACCTTTTGTGCTGTCAAAGTAATACGGGGTGGCGACATTCACATGTGCATGATCGGCAGTGGAAAAACCCATCAACAGGGAAATCAAGAAGGTAATACCCGTCATACAACTACCAACTATTTGGTCATTTTTTGTATACCAATTGATTGATCGTATCTCCTCCTGAAAGCTGCACTCGGATAACATACATGCCCTGCTCAGCATACACCAAGTCTAAGGTGTTGTTGGTCAGAGAGACATTGGGTAGCTCACGTCCTTCTAAGCTAAACACACCTACTTGCTCGATAGGCGTCTCAGCGGCCACTGTCACGAAGCGCTCGGTAGGATTGGGATACATTCCAAGCTTCTTCTTACCATCCACGCTCAGGGGTATTTCCACGTCATCACTTGACAAGGTAAATGAAGCCGGTGATTCGGTCCATTCCACCCCTGACGAAAGGTTAGTCAACGAGATGGTTCCCGTCATCAGGTCCTCCACGAGCGTATCGTCCACCCCGCGCAGTGTGATGCTGGCTGTCTTGGTTCCCTCCGTGATGGTAACCGAGCCTGCTGAAAGTGTGTATTGTTCTGCGCCAAGGCTCACACTTACGCTGAACGTCTCAGCTGCACCCACATTTCTATCAGCAGTAAATGTGAGGGTAATCAATTGACCCTCAGCTATTTCGTTAGTACTGAGCGTCATTCTGATCGGTATTTTTGTTTCCAATCCGGAAAGGAATTCAGAACCTGCATACGTCGCTTCGGGTATGGACGGAGTTGACTGAAAATCGCGATAAAATTCTCCCAATGGCGTAATATTTCCCTGATCGTCAAACAGTCGGGCATAGGTGATATCGTCTCTGTTGCCGGCCACATCAGGCATGGGTTCAAAGTAGTCATACCTTTCTATGTAATCCAGTGATTCAAGGTACGGAAGAGCCAACTCCAAGAAGGCTTGGTGTACGGAAACGTCTCTGTTCGGATTGGCATTGAACTCGGTGATCCAAATGGGTAGGCCGTGCGTATTGTACACGTTAGTCAAGTAAGTTTTGAAACGATTAAAGACTTGCTGTGCATCGGCGAAAGGTGTATTCACCGGGTTGCCGCCCCAGTCATACCAATGCACACCTAGTACATCATAGCGCACATCTTGTTCGATGGCCGCATCGCGGAATTGAACCAACCAATTATTATTTAGTGGACCATCTTCGCGAGGCGAAGGTGAGGCCAGCCTTAGACCTGTTCGCATCAAATTCTTGAAGGTTGGTACAGCCACAGATATTTGGCACAAATTGCCATACTGGCCGGACTGGCCGTTGCAATTGTCAGATTCATTGAATCCCAACACATGCGTCACATTGTCTTTGGCTATGTATTGAGCCACCGCTGCATCTGTGGCACCATCGCCTCCCCAAGCCATTGGGGCATATTCCATGTTGGGCAAAGATTCGCCGGTTCTATTCCAGTTATAAGTCCATGTATTGCCTACCTCCTTAAACTTTGAAGCACCTTTTTTGGTGACCCAATTCCACGGCATAACCCGCACAAACGAGACTGTATTATTGAGTGCCATCGGCAAGTCAATTTCAAGCGGTTCCTCTGATGCAATGAACACTTCACTTTTGCCGGTTCCATTTTGAAAAATCGCCATAGTGGCCATGTACCCGCGCTCCAAGCGAAAGGACGTGGCTTTGTTTTCGAAGGAACCGAATTGGGTACGTCCGTAGACCTGATCGGTCGGGACGTAAAACGCTTGACCATCCTGCCCCGCATTGTCAAAAAGCGTCAGTGGTTTGAAGTTTGCATCTTTCAATCGAATCAGGGAGCCATCGTAGTAGTATTGATTCACGAGTACATCTGTGCCGATGGTCAATGCCAAGCCCTCTGACGTGATTTTTGAAATAAAACCGACTGCCGCCTCCACCGGATTGACGTACAGCAGTTTGATCCAACTGTGGGCATCTTCTAACTTCAGAGACGCTTCTGCGCCAAGCGGCTCGCTAGCATGTAAAATGAGCGTGGACGTATCAGTAATAGCAATGAATCCGGCAGACAAACTCGACAATTGGAACAACCCTGCACGCAGGGTCAATCCGATCTCATCTGAAGCAAATGATAAGGGTGCTCCTTCTGACAAATCAATCGCGGCATTTTTTAACAACAAATTGAAAGCAATAGGCGCTCCCGCATCAAGTGTCCCGGCCTCCGGCCGATTTTCCGTTCCTTCAACGACCCAATTTGCTTCATTGTAAAAATCATTATCGGCGGCACCATCCCATACGAGCGTCTGACCGAATCCGAAATGAAGGGCCAATAAGGCAATCAGTGCAAGTATGCTATTTTTTGATCGTTTCATGAGTTTCATTTTTTACTAGGTTCTACTCTCACTATATATGCTCATACATTCGGCTGATGCAGGATCAATACCCCGGATTCTGCTCCAAGCGTGGATTTAGCGCTATTTCAGCGTCTGGAATGGGGGCATAGTAATTGTTCTTGGTGATCGCATTTTGGATTTGTAGGATTTCACTCGGCGATCGTAAGGCATTCACCTCTTCCACCCTTTCGGTGCGGGTGAGGTCAAACCATCTGTTCATTTCGCCCAAAAGCTCCCATCCCTTTTCGTCTACCACAGCTATTACAAACGCATCGGTGCTCAGTGAGCCGTTGGCAATGTCCACATCAGATCCCACGGCATCTAGTGCATAGCCCTTTCCGCGTCTTCTTATTTGGTTCAGATATTCGTATGATTGCGCAGAAGGTGTTCCATCAGCTCGGGCTTGCGCTTCAGCATAGATCAGCTGCACCTTGGCCAAACGCATCATGGGTATATCCAGTGAGCTTTGCGGCTCGATGCTTTGATTAGGATCGGTTGCTGTCAAGTCAGGGTCGTAGTAGCCGTCCCAGTATTTTTTCAAAAATGGATGTCCTGCCCCAAACTGTGTATAATCGATGAACTTGTAATAAACCACAGTACCGTCATCACGCACGTAGAACGGATCATTAGTGTCCGTACTGGCCACTTTCAAGTTAGAGAGTATGGAAAAATCCTTTCGGACACCCTCCGGAAATCGGTCAAAAAAGGACAGCTCTATCATCATGTCTTGGTAGCCTTGCAACTCAGCCGGCTTGGTGCCCTTGGCCATAAATGAACCGGTGAATCCATTGCCACAATCGGCGATATCGCAGAGCGGAATAGCCCAAATCAGTTCGGTGTTGGCCTCATTGTCTTTGGAAAAAATGGACGGATAATCGGCCATAAGCGCATACGGTGAGTTGTCCAAAATATCCTTGGCGATGGTGGCGGCATCTTCGTAGTGTTCTGTGAGTTTCAGCGGCCAGCCGGCCATGGTCAGATGCACTTCAGCCAAATATGCCTTAGCAGCCCATTGGTTCACATAGCCATAGGCAGGCTGCTCAGAGGGCAGATGCTCAGCAGCAAATTCCAAATCAGCCAAAATCAATTCGTACACCTCTGACTCACTGCTCCGCTCGATGGAGTAGATCGTAGACTCGTCAAACGTGGTGAAATCTATCAATGGTAAACCGCCGAACAGGCGTACCATCCAGAAGTAACTCCATCCTCTCAAGAAATTCGCCTCTGCCACCACGGCATTGAGCTCCTCTTCGTCCACCTTGCCTCTCAGTTGATTGGCTCCTTCGATGTTCCAAGTAGTTTGTCGTACCACGTCATAGAGCATGGACCAAGAAACCCGATACAATCGGGAATTGCTAGCGGATGCATAAAATTGATCAAACTGGCGCCAATCTTCTTTGTTAGCTCCCGGTATGGTGATGAAATCGTCAGCGCCCATCAATGGCACGCGAAAACTGGCCACTTGGAGAGATCGCTCCCAATTGTCGGCAATGAGTTGGCGATAGCTGCCACTTATACCTGCACGAAGACTCGATATGTCTTTATAGTACTCTGTTTGCAATTGATTCACCGGATCTTCGGCCAAGTCAACACAGGAAATATTGACAGCCAAAAGCCCTATGACAAGTACGCGTTTCATGGTAGTATAAATCATGGTATCCATTATTAAAAGCCCATTGCAAGTCCAAAAATGAATGTGCGCGGAATCGGGTATCCGCCTTGGTCAAATCCACCGGCCCTATCCGCCGTATTTGACAAAGATTCAGGATCATAGCCTGAATACTTCGTAAAGACGAGCGCATTTTGCACGGTCACGTATGCATTCAGCGAACTGATTCCTCGCTCGATACTCAGTGCTTTCAGGGGCACCTCATAATTGAGTGTCACGTTGCGCAACTTCACGTAACTGCCATCTTCGATCCATTGATCTGACTGGCGCACCAACACGCTCGTGGTGGTATACCCCGGAATGTTACTGTTTTGATTTTCGGGTGTCCATCGGTTCAGCACGTCGCGGTTAGTGGCATCACGCGCTCCACCGTAGGTCAGGTATTTTACCGAGTTGAGCACATCCACACCATGCACGCCGTTCCATACCAGGTTCAGCGTCCAGTTCTTGTAGTTCACGTTGGTGGTGAATCCCCACACAAAATCAGGATTTGGATTTCCGATTACCATCATATCTTCATTATTGATCACGCCATCGTTGTTTTTGTCTTCAAACTTGGCATCACCCGGTGAGCGATTGTAGGTGGCAGCTTCGGCTGCCTCTTCTGTGCTATACACGCCCTGATAATTCAATCCCCAAAGCAAGCCCATCGGGCGACCTACGAAGTTTCTATGGCTATTGTCAAGTAAATCGGGTTCTGTGGACGGATTTAATCCTGAAACGATGTAATCTGAATTACCAATGATCTCGACCAGCTCGTTTCTCACGATGGTGAAATTTCCTGAAGCCTCTATGGAGAAATCGCCTTGATCTATCACATATCCGTTAGCCGAAAACTCAAATCCCTTGTTCACCATAGCACCGGAATTCACGATGATGGTTCCTCCCCCAAGGTAGGCCGGAATCGGGCGCGAGAAATGAAGATCAACGGTCCGCTTGTAAAACACGTCAGCCGTGAAATTGACCCTTCCTTCCCATAGCCCAACATCCACTCCCAAGTCAGCTTGATTGGTGACCTCCCATCGGATTTTGGGATTTCTAGGCGCAGGCAATATGGCCCCTCTTACGTTGGTGGTGCCATCATAGGAATAGCCGATATTATAACCCACGAGCTCAACGGTCTGGGTGAATCCTACACTTTGGCTCCCCACCTGACCCGCGCTCATGCGCAGCTTTAGTTCGTCAACAATACCGAGCGATTGCATAAAAGGCTCCTCAGACATGCGATAAGCAAAAGCTCCTCCGAAGAACGTGGCTCCCTCATAGCCATCGCCTAGCCGAGAGGAACGGTCATGGCGCACATTAAACGTGAACAAGTATTTATCATCGAGGGTGTAGTTGATTCGCCCAAAAAGAGAAGACAATTCGGCATTTTCTTTCGAACTGCCATTGGACTGAAAGCCAGCGACCGGCGCGCTGTAATAGTCCAAGTCTGTTGTTGACAAATCATTTCCTGCCGCATTGAATTGACGCTCTGCCCTTGAAAGAACTTCATATAACGCACTCACTTCAAACTGATGAATGCCCATCTCTTTTTGGTACGTCAACTGCTGGGTCGTTTGCCAGTTGAAATTCATCCGGTTGTTGTTTCCGTAAGAGCTGTTGTCCGGATTGGTCGCCACCTCGTTTGGATTCACGCGATTGAAAGAAGTAGAAGATACGCCTTGCAAATTGATGCCCCCTTGAGTCTTGAATTTCAGTCCCTTTATTAGATCAAATTCTAAAAAAGAGTTGATCAAGAAGTCATTGCGCAGCGCCCTATCTGTGCGCTCCTTGATGGTGTACATCGGATTGAGTGCTAATGTGCCATACGCTTGGTTTCGGGTGTAATCACCGGTGGCAGGATCTATCACCGGAAGATTAGTAGGCCAACCGTTGGCTGCTTCTATGATGCTCAACAGGTCAGTTTGATCGGCGTTCGTTCTGTCTTCAAACCCATCGGACACGCTCACAAACAACTTCACCGGATCCCACAACTTCTCGGTGTATGTAAAGCGAATATTATAGCGATTGTATTGCGTGCCTTTTACGATACCGGTGAATGTCTGAGCCGCACCGGAGAAATAGAAATTACCTTTGGTGGCCGAAACTTGCAACTGCTTCTGCACGCCCGTTTGGAAGATTTGCTCTTGCCAATTTGTCCCAGTGCCTTCGCTCTGAGCGAGCAAAATTTCTTGCCGTGTGAAAGGTAAGTTCGCTTCGGGTGTTCCTTCTGCCAATAATTTTTCGTTGCGTGTTTGCATGTACTCCCACCCTTCCATCAGATCCCATTGCTTGCGTATTTGTGAATACGATTGGTTGTATTTCAGCTCTACTTTGGTCACATTTGGTTTGCCTCTTTTGGTTGTAATCAAAATGACGCCATTGGCACCTTGCGAGCCATACAGTGTGGTAGCTGAGGCATCTTTCAATACAGATATGTTTTCTATATCCGAAGGATTGAGTGACTGAATGTCACCTCCAATGAAACCGTCAATAACGTAAAGTGGCGCATTGCTTCCTGCGTATGAATTGGCTCCTCGAATGCGCACCTTCATCGCTTCGCCGGGATTTCCACTGTTCTGATTCACTATAACCCCAGCCAGTCTTGACTGCAAGATGCCCTCTACGCGAATCGCGGGTTCGTACTTTAAATTTTCGGACCCCAAAACAGATACTGACCCTGTCAAATCTTGTTTCTTAACAGCCCCATAGGCCACTATTACCAGTTCATCCATGGCCAACACATCTTCAGCCAGTTGAATGTTGAAAGTCGTTTGTCCCGAAAAGACAATTTCCTGCGTCTTATAGCCAACAAAACTGAACTGGAGAATAACTCCCTGTGCTACAGAGAGCGTGAACCGTCCGTCAATATCTGTGATGGTGCCGTTGGTAGTGCCTTTTTCCACTACAGAAACTCCGATCATGGGTTCACCGGTCTCGTCCGTGATCACGCCGCTGACTTGGCTCTGTGCCGATGACTGTAAAACAAGCAATGAATAGAGCAGGAAGCCGACTAACATTCTTGAAACAAAACGAACCTGCATAGTAGGTGGTAGTTAGGTTATGGTAATTCTTAAAAAAAACCGGGTAGCAAAGCAGCGTTGTATTGCCACCCGGTATAGCCTATTTCTTATTGATCTATGTTGCCCAACTTCAATGGAGGGCCAAGCGGACAAAGCGGCTGACCATACACTTGTGTTTGCAGCGCATCACCTGACTGGCTGTCATATAAGGCTTTGCTATCACTTTGGAACAATGCACTCCAAGTAGTTCCCACACGAATGCCGGAGAACTCCACATTTTGTACCTCAATGTTCTCTCGCTTATTCGGAGACGGTGAAGTGGGTGCACTAAACACGTCGGCTACTTCGCGGAAGAAGAATACCTCCAAGCCCGTGGTTACATCGTGCACGTCCACATCCTGGTTGGTAGCATCAATTCGCGCCTCAGGCACTTCATTACCGCTTTCATAGGTTGGAATAGTTTCTCCCGGTTCGTACACATAGACACTCACTATGTCATTCGGGCCGTCACCCTCTACATCAGGTACGATCTCGACTTTGAAAACTACAGCGTATGTTGTGCCCACTTCATACGTGGTGGAGCCATATACTACCGTGCCATCATCACCCGATTTCGATACACCAAAATTGAATCCGGCTCCATCTTTACGCACGTTTAGTTTCATGGCGTTGGTGTTTACAAATGTGGCATCACCCGTGAGCATCATGATGGCGTTTTTCAATACTGGTAGCGCATCATCAAACACCGCATTCACCTTGATCAAAGCCGAGAAGAAAACTGTGCCGGAGGTAATTTCTGAGCCATTATCTACAAATCTTCTAGCATATTGTGCGTTTTTGGCAAGGAAATCACCCTGATCCGTACATGTAGATAGGTTCGGATTCCATGTGTGATTGGTGCGATCAAGTGCTAAAAGTGCCGTGCGTCCCACGCCTGAATTAGGGTATCCTGTAAATGAAAGTGGATTATCGCCCATGCTGATGCCTGTCAAACGCGTAACGCTATACCACGTATCGAATACGCCTGTGCGCTGCAGTCCTGTGATGCCTCCTCCCGGGGTTGAAGCTACTGCCATTCTGTAGCGGGCAGATGATGGGATGACTCCCCAATTGCTTCCCTTGGTTCCGTAAGATGGGTAGGTTTCATCCACGGGATAATCAAAGTTTTCCACCCAGAATAGTTTACCGACTGTTGCGCTCTTGATGGCTCGCACATTCACGGTGGCCGTTCCATCGCCTGAAGTAAGTGTGACGGTTCCGGTCAATTCACCGAGGGATGCTTCGGCACTTGGTGCGGCTTTCACAAAAACAGACGTGGCGGCTGCATCGAGTACCACTACATTAGAATAGGTACCGTCGCTTGTCGCCGATACTTGGAAACCTGAAGAGGCTTCCGCATTAATGCCCGATACCACATTGATGGTGGAGAATGTCACCTCCTGCGCATCCGTAGACGTGCCGGGTACTACATCACCAAATTGCAATGTCTCAGATGAGGCGGGCAGAATGGTCTCGCCTTCATTGTCTTGGATGGTCAGTGTGTAAGTAGCAGACGTAAAGTCAGCTTCTTCTCCGTCTATAGAAGCCAGTGAAAACTCCACTGTACCATTTGGGAGGTTTAGATTATCATCAATAATGGTGATGACAAAAGATAGCTCCGCATCATCCTCTTCAAAATCCAAAATGATCTCCCCGTCTTCTTCAGCCGGAGATGTTGTGTAATTAACACCGTATGTGAGATCGGTGGCTTGTACGCTGATGGTAGCACTACCATCCTTGCGAGCAGGCACAGCAAACTCGTACGTTACGGTAATATCTGTATCAGACTCCAAGACGGTGAATGCCGCCTCTCCGACCAGACTGATTTCATTTGCCAGCAACATGCCTTCATCGTTTTTCTTACAACTGATGAAGACTGTGAAGGTCAGGAACAAGGCTGATAAGAGCAGCGCCTTGATCGTAATAGGTTTAGTTTGTCTACGCATATTTATTTGGTTTGTCAACAGTCCAAAATTGAAAATTTATTGGCCTGTAAAGGGGGGTGCATTCAGCATGCCGAAGGGCAAATCATGCAATTACAGCGTTTGCGGAGCTATTTCTGTTGGCTTTGTGTCTCTCAACATATTCTGACGGCAAACACCCAAATTGTTCCTTGAAACTCTTCTTAAAATATTTGTAATCATTGAACCCCGCCTTATAAGCCGCTTGACTCATATTGAGGTCTTCGGTGATCAAAAATTCCGCTGCTTTCTTCAAGCGAATTGAGCGCATGAAGCCGGCAATGGACATACCCGTAAGCGACTTGATCTTGCGATAAAGCGTCGACTGACTCATGCAGAGTTCGTCGGCCAGCACATCGATGGAAAACGACTCATTATCTATATTTTCTTCAATTCTCTTAGAGATGTCATCAATGAATTTCTCTTCCTTGTTCAGGGGCTGCACGCTCGGACTCACCTCGAAACGTAGTTTGTTCAGCAAACTGGCCCGCACGTGTTGTCGGTTTTCCAGCAAAGAGGCCACCCGTGCTTTGATCACATCTACGTCAAACGGCTTGCGCACATAGTCATCTGCGCCTGTATCCAGCCCGTCTACCTCATAAACGGTGGACGTGCGCGCCGTAAGCAGGATTATCGGAATGTGTGAAGTACGAATATCCTTTTTCAAATGCCTGCACAGCTCTATGCCGTCCATTTCGGGCATCATGATGTCGCTGATGATCAAATCAGGTATTTCCTCCAACGCCAGATCCTTACCCGACCGACCATTTTCGGCCGTAAGAATGTCGTATCCTTTTTCTTTGAAAATAGTGGCCGTGTACGATCGGATGTCTTGGTTGTCATCCACAATCAAGATTTTTTCTCGTGTCCGCTGCTCTGATTCGATGAGTTGCTTCTCCTTTTCTACCTCATTCACAGCCGGATATCTCGAGATGTCCTCGCTACTCACAAACCCCTCTAGGAAATCAGTAGACTCGAAGTGGCTAGTTCCTTTCCTGAGCGTCACGGTGAAATCAGTGCCCTGCTTCATCTTGCTGGCTACCGCGATATCACCGTGATGCAACTCGGCAATTTTCTTGGACAATGACAAGCCAATGCCCGAGCCCACAACCTTGGCAGAATTGGTATCTTGAATTTGAAAGAATCGATTGAAAATTTTGTCTTGATACTCTTGAGAAATGCCTCGACCCGTGTCGCTCACGCGAATGTAGCAGTGCTCCGCATCTTCGTAGATTGACAGCTTAACCTTGCCCTTCGGCGAAGTGAACTTGAATGCGTTGGAGAGCAGGTTGCATACGAGCATCTCCATTTTGTCTCGGTCAAATGTGAGCTCAATATGATCTGAGGACGTCTCAAATTCGTACACCACGCCCTGCGTCTCAGCATAGCCCTTGAACGACAGATAAACCTCCTTCACAAACTTGGCGAAGTTCAATGTGACCACCCGAAGTTTTAACTCTCCCTTTTCGGCCTTGCGGAAATCAAGCAATTGATTGATGAGATCGAGCAAACGTCGGGCATTTTGATCCATATAAGTCAGCCGCTCCCGCACACCTGCGGGCAACTTATTGTTGGATAATATCTCTGTAAGGGGACTGATAATCAACGTGAGCGGAGTGCGCAGTTCGTGCGAAATATTGGTAAAGAAGCGAAGCTTGGCTTCATTCAACTCGTGCTCTTTTTCCTGGCTCATTTTGGCCAACACGAGGCTAGAACGCAACTTGGCTCTGTTTACAAAAAACTGGCTGATCAAAATGATCAAAACCACCAGCACGATGAAATAAACGGCCTTGGTCCATGCCGACAGCCAAGGTGGCGGCAATACGGAAATATTCAGCTTGGCCACCTCCCCAAAATGCACATTGTCACGCGTGGCTTTGACCTCCAGCACGTAGCTGCCGGTGTTCAGACCTATGAAGTTGATCTCTGTGGAGTTGCCGTAATTGATCCAATTGTCCTGCAGCCCAAGCACACGATAGTGAAAAGACAAGCTTTCGAAATCCTTGAAATGCTTGGGTACAAACCCGATAGAGACGATCGACTCACGATGCGATATCTCTAACTTGTCTATGAAGGGCATGGTTTGTTTTAGCAGGATGCGTTCATTGATCACTTCGCCTACACTCACCTCCCGATTATCTACTTTCAATGAGCTAAAAATGAGATCTGGCGCCTGTTTTAGCAAATCAATGTGATAGGGATCAAAATAGAAAAGGCCATTGGAACTACCAAAATAGAGTTGGTCGCCGGAATTGTAATACGAGTTGATATTCATCGCGTAGGATCTGTCTTGGTTGCTCTGCAGGTTCACAATAGCGTTCGATTCTTTGCGAACGGTGGCTATGCCCGAAGCATTACTGATCCAGATATTTCCTTCGGCATCCTGTGTGACAGCCGTCACGAAATCGTTGCGCAGACCATTGCCGGTATTGAAGGTTTTCAAGATACGAAGTTGGCCATTTTCATATTTCGTTTGTAAAAGACCGCCCGGCACCCCGAACCACAAGTCGCCCTCACGTGTGGTCAGGATAGAGAGTACAATCACACTCGGAAATTTTGACGCACCTACATCCATGCGCTTGAACGTGGCATTTGATTCATTGAATAAATACAGGCCATAATACGTGCCTATCCAAATATTGCCCTCCATGTCTTCCGCCATTTTGCTGATTCGCTCGCTGAACAGTCCGGTTGTAGGATTATTCGTAGCGTTGAAAAAGGTCGGGTTGGAGAACGTCGGGTCATTTTTGTAATCAAAAACCAACAAACCGCCTTCTTGCGTGCCCACCCACAAGCGCTGCTTGCTGTCCAGCATCAAGTCTTTAATTTTTCGGTAAGGAAATACCCGGCTCAGCGGTCCATTCTCCGGTTTGTTTATGTCAAAGGAGTACAATCCCTTGGCTGTGCCCACCAGCATGTGATCACCTATTTGCAGAAAATCAGAAACCTTCGTCCGGGCTATGTCTTCACCCTCCAGATGCCGAAAATTTCGACCGTTCAGTGAATAGCCAATGCCTCTTCCCCAAGTGCCACACCACAGCGCACCCTTCGTGTCAATGGTGACCGCCTGAATGTTGTTATCCTGAATGTCAATGTCATTTTCGAAGCTGTGGAAAATATTGGACAGAGATTTCCGAGGACTCAGTTTCACTACGCCTCCATAGCCTGTGGCCACCCACACAAAGTCATTTTTATCAATGAAAATATCCAACACCGTATCGTAATTGGTGCTGACGGTATTAGTGGAAGGATTTAAGGAGAATTTTTCAAAGCGATCACGCGTCGAATTGCTGAGGTATAGCCCCTCTGTCCACGATCCTGCCCAAATTCTACCCTTTCGATCTACATTCAGGCTATTGATACCCTTCATTTGCACGCGCTCACTATCTACAAACTCACTGATTTCCAGCGATTTTACATCCATCCGCATGAGACCTCCTGCCGTACCGATGAGCAGTTGCTGCGTGGACGATTCGTAGAGCAAGGCCATCATGCCGGTGATACTCACCGACAATTTTTCGACATGCTTAGCCGTAGCGTCATACCTATAGAGGTTGTGGTTGCCCGCTATCCAGAGATTTCCCCATTGATCTAATTCTATATCTTGGATGGTGACTCCATCTAAGAAAGAAGCTATGAGCTCATGGCGGTCGGACGAGAGCAAGAAAAGTCCTCGACCCCAGGTAGACACCCAAATATTGCCCTTGGCGTCTTCGGCAAAATCAGAGATTTGGATAACGGCCTCTCCGGCTCCTTTCAGCAATTTGTCGTTTAGATTTTCGAACGAATCGGTGATCGGATCATAGATGGACACACCACCGCTTTTGGTACCAACCCAAACTTTTTCCTTCTTATCAATAAACACCGATTCGATGTTTTCATTGAGCAGTTGCGCATACCTTTCTCCCGGTTTGAAATGCTTGAAGTTCTTGCCGTCAAAGCGATTCACCGCGCCCTCACTGGCAAACCACATCATGCCGAATTGGTCTTCGGTAATCTTCGAAACGTAATTATTGGATAGCCCCGACGAGATGTCAATATATTCGATGAAAAACTCCGAGTCTTCAACAAATGACGCCTGCGCTCCTGCAGCTAAACTTGACAAAGAAAGGTGGAGTGAAAGCAGCCAAGGAAGTAGCTTGGCTATTGGTTGAACACATATACGCAAGCAAGCTACCATAGGCTCCCATGTTTAGGAATTACCTCAAAACACTTAACAAGATCATCCGCCGATTGGTTCGCGTTGATCTTGTCAGTTGATCCCATTCTCAATCTCTTTTAACCTAGCCTCCATCTGACGCACTATTTCAGGGAAATCATTGGCCACATTTATATTCTCATTGATGTCACGCTCCAGGTCAAATAGTTGCGGCTCGTATTGCAATCCGGATTCTATGTTTTTGTTGGCCAGCCAAGTCGGGAATTTTTTGCTTTTATCCACAGGTCTGATGTACTTCCACTTGCCTTGGCGCAAGGCGAGGGTGAAAGATTCCTCAAGTAATACTTCCCGTGCCTTCTTTGTGTTGCCCAAGAGTGCGCTCAGTTGATTCTCACTGTCAGGAGCCACACCAGAAGGCAACTTGGCACCCGTGAGCGCGGCGAAAGAGGCAAAATAGTCCAGTTGAGAAAACAAGGCATTTGTTTCGCCCGGTGCGACCACTTTAGGCCAATACACAATGTGAGGCACTCGGGTGCCGGCTTCAAACGAACTGTATTTTCCACCTCTATAAGGTCCGGCCGGATTGTGTCCGCCTAGTTTTTCTTCGGCCATGTCTGCATAGCCGTCATTAAGCACCGGCCCATTATCGCTCGTGAAAATGACCAACGTATTCTTTTCCAGTCCCAGTTCTTTAAGCTTATTCATCACCTGGCCTGTTATCCAGTCCATCTGCACGATGGCATCTCCCCTAGGTCCCATTTCGGTCTTTCCTTGAAAACGCTCATTTGGCAGTCGGGGCACATGTATATCATGAAAAGAGAAAAAGAGGAAAAACGGCTGATGCTTGCTCTTTTCAATGAAGGAGACTGCCTTACTGGTCAAGACATCCGGAAATTCCTCATCTTTCCAATAGGCACTTTTACCTCCGGTCATTGCACCTATTCGCCCCACGCCGTTGACGAGTGTCTCACTGTGCTGCCCATCCGATGCGTATCGCGCATTTTCTTTGGTGGCTCTCACTTGCCCCAGGTCGTCTTTATATGAAACCTTGAGTGGATCTGAATCGGTCAGATTCAACACGGAATGATTTTCTAAATAAACTGTGGGCACTCGATCTCCCGTGGAAGGCAACAAGAAGCTGTAATCAAACCCAATCTCCAAGGGACCCGGCGAGACTTTACCATTCCAATCTACTTCTCCATTGCCCAAGCCCAGGTGCCATTTGCCGACTACCCCTGTGGTGTAGCCCACTTCCCTCAACATTTTTGGCAAGGTATACTTGGCCGTATCGATAAGCAGTGGTGCATCTCCGGGCAATATCTGCGCATCGTTTCTAAACGCATGCTCACCTGTGAGAAGTGAATACCTTGACGGTGTGCAAGTGGCCGAACTGCTGTGTGCATCATTAAACTTTAATCCTCCCTTGACCAGTTTGTCCACATGGGGGGTTTCCACACCTTTGGCACCATAGCTCCTTAGATCAGCATAGCCTAGGTCATCCACATAGAAAATGACGATGTTGGGCTTTTGAACTTCTTGGGGTGCTACGGCTGCATTTTTCATGGAACAGTCCCACAAAAGGAGTGCAAGTATGGGGAGGAAAAAAGATGCTTTCATAGGTGCTGAATAATGAACACCAAATTAGATCAGGCTAAAATCGAGACGGAGGAACTATCCGTTATTGAAGGGGGTAAATCGGTCAAATGAAGGAAAAAAGTGCCCTAGAGAGGAAATTTGATGTGTAAGCTGAAAATGCAGGAAGCAGATAACGGCAATCTTATTTTGGATCAAATGAGATTTTTTCACGCACTTGAATATAAAAAAGTCACAGTGCATGGCGACTTGTGTGATCAACCCAAGACCCATCCCGATAGCTACCGGGAATGGAACATGTCTAAAAGTTTTAATCCCATTTCAGGGTATTTTGCCAATGAAAAATAATATTTCCTATTTTTCATGCTTTAAGGTGTATTTCAATTTTTCTTGCTTGAGTCCTACTACTACTTTTCAGAGAATAAAACAACTGCCAGTCGCAAGCACGCTTGGTAAACGAATTCGCATATGAACCAATAGTATGTTGAGCTATCCGGCTGTCCACATTCTCTGGTTTGCACCTACATAATAGATATCCAATCACAGCTGTCCAAAACGTTTAGGATTTGGATAAAAGTAGGTCAATAGGCTTA
>ERZ1066134.29-NODE-29-length-160289-cov-20.365665_pt1 | contig 160289 bp, 163 predicted proteins | sample MGYA00382781_ERZ1066134 | MGnify/ENA primary metagenome ERZ1066134 (study PRJEB33369, sample SAMEA5778364) | biofilm metagenome | biome: Industrial cooling water; feature: Water cooling tower basin; material: Biofilm | place: United Arab Emirates | collected... | reverse complement strand
TTAACTGGCCATTCGCACCAACTTAAATTCTCTAATGACAATTCTGGGTTTAAGTGATCCATCATGCCAGAACCCCCGAACATACCTTATTGAATTATGATAAAACAACCCTTAATGAATCTAAAATAGGATGAAATTTCCATTCAGCCCCGGGCGAACCGACACGAAGTACAGGTGAGCACGGGAGTGCAGCTCCTAAACTTCCCATCCGTCCCGCGCCAACCCACCCCTAGCCCCTCCCAGGACGGGAATAAGTCACTTACACTGTTGTCTGAATCACAGATTCAGTGGATGGATGGATTTCGTGGATGAAGTTTACCTACTGATTAACTAATCCACTTTTCACTAATCACTTCTCCACGAACCAATCTGTAACCTTTCACACCTTTCTTGGTAACTTATCAGAACAACCAAAAAACGGAACCGCATTTTGAAACTGGAAATCACCGATGAGCAATTGATGACCCGCGTGAAAAATGGGCAATTGGATCAACTGAACAGCCTGTTCGATCGCTACAGCAAGCGGTTGTATGGCTACTTCCTGAAATCCACTTTGTCTAAAGACGAAAGTGACGACCTCACGCAGGAGCTGTTCATCCGGGTGATGAAGTACCGCAAGTCATACAAAGACGGCCAACCATTTGAGATTTGGGTGTTTCAGATAGCGCGCAACATGGTGAAAGACCACTACCGCAAGATGAAGGTAAACAGCGACTACTTCAACCCCACAGGCGTAATGCCGGATGTGATAGAAGAAAGCTCCAGCGGCCAATGGGAGCGCGAAGAGCAACTCTACCGCGCCATGAAGCGGCTGCCCGATGAGAAGCGAGAACTGTTGGTGCTGAGCAAGTTTGACGGCATGAAGTACGAGCAAATAGCCACACTGCGCAAAACCACGGTGGCCAATATAAAGGTGCAAGTGCACCGTACATTGAAAGAACTGAAAGACCTCTATTTCGAACTGAACTGATACGAAAATGGAAAAGAAAATAACCGACGAACAATTGATAGCCCTGTTGGAAGGAGAAGCCAATGCCGAGTTGGAACAGCAGATCAAAAACAATGCGGCCTTGCAGAAGCGCTACTTCGAATTGAAAGAAGTACTGGATGCCATCGAACAAAGCCACCAAGCTGAGGTGCCGGAGCACATCAAAAGCCAGGTGCAGCAGGCCATCTTCGAGGAGCAGGCCAATCTGCAAAAGGGCTTCAGTTGGATGCACATCGCAGCGGCCGTGGTGATTATGGTGGTGGGCTTCAGCTTAGGCCGTATGGATGGAGACGACACAGAAGCCAAGGAAGAGCTGGCGGCTTTACGAAATGAGATTTCGTCACTGCGAGAAGCCACACTCACTGGCACGCTCAAGCGGTATTCGGCCAGTGACCGCATCATGGCGGTGAACCGCATCGAGCAAGAAGCCACGATCAACGCCGAACTATTGGCCACTTTGGTGAACACACTCAACTCGGACGAAAGTCCCAATGTGCGCTATGCGGCGATGCAGGCGCTAAGCAACTATATGGATGTGGAGCAAGTGCGCTACGAACTGGTGAAATCATTGGAGGCACAGACCGACCCGCTTATTCAGATATCGCTCATCACCATACTGATTGAAGCGATGGAAAAAAGTGCGCGCGTGCCGATGCAGAAATTGATAGAAAGAGAAGAAACCCTACCCGAAGTGAAACAACAAGCCGAGATCGCATTGAAGATTTTGGTGTGAATCAGGAAGTAGGCAATGAGCAGTAGGCAATGGGCAGTAAGTATTAAGGAAATTGGCAGTAAGCAGGAGCAGTAGGGCAGTCGTGGACGGTCGACTTTGGACAAAAAGAAAAAATCAAAACAAAAAATAAACTCAAAACAAACATGAAAAATGCATTAACAGGACTAATGATGCTGCTCGCGGTGGCGGTGCAAGCGCAGGAATTTAAGTACACGGTGAAGGGCAATGCCGCCGACACGTGGGTTGAAATAAACACCCTTGCTGCCGACTTGATAATAGAAGGAAGTACAGGGGCAGACATTCGGGTGGTAGCCACAGGCTATGAGGGACTGCCCGAAAAAGCCAAAGGACTAAAGCCACTATCGGCTGCCGGGGTAGATAATACGGGCATTGGACTTAGCGTGGTTCAGGATGGCAGCACCATCACCATCGTGGGTACCAGTCGCAGCGCCGATGAGAGCAAGTACACCATCTATCTCCCCAAGAGTCTGAATGTGCGTGTGGACTACCACAACTGGCAAGCGGGCGACCTTACCATCAAAGGCATGGCCGGGCAAGTGGAGGCGAAGGCCTTCAGCAATGACTTGGAGTTGATTGATGTGACAGGGCCCATTGTGGCGCACACGCTGAGTTCCAATCTCAATGTGAAATTCACCACACTGGCCCAAGCGGCTCCTTCGTCGCTGAGCTCTACCAGTGGCGACATTGAGGTGACCCTTCCGGCCGCTACCAAGGGCACGTTCAATATGAGCACCATCTCCGGTGGCGTGTATACCGACATGGACTTTGACTTGGGCCAAAGCGATAAGAACGTGCAGCGCATCGGAGGCACCAAGTCAACCGGAAAGCTCAACGGCGGAGGTGTGGAAGTGCGCCTGCAAACCATTAGTGGTAACATCTACGTACGCAAAGCCAACTAGCCATGCGTGCCCTAGCCATGATCTTAGGTGTGGTGGCGCTAGGCGCTGCTGCTCAGTCTAAAAAGATAACAGAATCGGTGGCGGTGGCCGGACACACCATCCTCGATCTGGAGTTCACCTTCGCCGATGACATAGTGCTGAAAACGTGGGACAAAAAAGAAGTGCTGGTGGAAGTGGACGTGAACATCAACAACGGCGAGCACAATGACATCTTCAGCCTTACGACCAGTACGGAAGGTCAGACCATCCGCATCGCTATGGACAAAGACATGTGGAAGCAGATCGAGAAAGATTGGAAAGGCAAAGACGGCTGCTGCAACTGCCACCAAAGCGACATCAACTACACGGTCTACGCGCCCAAAGGGATGGAAATAAAGGCCAATACCATCAATGGCAACTACCAGATCACCTATGCAGGCAGTGCGATGACCTTAAAATCCATTTCCGGCGAAATAGATCTGACCGTGCCCGCGCAAGCCGGGCTGGATTTCAGTGCCAAGACGATATCGGGCGAGGTGTATACCGACATCAGTGTCGAGTTTCCGAATGGAAAAGAAGGTCTTCGGCAGGTAGTGGGAGCTAATGTGAAGGGTCGAATTGGTGCCGGAGGCAAGCAGTCATTCTTCGAGACCATCAGTGGCAATATCTATTTGCGCAAAGGCTGAAGCACGCTCACCTATTCACATCTACGGGGAGGTCGAAAGGCTTCCCTTTTTTATTTACTTCTATGAATACTTGATTAGACAATGTCAATTTTGATGATGTTTCGATCAATATAAAACACATTTAATTGCGAAAATCACAACAAAAAGGCGATTTTTTTTAAATCATTCGCAATTGTCATCCACCGAAACAAGCTATAATATCGTGTTGGTTCATTTTTAAACTGTATTTTTTAAATATTATGTAAATATTAATCAATCAGGTATTTTCAGAACCTTACAACTCTAGTTTTGCATAAACAATATTATTTCTTGGTTCAATTAATAACCAACAAATAACATATTGACAAATATTCAAAAACTAGAATCATGAAGACTAAAAACCACCTACTCACGCTACTTTCTGTTGTGAGCCTCACCTTGGCAACCCAGGTTGTTGCTCAAGAAACAGAAGAAAAAGAAGAGACCACCCTGCCGGTAACCCTTTCAGGAAGTGTTGACACTTATTTCCGGACAAACATCAACAGCTTGAACAAATTCAACAGCGGAGCAACCGTGTCGCCGGGCACCAGCTTTGCCAATGGTACAGGCTTTTCACTTGGTATGGTCAATTTGATACTAACCCATGAGGGTGAAAAGTCAGGCGTAGTAGCTGACTTGGTGTTTGGCCCTAGAGGCGATGCAGCTGTGTTCGGATCGGTGGATGCATCCGGCGATCCTTCTAATAGTGCCATAGTGAATCAGCTGTTTGTCTATTACAATCTGAGTGAAAATACTACATTGACATTCGGTAACTTCAACACCTTCCTTGGCTATGAGCTCATCTCGCCCACTGGCAATTTCAATTATTCTACTAGCTACATGTTTTCCTACGGGCCCTTCTCGCATACGGGTGCCAAGGCTGATTTTACCCTCGGAGAAGCAAGCTTGATGCTGGGCGTATTCAACGCCACGGATATCACAGACACTAATCCGGACAACACCTATTTTGGAGGTGCCCAAATAGGCTATGGCGGTGCGTATGTCAATTTCCTGTTTGATGACGACTATTTTCAAGTGGACCTTACAGGCGGCTGGGATGTGAGCGATGCGCTGTATGTGGGTGTAAACGCCACATCTGCCTCCGACTATTTTTCAGGAGCCGCCTTGTATGTGCAGTCACCTCTTTCTGCGTCATTCAAATTGGGACTAAGAGGCGAGTATTTTCAGGATAATGGCCTTGGTCTCTTCGAGCTAGACGAAAGCGTAATCGGGCTTACACTCACCGGCAACTACACAGCCGGAAACCTGACCATCATACCTGAGGTGCGGCTAGATAGTTACTCTCAAGAGAATTATGTGGTCACAGACGTGCCCGAATCGGGCAATCCAAAATACGCCAGTTCGCTCAGTTCCTTCCTGATTGCGGCGGTATACAGCTTCTAACATTTGAAAATTTAAAACCTAACAATTATGAAACGATTCATTTATCTATTGCCCATTTTGGGCTTGCTACTCATGCCATCCATGGCTTGGGCGCAAGAAGAAAGTACCGTGTCGGTAGAGTTATTTACAGCCAACAACCTCTGGATGATGGTGGCCACTGCGCTGGTATTGATCATGCACCTTGGCTTTGCAAGCGTTGAGGCCGGATTCGGTCAATCTAAAAATACAGTCAACATCCTTTTTAAAAATACAATTACACCTGTTATCGGTATTATAACTTATTTCATCTGCGGTTTCAATTTAATGTATCCCGGATTTGATGTTCCCGGTTGGTTTGGCTTTGCAGGGTTCGGTTTGGAAACGTCTGCCACCGCTGATGTTACGACTGGTTATGCAAAGGGCGGCTACACGTACTGGACCGATTTTCTCTTTCAGGCCATGTTTGCAGCCACGGCTGCCACCATCGTTTCGGGAGCAGTAGCCGAGCGCATCAAATTAAGCGCGTACATGATCTTTACTGTGATCTTCGTCGGGCTAGTGTATCCAATCATTGGTAGCTGGAAATGGGGCGGTGGTATGCTGAACGAATGGGGCTTTTATGATTTCGCAGGATCCACGTTGGTACACTCTGTAGGTGGATGGGGCGCGTTGGCAGGCATCCTTTTACTCGGACCTAGATTGGGAAAATATGTGGATGGCAAAGTCATTGACAAACCTGGTTTTAGCGTACCTCTTTCCGTTATTGGCGTATTCTTGCTTTGGTTGGGCTGGTTTGGGTTCAATGGCGGTTCAGTACTTTCGGCTGATCCTGCAATTGTATCCTTCGTTTTAGTTACCACTTCATTGGCCGCCTGCGCCGGTGGTTTAGGTGGATTCATAACAAGTTATTTCATGTTCAAGCGAATGGACTTGGGCATGGTGCTGAATGGCATCTTGGCCGGCTTGGTAGGCATTACTGCAGGTGCAGATGTGATCGAACCCAACAATGCGCTATTAGTAGGATTTATCGCAGGTATTTTGGTCGTACTATCGGCTGTATTATTAGATAAACTCAAGCTGGATGACGTGGTAGGTGCTGTTTCTGTTCACTTGACCTGTGGTGTGTGGGGCACCCTTGCTGTGGGCATTTTCTCCACCAATCCTGATCACAGTTTTGTGACACAGCTTGTTGGAGTGGCCATTTGTGGTGCAGCCGCATTCGGTTCAGCAGCGATCATTTTTGCCACATTGAAATACTCGATGGGCATCCGCGTATCGAAAGAACATGAAGAATCGGGTCTCGATAGTCACGAGCACGGCATCCGAGGATTCACTATCATTCAGGAATAAGTAGCCTTGAATTTAGTTTAGTCAAAGCCTCGTTCAGATGAACGAGGCTTTTTCTTTGCTATTGAATAATGTGCAACGAACTGTCGTGCTTAGTCAAATCATTGCTTCAATATCCGCACATGCACATGCTCTTGATGATTACCCGCGATTTTCACTAAATACACACCGCTCGGTAAATTCCGAACATCGATCTCCGCGGTATCCGCTTCCAAAACAGGTTTCCCTGACAAGTCAAAAATGGTAACATGACGCAATTCCGCCCAATCGATCGTCAATCGCTCACTGACCGGATTAGGATAAACGATTTTTCGAATCAGGTCCTTATCCACATTAAGCACGTTTTCATCTATGTCAGAAAGATGGATTGTAACCGAGCCTTGACCAGCCAATGTGCCGTCAGTCACGCGAAGTATCAGTTGAAAACTAGGTGTAGTTTCAAAATCAAGTTTGGAGGCATTCGCCACCTTCAATTGGCCTGTGGTGGATCCAATTTGAAAAGCCCCTGCCGAATTGCCACTTTGGATGGAATAGGTGAGTGAACTACTCCCTCCATAATAAGTAGCCGGAGTGCCTATGACCGTGCCATTTGTGCTATTTTCCGGAATAGTCCAGATCGCTCCTGCTAGAGAAAGGGACGTGCACGAACTGCCTACTTGATAGGAGATGTATTTGGTGGCCGAAAGCCCTCCGGCATAAGCGAATTTGCACGCATAGGAAATGGTGGAGCCGGCCGTCTGTCCGGTGAGTGTGCGCGAAAAGGTATTATTCCCCAGCGCATTCATTGAAAATTCGGTAAACGGACTTTGTTGCCATAAAAAGGCCACCACGCCCGACTTGTCGGTATCCAATAATTGAAAGGTAACCGTGACCGTGGTGCCTACCGTCTCGAAGGTGGCCGTGTATCCTGTAGAAAATGAACCTTGACTCGCTTGGCTGGAAGTTTCACTGCACGATTTTACCTCGCTCACTACTACGGACACGGCTGCCGACGTATTTTGGCTCTCGTCATTGTCAAACGCCTTGGCTGTAAGGGCATGCGTACCAATGGGGGCATTATTCCAAGAAAAAGAAAACGGTGCACTCGTATCCTCACCGATTTTGTTACCATCTTCATAAAACTCTACACGCACCACCTGTCCGTCCAGATCGCTTGCCGAAGCTGTGATGGTCATGACTTCACCCTGTTTATAGGTCGCATTGTTGGCCGGAGAAGTGATGGCCACTGTTGGAGCCGTGTTGCCTGTTTCTGACACGATCACAAGTACGGTGCTGATGGATGCATTCGTACCGTCGCTCACGGTAAGCTGGCATTTGTAAATGCCTTCTTCCAGATTGGAGATGTTGGGCGAAATGGCATTGGCATCTGAAAATTGGATAACCGAAGGGCCATACACCTGACTCCACGTGTAGGTGAGCGTGGCTGCTCCCGGGTTTTCAGTTGCCGATCCGTTGAGTTGGGCGGTGGATGCAGGCAGTATCACCGTCACGTTGCTCCCGGCATTTGCCACCGGTGGCGAATAGGGCAAGTCACCTGTGCGGGTGAAGGTCATTTTGCCTAAGTTGAATTCACCATTTACAAATACGGCGCGCAAAACCTGTTTTCCTTTGTTCAATTCCACACTGGCGTTCTTGGTGCTCCATGTATTCCAGTTGGTCGTGCTCGTGGAACTGAATGAAATATTCGAACTGATTTTCTTTCCATCCATTTCAAAATACATCGGCCCTCCTCCTGCTGCATTGCCTGAGGCAAAGCGTATGGCCACATTGTACACGCCCGAAGTTGCCACATCAATGGTGTATTCCACCCACTCACCGGAAGCAATCCAGCCGATCGTGGCGCCTTCATTGGTCACCGTGGCGGCATCTACATATTCTTGTGGCCGAAAACCGCCTTCATTATTTTGACTGACATCTACATAGGCAATTCCCTGACCTATGCCCCCTTCAAACTCATCGTAATGTGCACCCTCAATGACACCCGGAATAGCCCGAGCCGTTCCACCGTAGGGCACTTGTTCGCCTACCTGCACCTGCACGATGTTGGTCACGTTGAAAGCCTCCTCTACAAACACTTTGGCATAAAACCCATGCATACCCAAAGTCAAGTTTTCAGCGCGCCACTGGTAAGGCCCCTCCGTTATTTCTCCCAAAAATTCATTTCCATCATAAAAAGCCACTTTCGTCACGCCCTCTCCTGAAACAGTCGCGCTGATATTCACACTACCTCCGGGAAATGCTTGGTTGAAATCACTTGTCAGTTCTCCGGAAACATCCACATCTCGGTTAGTCGCCATCTCTCCGGCAGGTACGGCGAGTTCAAACCCATCTGAAAATGTGACAATTATCGGCTCGCTTGAATAATTGTGCGACACATAGGTAATCACTCCCTCTTTTTCAAAAGCAAGCGCAATCGGATAATCAGCCGTCAAGTCGGTGCGCAAGGTGCCAAGGGCATTCATGCCATGCAGCCAATGATAGGTTTGCGCATCTGACACGCCAAACTTCAAAATGCGATCCGGATACCCATCGTACAATTGAATGGCTTTTTTAGGATCTTTCAACGCCAAGAAACTCCAAAATACATCGTGCCACAGGTTTGGATTGGTGTCCTCGCTGCTCAGTATGCCGGTGTTGGCCTCAATTTCATTCCAAAGCTTATTCACGTACGCCGGATGCTCGCCGAGATAAAACGAACCCCCGTGCATGGGATAAAGTTCTATGCCATACGAGGCGGTAATGTCGGACGTCCAGAAGGTGCCATTGTCATACGAATTGCCCCACACGCGAGAGACCAAACTGTACTGCTGACTTGGACCAAAATTGCGCTCATACACATCCAGCCAATATTCGTCAATGGCTGTTTGCTCAGTGGTGTAGAGGTAAATGCCCAAGTCGCGTATTTCGTCATTGCCGGTGATGGTGCCCCAGTGAATGAGCGATGAGTTGAACTGCATACTTTCAGAGGTAGACTCCTGATCGTTTCCTTGAGGGAATGTTGCGAAACCATTTGCCCAACAGTGGCCGGCATAGGGGCTGAAATTTCGCAGAAACGGAAACTTGGGGTCTTCCCGATCAGGCGAAGCGGCATCTCGCACGAGGTGATTGATCATTTCGCCCCACTGATTAGCCCAGCCGGGCTCGAACTGCTCTAGAAACGAGGCAGCATGAATGAAATAGCCCCAGTGAAAATGGTGGTCGTTGATGTTGTTGTCTTGCCCGTGTCCGGCAGGGTAGCCGATGAGCGTAGACCAATTGGAATTATAATAAAACAGAAATGCCACTTCAGATGCTTGGTAGGTGAGCCAATCTTCCAGCCGCTCTTTGATAGTGGCGATCATTTTATCGCGCGCTGCTGTGTTTCCTGTTTGGTCGGCAATGCGCGCCGTTTGGATCAGCCGATTCATTACTTGTCCTTCGTTGTATGAGTCCGTCCAAGTGGCCAGTCCGTCATTTTCTATTTGGGCAATTTTCTCATTCATAGTGGCCGGACTGAAACCGTCGCTGTAGTTGGCCAAATATGGCAAAGTGGGTAGAATGCCTCGAAACGCATTTTCCACACTAAAACTATTGCCGGCCATCGTACGGAGCTCGCCTCTCACTGACGCATAGGTGTATTTGTTGGGTGCCGGGGAATCAGCTGCCAGATTCGCCCATTGGTGTGGAAGCAGTCCTTGCAGTATGTCGGTGGCAGTGCCTTCTTTAACTTCTGTTTCTACAGTAAAATCCGTGCGCATCACGCTGGATGCTTCATCATAATTCCAGCTTGCCGTAGTGTTGGTTGGGAATACGTAGGCGTACTGTTTGTATTCCTCCGCCACGGCAGCCACATTGGTGTTGGATTGCGGCAGCATGGCCATTGACCAATAATTCTTGTCATTTAATGTAGACGAATAAACTGACCCGCTCTTTGTCCACGTACTTCCGGTGGGCGCATAAAACACGAAATCTGCTCCGCTCGCCGCATTTTCAATAATCAAGAGTTCGCTGGAAATGGTGCCTGTGCCTGCATTTACCGTAATAGCCAGTTGGTCATCGGCTTCTTTCTCGAAATATAAAAAAGGCATACCGATACCGGCTGTCGCCGACAGATTGCGATTGCCATCATTCCAATTCATCGTCACTGTCCAGTCGGAATAATCGGATACTGTCGTGTTTGTGGCATTTAGGCCGGTTAGTCCGATCACGATGGGTTGCGAATCGCCAATAACACCCCAGGGAATGTAGGTCACGATCAGCCCTGCATTCACTGTCTTCAGCGTCATGGGATACGTGAACAAGTTGTCGGCGTGATTCTCCTTAATCAATTTAGACCACCAGTCGTTCGTGGGCACGGGTTTGCCCAGCGCATTTCCACTGAGCTGAGGTGTGCCGGATGGAAAACCATTTCTTCCTGCCTGGTCGGCTCCCGGAAAAGTGGTGGTGTAGCTGCCACTCCCGACAGTTACGGTTTGAGACAGAAGTGATTGAGAAGAAAAAAGAAGCGCAAAAAGAAGAAAAAGAGGTGCAAACGTTCGAGGAAATGAAGACATGCAAATAGGATTAGGTTGGGGGCAGTATGGCCTAATCAAAGCTATTTCGTCCTGCTGCAGAACCCTAATTTCTCACTACATCAAAACTACAGTTTGGACTACATCAAAAACACATCAACTTTTGACACAACTATCCTCTCGGCGCGCTAAGGCCATTTTCATTTACCCTAGCACTTCATTCATCCAATCCATTATTTTTACTGCATGAACAAAAACCCTTGGATCACCCATTCGTCGAAGACCATGTACCAAAATCCGTGGATTGAAGTGACCGAGCACGAGGTGACCAATCCCGGTGGCGGCAAGAACTTGTATGGTAAGGTGCATTTCAAAAACTATGCGCTGGGCATATTGGCACTTGACGAAGAAATGAATACATGGCTGGTTGGCCAATGGCGCTATCCGCTCAATGAATACTCGTGGGAACTGCCCATGGGCGGTGGCCCGCTGGATCAAGACCGCCTAGAGTCGGCCAAAAAAGAGCTCAAAGAAGAAACGGGCATCACGGCCACTCACTGGCAGGAGATTACCAAAATCCATTTGTCTAATTCAGTATCGGATGAGGTAGGCTATGGCTATCTGGCGCAAGGGCTTTCGTTTGGCGAAACGGCCTTTGAAGAAACGGAGGATTTGGAAATTCGCAAATTGCCCCTCAAAGAAGCGGTGGAGATGTGCCTGAACGGTGAAATTACGGATAGCCTGAGTGTGGCGACTATTTTGGCGATGGGGAGGAAGTTGGGCATCTAAAACAGCATCGATTTTTTCGCAACACACCCTGATCACACTAATTCATCGATACATTGTACATTTGAAGTGGATCAAACCCCCTACTGATTAGATGAAAACACTCACATTCTCGATACCCGATTCAGTGAACGAGATGGACGTCAAGATGCAGTTGGCTGCTCAGTTGTTTCAAAAAGGTGTATTGACATCCGGCCAATGCGCTGATTTGGTAGGAATAACCAAGCGAGAATTTCTAGAAAATGTAGGCAAATACGGCGTTTCCATTTTTGGAGAAGAGCCCACGGATTTGGATTTCTGAAAATGATCGAGATGTATGGCCGGGAAATGATGGCAGCCATCTTTACCTCCATCACTTTACGTACCCAAAAAAATCCGATGGCCCGCCTGTGCCCATTTGGTACCAAGCGTGCCACCGATATTTCCCGTTCCGATGATGGCAATGTTCATGGGCTCAAGGTGTATTCGACTGAAATTTCTGTTTTCAATAATTTAGAGATCGAATAGTTGGCTCTGTTCACCTCACTCCGTTTTCACGATAAATACAAAATTTTTCATCACGTTTATAACTTGCACTGCCTCTGTTCCCGGCTTTAACGCTGAGGTACTTTTAAAATCCTTGAGTTCTGGCACTTCAGATAGAAACAAATTTATGTACGCCGATTTCATGGCATAACCCACAGATTCGATGCTTGATCCTGATATTTTCGAGGTGGTGATGCCTACTACTTCACCTTTTGCATTCAGTATGGGTCCTCCACTATTGCCCGGCTGCACGGCCGCCGAAAACTGAAATTGCGAAGTGCTGTTTTTATATCCCTTCGTAGAATTCACTATTCCCTTCGTGACTTTGATTTCCTCTCCCATTAATTTCACTACCGGATAACCGTAGGCAAAAACGTCTTCACCTGTGCTGACTTGCGTGGAGAATGGAAAAGAATAAGGCGGAGCATCGAACTTTATCAAATCAGACGAAAGCTTGAGTAAGGCCAAATCCAATGCTTCATCTGATGCGACCAATTTTGCGGAAAAGACCGTGGAGAAATCTCCCTGAATGCCAGTTACGCTAATGCTTTCAACCTCATCTACCACATGAAAGTTCGTCAATAAATAGCCGGAAGGATGAACCAAAAAACCCGTGCCTTGCTTCGGGCCTTTCCTGGACAAAGTGCCAAACGGGTCTTGTCTGGAATCCTCAAAATAACGGGTCTTGATAAAATACCCTTCACGCTTGTAAAAGTCCTCTGCCTGTTCCTGAGACAATGCTTCCACCACTCCCTTGGCCGGATAACCTACCATGTTGCAATGCAGAAAAATCTGTTCACCGCCTTTTACCTGAAATTGCTCATTGTATCGCGTGACACCATACCTGCTTGAAACAATCTCCATGTTAAAGTAACCCGATGACACCAATTTAAGATGTACCAACTCACGAGGTTTAAACAAGGTAATGCGCTTGTTATTGATCACCAGCACATACTCCTCTGCTTGATTTTGGTTTTCTCCTAGCCATATATTCACTTCAGACGTGGATTGCGCAAATGAACCGCACAAGCCAGACCAAAAAATAAGTACGGAGAAAACTGCTTTCATTAGTGTGTCTTGCCTTCTTCTGAGATTCAATCAGTTAGCATGCATGCCGCTCCTGCCTTCATTTTGTCTAACATTTTATCCTTCACCTCAACATCGTACATCTCACTTCCTAAATAAACACGTAGCAGCACCACCCCATGCGTAGCTATTTTCTGGAAGACCTCCTGTGAGGCATCATAGGATATGGCATATAAAGTGATCCCCTGCCCTCCAACTGTTGGCTTGAACTCATTATTTGCATAGACAGAAATGATTTCGCCGTTTCCAAGTTTGATTTGCAATTGATCCGAAGTTTGGACGGTATACGTTTTAAGGCCAGGCAAATAACCATTTGCTTCAAGCTTAAAATCATCCCCATTTCTATAGAAACTAAATGCCATAGCGCCTCTTGTATAAAATGGGTAAGCGAGTTCCACGGCCGATCCGTAATTTACTTTGTGCGTATTTCTTCGAACCCTATCACCGGACATTGGATCCTTCTTATCAAAATCAAACTTACATTTTTGGGCATTGGCAGCAGTGATGGTTCCGGTGAATACCAGCGCCAAGAGTATCAATTTCGTAAATCCTGCCATGTGATTGAGATTTTTCATGCTTTCTTTCTTTAGATTAAAAAATTTGTTGCAAATAAATGTAGCAATTCCATCTAATCTGCAACAATCCTTCATGACTTTTCTTCCTTTTACGCACTCAACGTATACTCCACCGATATCTCCGTCTTCAACAATTTAGAAATCGGGCAGTTGGCTTCTGCATCTTTCACCAGCTCGGCAAATTTTGCTTCGTCAATGCCCTGCACTTCGGCAGATAGGATCAGGTGCGACTTGGTGATGGCGCCATTTTCAAATGTGATCTCGCATTTGGTCTCCAATTCGTCCGGCTCAAAGCCCGCTCCCTCCAAATTGAAACTCAGCTTCATGGTGAAGCATCCGGCGTGTGCAGCCGCTATCAATTCTTCGGGATTGGTGCCAATGCCATTTTCAAATCGGCTGGTGAACGAATATTGCGTGCCCTCCAATACGCCGCTTTGCGTAGATAAGTGTCCGTGACCGTTCTTTCCGCCTCCGTGCCATACGGCTTCTGCTGTTCGTTTCATGTGTTTGTTAGTTGATGTTAAAAATGATCTATCGAAATTGCTTTCGTATAAAGAAACCGAAATTAGTCGGATTCGATTCATATCCTTCGCCAAAAGCGGATAAATCAATGCCCGGCCCAAATTGATACCGTTTATAGTCTACTCCCACACGCAATCGCTGCACACTGTAATAGTGCCCTGCTTCATTGAAATTGGAGAACAGTTCTAAGCTATTATAGAGTCGCCATTTTTCACCCAACGAAGGCGTGTACCGAAAAATGGAAAACCAACCATACGACAGATCGTCAGACAATTCAATGGAAGCCAAAGCAAATAGCATCCAACTTTCGTGCGCTTTGAAATAATGAATACCGACATCTGCACCTGACCCTGTCGTAGCGATCCGACCTACCAATGACGCGCCGATCCCTTTTGGTGTGGTATAGTTCAGGTAGCCCCCGGTAAAAAGGTTGGTTTCATACTCACCCACCGTGGTAGCACGCGTGCGGCTGAAAAAACTCCAGTTTTCGCTTTGATCAAATCGCGAAAGCCACTGCACATCCACGAAGGTGTACTCGGAACCGGGCATGAGTTCAACGCTTTGCCCAACTACCCGCAACAACCCACAAACCAAAAGGAAACCAAACACGTATTTCATGCGCCAAATCCAATTATTTGGTCAATAAATCCACCACCATTCGGGCGGCAGCAGCACCTGAGTTTTGCTGTTGGCCTGTCACCAGATTGCCGTCTGTGATGGCATAGGAGGCAAACGGACCAGCTACTCTGAACGTGGTACCCTTTAACTTTCTAGCCTCCTCCTCAATGCGATACGGCTGTATTTTCATACCCACGGCTTGATCGGCAAAATCCTCTTCGGCATTTGCAAAGCCTGTCCAAGTTTTGCCTGCCACCACTAGTTTATTGCTTGAAGTTTTAGCCTCAAGCAACAGCGTCGTGGAGTGGCAAACAGCCGCACTTGGTTTACCGGCTTCAAAAAACGACACAAATAGTTTTTCCAACTGCTTATTGCCTTTGAAGGTGTACATCGGCCCTTGACCGCCCACCAAAAAGATGGCGTCAAAGTCTTGCGCATTCACTTCTGTCAATTTTTTGGTATTCGCTAGCATATCGTTGAACCACGCTTGCTGCATATACCCAAGCGTGAGCACATCGTGCGCTGAGTAGCCACTGGCGTCCATCGGATTGGAGTAACTATCCATCATGAGTGCGCCTCCTTCGGTACTTACAAGGGTCACTTCATAGCCCGCCTCTTGAAACACGTGAAGTGGATGAGTCAATTCTGCAGCCCAAAATCCGATAGGCCAGCCGGTCTGTTGTGAGGTACTTGGGCTACTGGCCACCATCAAGATTTTCCCTTTGCTCGGCATACCATGTGCGTGCACATAGCGCACTTCTTCTTTCACTTTGGTGGGTTTGTTGTCTTGTGCCTGTATGGTGGTGGCCAACAAGATCAATCCGAGAGATGTTATCAGTGTTTTCATTTTTGTAAATCGTTTTTGCATGAATCAAAATTGAAATCAAATGGTCACCGATCATATATACTTACTAAAAGTAGTGATACATACTCTTTGGAAAGAATTGGATAATTATCCGTTTGAAGCTGATTAATTTGCAAATATATTTTGACCCCTTTCGCTCATGCCTGACTTTCTGTATAAAAACAAGCGCTATTACAACCCTGTAGAATTCGCAATGGATCGCATAGGTGGCACATGGAAAATGCCCATATTGTGGCGACTGAAAGACAAAGTGATGCGTTACAGCGAGTTGAAAAAAGACATTCCCCACATCACCGACAAGATGCTCACTACGCAACTGCGAGAACTGGAAGAAGAAGGATTTATCGCGCGCAAAGTGTATCCGGTGGTGCCTCCTAAAGTGGAGTATGCCATGACCGAAAAAGGACATGCTGCTATTCCTATCATCGAGACAATACGCAATTATGGGCTGGAGCTAATTGCTGAGGCGGGTATACCGTATAAAGGTTGAATATTTTCAAAAAAATATGCGCAACATCGGTTTTAAAAATGGCTCTGCTCGCACATAGTTTCACGAATGTGATAACAATGAGTCGGCAAAATAAGGAGCAACATTGGATCAAAAATATTCAAATCATGTCATTACCAATCCCCCTCCATTCCCTCAGTCCTTTATCATATTGAAAATAAGAACTTCCTACGTCATATTTTGGCGCACTTATGAAATAGTTTTTCAATAAAAGTGCGACTTGAGAAAACTACCAAACAAAAGCAGTAACCAATCGATATTTTTGAAAACGATCAGTGCTATGCTTAAAGAAGATTTCAATTGTGAAATGAGCATTGATGCGGCGGTTGAAAAATTGAATACATTTCATCGAACTTATCATTGGCTCGTAAGGCAAAAGGAGGAGCATCCGAGCATAAGGGGATGGACAGACATGACTATAAAAATGGAAAGAAAATTTTTGGAACTTACTGAAAGGGTTCGTAATGACTACCTCATCTTGCCTTTGAACCTGACTACCTACAACACGTATTTCATAAAAGATAATTATGCCACATCAGTGAAATTCGAATACTCAGAAATTGATCTGAAAAATATATATAATCGAGAAACGATTAACCAATTGATTGAAAATCATCTTATCAGATTGGGGATATCAAAGGGGACATCCTTCTTTCATTTTGAGAAGGTGATTTTTAAGATGTAGAGAGACATATTTCTTAGGAACATGCAAATATTCTCCAAAGGCCTCATTTGTTTTATAGGTGTCCATGTTCGGAAAATTGACTAGACGAGGTTAGTAAAAGCATTTGAGGCAGCTTGAGTCAGGAGCTTAATCTTCTCAGCGACCATTTCTACCAACTTGTTTGGATCGTCATATAGCATTTCCCTATCCTGAACTGCATTGTTCAAATTGAAAAGCAGTACATAAGCCGGCCAATAAGGAGACTCCTTGCAACTTCCGTTTAGTATATCAAGACCAAGTGCGTCAATTCTCTCCTTTATTTGCTCACGACTAATTTCTTCCTCAAACGCTCGTATTCCTATAATTGTATCGTGCCATGGGAATCGTTTCTGTCCTTCAATGCAAATCGATATATTCTCATTCCAATTCTTATATCGAAATTTTAAATGTTCATAATCAGTACCTCTGGTGGATAATGATACTTCCCAGTCTTTCCCTAATTCCTTCTCTATAAAAACTTTAAGCGATTGAAAGAAGTCATAAACGCTTTTTTCATGAGCCTTCCAATAGTTTTCATGAATAAATCTTGCTGTATGTAAATCAAGGTTCATTGCCGATATAATCTCCTTTTCCATTTTTGTATCAGTTAGTTGTCCGGTGAGTCGTTTTACAAGGTGTAAGTATTGCTTGATTGTTTCTCTTAGAGGAGGATGATACGCTGCTTCTTTGTGGCAGGCTTCTAGCCAGTTTACAACATCTGTAGCATATGATTTGCACGAATAGTCCGTCGTTTTAAGCTTATGAGATCCATTTTGAATGCTCTGTTCTGATGGTTCTTTTCCGAAGAGGGTCAAATAAATTAGATTCCCTTTCTCTCCAAGATATTTGCGATAGCGAAATAGTTGTTTCGGTTGGTCAGTGGCATATATCTTGTTTTCAATGGCTACTTTCAATGTAGGCGCAGATATAAGTATGTCAATTCGACCTGTAAGGTCATCAGTTGTTCCCTGCGGTATGTATTTCTCGACTTCTACACTGGTTATTTCAACCACAAGGTCTTTGGAAATCCCAAATGTCTCTGCGAATAATTTTAAAAACTTCGTACCATGATCATGGCTTCCTCGTGGGTCTAGCAAAACGGCAATGAACGCAGAATGTAAGAACTCTTCGTCATGAGCCTTACGAAGAATAGGAAAAATATTGAAGTTTTCATGACGGAGCTTGGCCGCTTCTTCGCTGTGCTTCAATACCACCCCCACTTTCTCAAGCAATTCCTTTATTCCAGTTGCTGATATTTCTTTACTCATAACTTTTCAAAGATTGTATAAATGTATCAATTTTTATAAATAACTCATGCTTATCCGCTCGTCAGACAATCAGTATCTCGGATATCTAAACTCCAATCAATGGCTATTCAACGAAACCGGAATTTCCGCCAATGTGTGAGTGTTGCTGCTTTGGGTGGTCTTAGTGATTAGATGCTTCAAATGTTTGCGGTAATACAGATGCCTGCGGTCTTTAGTCAGCTCTTGTATGTCAAAATCAATGGCATAGTTGGCGATTAATTCCATCATTTTTTCTCTATGGACGATACGGTTATCACAGAGATAGTTAGCCATTTGCAGAAGTAATGTGCGTTGCGCTTCTAGCGTTTGCATTGCCAAATCTTGTCCCTTCACCAGGTATTGGCGTATTTCATTATTGGCCAAGTATTCTGAGTCTTTTAGAAAATCGGTTGGTTCATCTGTGGGTTCGAATGAAAACCTTCCTGAAATTTCCCCCATTCCACACTTGCGTATCATGCGAGAAACAAATTTGGTTGCTCGCTCTATATCAGAGATTGATCCGCTCGTGACGGCATCTTCACCAAACACCAGTGATTCGGCTACCTTGCCGGCCAGACACAATGCCACTTGTCGAACAATATCTTCTTTGGGAGTGTAGCGTTTGTCTATATCTGCGTACACGTATCCTTCTGTGTCAGCATCAGATGTGATAGAAACCACCTGTTGAGGCAGAGTATGAAAGAGCAGGATGGCGATAAGCGCATGGCCGGATTCGTGTACGGCAGTGATGGCTTGACGGTCGTCATGTGTACACTTACGGAGATCATTCAACCTTGATAGTTGTGGCAATTTAATGCTTTGTTCACCTTCGTTGCTCTTATAGGTAACGACAATGTGTCCAGGGACATATCCCAGTGTAATGACTGTAGGGGCGGTCGATTCGGGAATTTCTAAGAGTATTTTTCCCAGCTTGGTTTCCACCACGTCATAGATGGTAGAAATCAATGGTCGGGTGCCCTGCACCGGATAGACCCCTTCTTCAAACAAGAACTTTAGCAGAGAAGAGTCGAACGATAAAGTCACATCATAAACGGTTTTGAGTCGGTTGGTAATCTTGCCAAGTAAGAGTTGAATGATTTGCCGAAAATGCTCCGAATTGAATGCCGGATAAATGATATGGTTGTTGCCTAGTCGGGCAATTTGCTCGCTTCGAAAGCGCTCCTTGAGTGCATTCTTGATTTCAGGTATTGATATTTTCAAAGAAATTCTATGAAACTCATCGGGATCCAAGTCCGGGTTGAAATCAGCCGTCATTCGATATGCTTCGTCAAGATTTCCTAAAACGAATATCAAGGCACGCGAAGCATCAATGGTTCGTGGAGCATTGGAATGAGCCAATACATCAAAAATTAATTTGATGGTTTGCTCCCCATCCAAACTCAGTAAAATATCGTTCACTTCAAATTCGCTCTTGAAGCGCTCGGTTGCTAAATAATAGAGGTCATCATGGTAGTGCTTGGGAACGAACATGAGGTCTTCTGCATTGAATTTTTTTTTCTTCTTGCGACGCTCCTCGGACGTGCCCACTTCCATTCTTTCCAGAAATAAATCTTCTTGTTCAATCACCAGCCCATTCTTCACCTGCACACCCATGGTAAGCAAATACTCGAGTTTTTTGGCCAACGATCGGATGTACTGCATGCGGTAATTGTCTTTGGGTATTTGAAACTGTCCACTATCCAATAATTGCCAAATCAGGTTAGCGGATTTTGGAGGAATCTCCATTTGTTGATTGATCGTGCGCGCATGTTGAAATTCATCAAACGTTACGATGAGGGGAAATCTATCTTCACTCCGAAACATCAACTCAAAGGGCTTTCGCATATTCCAGTCACCTGTATTTTCCACGCCCAAGTCAAAGTGGATGTGTCGGTTTTCAAAGGCCAACAATTCCACAATTCGGCGCACTAAAGCTGATTTGCCCACACCCGTAAGTCCCCAAAGGTTTATCACTACAGGACGTTCTTGAATCTCTGGAAAGGTGTACCACGGACTTATTAAATCAATAATTTGATTAATGATTTCATCCAATCCAACGAATTCTCCTCTGAGGGTGGTGGCCACTCGCTGAAGCGTGTCTCGCTTGTCTTTTATAAAAGCTGTTGATATCATTATTTGCATTTTAAGACGCAAACAACACGCCCACTCTGACAAAGTGTGTCGCAGCAAAAAATCGGTCAACTATTATTTTGAATTTCGAATCCAATTTCGCCATTTACCCAATCGCACGCGCTCTAGGGATGTCAAAGATTCCGGCAACAATTCGCCAACTTCCCTATAAAGGTGCAATTCCAACTCTGTAGCCATCCAAGGCGACATGAATTCAGCATCATAATACAAGAAAGTGGGTAGGCCGTTGGAGCGGTCAGGTAGTTGGAGAAAATAGCCATGCCCCTTCTCAAATGACTTAAAAAACTCATCCAAAGAGGAAATGAGCAAATAGCTGTCTGTGTCAGTATCGCCAAACTCCGTCCGCTCCTCAGACAGCATAGCCATGGCCAACGATCCATCCGGAAACACGCCCACGTAATAGTAGCGACGCACCGGCACATCATGCATATTTGGCACGCTCACTTCCAGCACCAACTGCGTACTCAGCGAACCTTGTTGTGTGACTATTTCCATGCCCCAAAGGATGGGTGCGGATACGTCAAACTATGACGCAAGTCAGTTCATTCTCAAAAAAAGGAATAAACTATTTACCGTATTTATTCACCATCCGCTGTGCCGTTTCCTTTATCTCATCGGCCAGCCATTGGGGCTTCAATACGCGCACTTGATCAGCTAGTGACAATAGCTTTTGAGACAGTTCGAAATTAGGGATCAGGAATAGCTCCACCTGCACTTCCGTGGGGGTTTCGCTGATTATTTTTTGGGAAAAATGGAGCGGAAGGGTTTTAAGGTAATTGGCCTGTTGAGGCGTCAATGAAAGCAGCACTCGCTCCATCTTACCACCGGAATAATTGAGACCTACTACTCGATCAAATCGATCACGAATTTCCGCCAAATCAGGCGGAGCAAATTGTACATCCAGCACATCAAAAGCACCAATCCGGTCAACGCCATACGTGCGCATATCTTCGAAGGCCGGCACATACCCAAACACATACCATCGATTTTGATACTCCTTGAGCAGATACGGGTGGATCCGATAGGTCACCTGATCGGCAGTCATAAATTTTTGATAGGAAATATCTGCCTGCCGGTGGTTTCGGATGGCGAAAAGAATGGCCTTCAAATGTTCGATTCCCTTGAGCACCCCTTGCGACTCGAAGGAAATATAGCTCAATGCCTCCTTGCTGTCTTGTAGGCTTTCAGTAAGCAATTCGGCAGTGTTTACGATTTCCAAAAAGCGCAAAAACTGATCAATATCGGTGCGAGATACTTCCTTGTTTATGAAATAACCATTCCTAAATCTGTCATAATCGATTTGCATCCCAAACTCCGTCCTCATCTGCTCCAAATCACGCTGGACAGTACGTTGCGATACCTCAAAGCCATGCGCCGACAGGTATTTTTGAAGCTCCGAAAATGATGGAAGATGTCCCTTCGAGACTTTCTCCAAAATCAACGTGTATCGTCTAATAGTGCCTTGCCTTGACATGGCAGTGAAGGTAAGGAATTTAACCTACGTTCTTTAACAGCTTTTTAGTTGATGACCTCCTATCCTAGCTCACCGACATCTTCCGCCAGGGTGATGTCGGTGAGAAGATAAAAAGGGATTTCCAAATCCCGTCTCACATACCAAACTTACGCTAGCTCTCCGACATCTTCCACCGGTCATGTTAAACTCCTGATCTCCGACATCTTCCTCCAGCTATCCGACATCTTCCTTTAGGGTGATGTCGGTGAGAAGATAAAAAGGCATCTCCAATCCCGTCTTCACATACCAAACTTACGCATTTTGCAGAATTTTGAAATCCCGCTTCATCTGCTCACCGATTTGACGTCTACGCTTCACCCCATCTGGCAATTTTCTGAACAAACACCTTCATTTCTCCCATTCATATTCTAATATTGCAATATGGGAATAACAAAAACCGAAGGTTTCGACATTCGAATAGCCGAAATGGCCGAAATCCTAAAAGCATTGGGGCATCCGGCCCGATTGGCCATCATGGAATACCTCGCCAAAACACCCACGTGCATCTGCAACGACATTGTGGACGAGCTGCCATTGGCACAGCCCACCATCTCGCGGCATTTGTCTGAACTGAAAAAAGTGGGCTTGATCAAAGGCACCATTGAAGGAAAAAACATCTGCTACTGCATCAACGATGAGGTGTGGAACCACGTGCGAATGGCCATTGAAGACATTTCCCAAACGATGATTTTTACTAAAAACTGCTGCTAAACCAGATACGATCATGAGACTATCCGAACTAAAATCCATCCTGACAGACCTAGACACGCTCGCGTTTGAGTTGCCCACCGGCGAGCACGTGCCTGCGCATTTTCACGTCACCGAAATAGGCGCCATCCACAAGCGCTTCATCGACTGTGGCGGCACCAAGCGCGAAGAACATGTGATCAACTTTCAGCTATGGACAGCCGCTGACTATGACCACCGCCTAGGAGCAGAAAAATTCCAAAAAATCATCGCCTTGTCAGAGCGCGAGCTCGATCTGCCCGACGGTGAAATAGAGGTGGAATACCAAGCCGATACCATCGGGAAATACGGCCTTTCGTTCCGCAACGGTCGCTTCTTGCTAGATCGGAAAATGACCGACTGCTTAGCCAAAGACAATTGCGGTATACCCGCTCAAAAACCAAAAATCAGATTATCCGCCCTTGCTACGCAGGAAAGCTGCTGTGCGCCAAACTCCGGATGTTGCTAACGATCACATGACCATGCCCACACTCCAGGAAACCATCCAACACCATTCTTCACAGCCGCTATCAGATGAGCGAAAGGAAGTCCTCCGTCCATTGATTGCGTACGTACAGTCTAAGCTATACGCACAAGCGGAAATAAGGCTCAATTTCATCTGCACACACAACTCGCGCAGGAGTCAGTTTGCGCAGATTTGGGCGCATGCTGCGGCGCATTTTCATCACGTTCCGGCCAAGTGTTTTTCCGGTGGTGTAGAGGTCACGGCCTTCAACGAGCGCGCCGTTCGCACCATCCACTCACAAGGGTTTTTGGTGGAAAAAGAGGGCGAAGGAAACCCGATCTATCACGTGAAAGTGAGCGAAGAAGCGGCTGCTTTGCCTATGTTTTCCAAACTCTATGATGATCCGATGCATCCCACAACGGGCTTTGCTGCCGTGATGACCTGCTCACATGCCGACGAAAATTGTCCGTTTATCCCCGGTGCAGAAAAACGCATCCCCGTGCGCTACGACGACCCGAAGGCCTTTGATGATACACCATTGGAGCAAGCCAAATACACGGAACGCTCGCTGGAAATAGGCGCAGAAATGTGGTACGTATTTTCTCAAGTGAAATGAAGCTCTCAAGGTCATTGACAATCCAACATTCATCTTTTAACATTCAAAAATGAAAAAACTCTCCTTCCTCGATCAATACCTCACGTTGTGGATTTTCCTGGCCATGGCCATTGGTGTGGCGGTGGGCTATTTTATTCCCTCCTCCTCCAGTTTCATTGATTCGTTCAGCAGTGGCAGCACCAACATCCCCATTGCCATTGGTCTGATCCTGATGATGTATCCGCCCTTGGCGAAGGTCAATTATGCGTTGCTTCCGCAGGTGTTTCGCAATGTGCGCATCCTCACGGTTTCGTTGGTGCTCAATTGGATCATCGGCCCTGTGCTCATGTTTGCGCTGGCGCTCATCTTCTTGCAGAGCTATCCAGAGTACATGGTCGGGCTGATATTGATCGGATTGGCGCGGTGCATCGCCATGGTGCTGGTGTGGAACGATCTGGCCGAAGGCAGTGCCGAGTACGGCGCGGGATTAGTAGCACTCAACAGCATTTTTCAGGTGTTTGCGTACAGTTTTTATGCGTGGCTTTTCATCACGGTGCTGCCTCCCTATTTCGGATTTAAGGGAGCCATAGTTGATATCTCGATTCTCACGATTGCCGAGAGTGTGGCCATCTATTTAGGCATTCCTTTTTTGGCGGGCATACTCAGTCGGCTTTTTTTGGTCAAATGGAAGGGCGAGAATTGGTACAAAAACTGCTTCATTCCCACCATTTCGCCCATCACACTCGTTGCGCTGCTTTTCACCATTGTGGTGATGTTTTCATTCAAAGGCGAACTAATCGTGCAGATACCGCTAGACGTACTGCGCATAGCCGTGCCGCTGATCGTGTATTTCATCATCATGTTCTTGATAGGCTTCTTTGTGAGCCGCGCGATGGGTGCCACGTACGATAAAAATGCGGCGGTGGCTTTCACAGCAGCAGGCAACAATTTCGAGTTGGCTATTGCCGTGGCGATAGCCGTTTTTGGATTGAATTCGGGTCAGGCATTCACCGGGGTGATCGGGCCGCTGGTAGAAGTACCCGCACTGATCTTGCTGGTGCGCGTGGCGTTTTGGTTGAGGAAGAAATACTATAACGCTTAGTGTCAATTTAAATACTTCACGATCTCGCTCACCGATGGACGATTCTTATAGTCTTGATCGAAGAAAACCTTTTTGATTTTTCCATCCTGCCCGATGATGTAGGTGGCTGGAATGGGCAAATACGGCTTGTCATCGTTGTTATTTTCGTCAATGCCGACTCCCAAAAACGTCTTAACCTTACCGGCATACGGATCAGTAACCAAAAAACGGACGGCATACTGATCCATAATCTTGTAGCCTTCATCTGAAAGAATCGAAAACGTTAGGTTGCTCTTTGTGATGGTTTTCCCAACGCCATCATTCGCCTCCGGCGTGACGGCAATTACAGAAGCTCCCCTTTGCAGTATTTGTTCCAATTCAGCTTGAAACTCACCCAAATATTTATTGCACACCGGGCACCAATAGCCTCTGTAGAACAGGAGAACCACTGGGCCACTTTTCAACCGATCATCTAGGCTTACCGCTTTTCCATTCTGATCAATACCTGAAAAAAGTGGCGCACTGACACCTTCGTTGAGCCCTACAGGCACTCCACCCGACACATCAATTCCATGCCTTCTCGGATCTTGCGCCATAGCTGCTACGGCCGCACTTATTAAAATGAACGCAATTGTCAATTTCATGGTCTAAAGAAACGGTGTATTTGTCTGTGAGACAATTTTACCCGCATGAATGGTCGGCCGGATAACGATTGATACTCATTATAAAAAAAACAAAGAATTCTAGGTATCCTCACATGATTTACTACCTTTTAGCTATGAAAAGCCGATGTATTGCCCTTGTTATGATGTTCGCGCACATGGCCTTCGCTCAAATGGAATCTTTCCCGTGCGAAACTCCTAATGCCGCGCTTTTCAGCCTCTTCGCCACCGGTAAACTAGCCGGACTCTACGTGCATGATTGCGCCGGTGACGGTCTTCACGCATTGAGCACATCGTTTCTGAAGCCTAGCGGTACACCTCCGGCCATTCCCGAAACCGCAGAGGGTAATCCACCAGACGATGCAGCGTACGTGGAGTGGACGTGCCGATATACCGCCGGAAAACTGCAAGACGGCAATACCAAGACCGCTTGGGTAGAAGGTGCCGATGGCAATGGACTGGCAGAAGTGGTCATCGTACCATGCCTGGACTTGCAGTTGCCCGTAGAGATTTGGGCAGGTTTTGGCAAGTCTGAAAGTTTATTTCTTGGGAGCAATCGGCCAAAAGCCATTCGTGTGGCCATTATTGAATCGCAACAAACAGATCCTACGCAGTATGGCACGTATTATAGAGATTTGTCCATTGTGGCGCAGCACGATGTATCCCTCCAAGACCTGAACGGATTTCAATCTTTGCCTCTGCCGACCTTCGAGGTGAAAACATATTTTGACGAACGAGTGGGAGAGGAAAGAACTGCCAGTTATTTCCTCGGCATTCAAATTATCAGTGTATATCAGGGCGCTCGGTGGAAAGACACCTGTATCTCAGAAGTGCGAAATGTCCGCTGAAAACTAACCACTCAATGCCCGATAAATCCCCCTGCTCAACCGAACCCTTCGCGTAGATTTGATCTTATGAAAAACATACTTGTAACCGGCGGTCTTGGATATATTGGCTCGCATGTGGTGGTCGAACTCATCGCTAGAGGATACGATGTTCTCATCGCAGATGATTTGTCAAACTCTCAGCGCACCGTTTTGGATCGGTTAAATGGCCTCACGGGCAAAAAATTACATTTCATTGAAGGCGATCTAAGTGACAAAACCTTCACCGAGGCACTGTTTACCTATCAGCACATAGACGCTATCATTCATTTTGCCGCCAAAAAAGCCGTAGGCGAATCGGTTGAAAAGCCTCTGCTGTACTACCGTGTAAATTTGGGATCCATGATGAACCTTCTGGAAGGCATGTCAGGGCATGGTGTGCATCACATGGTTTTTTCTTCCTCATGCACCATTTATGGCCAACCTGTGCAACTGCCCGTCACGGAAAAAACACCCATGCAAGCACCCGCTTCGCCCTATGGCCACACCAAGCAAGTGTGCGAATACATGCTGGCCGACACCATCAAAGCCAACAAAAACATCCGTGGAACTTCCCTCCGGTATTTCAATCCGGTGGGGGCACATGCTTCGTCTAAAATCGGAGAATTGCCCTTGGGTGTACCAAACAACTTAGTACCCTTCATTACGCAGACGGGCATTGGTTTGCGAGACGAACTAAAGGTGTTCGGGGGTGACTACCTCACGCCCGATGGCACGGCCATTCGCGATTACATCCATGTGGTGGATTTGGCTAAAGCCCACGTTTGTGCGCTTGAGCGGCAATTTGGCCAATCAGAACCTTATGAAGTGTTCAATGTGGGTGCCGGAAAGGGCTATTCTGTTTTGGAAGTGATAAAATCGTTTGAGCGGGTAAGTGGTCAAAAACTCAACTACCGCATTGTGGACAGGCGCCCCGGCGACATAGAACAAATCTGGGCAGATACGAAATTGGCAAACAAAGCATTAAATTGGAAGGCTGAAAAAAAACTAGACGAAATGATGCTGGATGCCTGGCTATGGCAAAAAGCCCTCGCCGAAACCTAACGCATGCACGCATACAAGATCATCGGTCGGAAAGACAAGGTAGATTTGCCCGGTCTGAAACTTACAGATGTAGAAGTAAAAATCGATACGGGTGCGTATGGCAATGCTCTCCATTGCCACAAAATGGAAGAAATAGAAGTAGATGGGGTAAAAAAACTGCGCTTTCGTGTGCTTGACCCGTCGCATCCGGAGTACCGCAGCAGGTATTTTTACTCTGAAGAATACAGCCTGAAAAAAGTGAAAAGTTCAAGCGGACGAGCCGAGTTGCGCTATGTCATCAAAACCACTATTCGCTTGTTTGGAAAAAAATACCTGACTGAATTTTCGCTCACCAACCGCAAGTACATGCGGCATCCTATCCTCATCGGGCGAAAATTTTTACGTCGGCGATTTCTAGTAGATGTCAAGTCCAAAAATTTATCTTACAAACAAAAACAGGGTACGCCATGAAAATCGCAGTTCTTTCCCGAGATTCTAAGCTCTACTCCACCCGTCGGCTCATAGAGGCCATTCGCTCACGCGGACACGAAGGGGTGGTCATCGATCACCTGAAGTGTGACATCATCATGGATGACAAAGGCCCCTCTATCTATTATCACGGTAGAAGCCTGGAAGACATTGATGCCGTAATCCCGCGTATCGGTGCATCGGTCACGTTTTATGGCACGGCCGTGGTGCGTCAGTTCGAAATGATGAAAGTGTTCAGTGCCGTAGATTCACTGGCCATCACCCGCTCACGTGATAAGCTGAGATGCCTGCAGATTTTGTCGCGCACAGGTGTAGGCATGCCCAAGACAGCCTTTACTAATCAAAGCAAAGACGAAAACAAGATACTCGAACACATCGGCGATGCACCGGTGATCATCAAACTACTGGAGGGTACGCAAGGCTTGGGCGTCATATTGGCCGAAACCAACAAAGCCGCTAAATCGGTCATTCAGGCGTTTGAGAGTCTGAAAACAAGAGTCATTCTCCAAGAATACATTCAAGAAGCCGGTGGCGCAGACATACGGGCGTTTGTGCTGAACGGCGAGGTGATTGGGTCTATGAAGCGACAAGGAAAGGATGGTGAATTCCGATCGAACCTGCACCGAGGCGGCAGTTCAACGGTGATCAAACTGACCCGCAAGGAAAAAAGCACCGCGCTGGAGGCCGCCAAGTCCATGGGCTTAAAAATAGCCGGTGTGGACATGCTACAAAGCAAAAAAGGCCCCTTGGTCTTGGAGGTCAATTCGTCACCGGGCCTTGAAGGAATCGAGCGGGCCACAGGCGTGAATATTGCCGGAAAGATCATCGAATATGTGGAGCAGGGAGTGGCTAAAAAACGAAAACTCAAAAAGGTTAAAGCCTAAACAAACGACAAGTCCTAGCGGCTGTGTGCCCCGATCACAGAAATAATATGCCGCTCACATCAGGGTATAAATTCCATACATTGTTATTAGAATTAATTTGTTTGTAAAGGTTTTTAAACTATTCTATTGTTCATACCTTTGCAGCCGAATATTATTCTGATCAAACAATAAAACATGAAAGTCACTTCTAGAGAGTTGAAACTGGATGAACTAGATAAAAAAATCTTGAACATACTGCAGCGCAATGCCAAAATCACCAATGCGCAGCTGAGTCAAGACATAGGTCTGTCGCCTGCTCCTACGTTGGAGCGCGTGAAGAAATTGGAACAATCCGGACTGATCAAAAGCTACCATGCGGAATTGGACACGGAGATGCTCGGGCTAGGCGTGCAGATGTTTGTGCAGGTAATGCTCAAGGGGCACAACAAGCGTAACATCGATCATTTCATGGCAGCCATTCAAGACATTCCCGAAGTGATCGAGTGTCACCACGTCACCGGATCAGGCGATTTTTTACTGAAAATCATCAGTCGCGACATCAGTGCCTATCAGAAGTTTATGCTCGAGACCATTAGTGAAATTGAAGTGGTGGACAATTTGCAATCAATGGTCATCCTCAGCACGCTGAAAGACAGCAAAGTAATGCCATTGCCTGCATGACCAAATCGAAGCGACTCATTCTTGACAAGGAGCAGATTGCACAAATCACTCGGCGCATTGCCTACCAAATCTATGAGAGTAACCTGGCCATGAAGAAACTGGTGCTGGTGGGTATCGGAGCACAGGGCTTTGAACTAGGTGGTCATATTGCGGCTGAATTGGCCCTGATAAATCCAAAATTGAAGGTGGATCATTTTATGATTGCCTTAGACAAAAGCCAGCCCAATGGCACAGTGGAGCTACAGGCCAAACCAAGCGCGCTAGAAGGCACGTCGGTGGTATTGGTGGATGACGTATTGAACACCGGCAAAACGATGGCGTATAGCCTGATGGCGGTTTTGGAAGCCGAACCCGCCAAGATCGAAATGGCCGTGTTGGTAGATCGCGGACACAAAAATTATCCCTTGTCAGCAACCTTCTCCGGCTACCAATTGGCCACTACACTCGAGGAGCACATTGAAGTGAAGCTGGGCAAGAATCCGGCGGTTTATTTGTATTGATCCAAGTCTTTGTACAAATCCGGCTTGCGAAAGAGCATCTCTAAACTCAGTTCTACTATTTCGCCCATGTTTTCGCACGTCAAAAACTCAGCATCTTCGTAAAAATCGGCCAATTCCTGCCTCAGCTGATGCACATATTTCGGTTTTGAGAGGGTCTCTGTTTTCATGGCCTTCATCAAATCATGCACCCGATGATGCTCCACTTTCACCCGATTGGCAATGAGCGTGCGCTCTTCGCGCTGATACTGTTTCACCGTTTCGGGTGTCATATTCCGAAAACCCAACTGAATGATCGGATTGTTTTGTTTGAAATATTGCGGCAAATAAATGGCGCGACGGCCTTCATACGACTGCTGGTCAAAATCAATGGCGCGCAAGCGATAATCCACGTCCTCGAAATCGGGCGTAATGTCGATGACAAAATTGCTCGAATGCATGTCGCCAAGGAGCCTGACGAAGCAACGCTCGTTGAATTTTACAAATTCCTTGGCCATGCGCGTTTCATTCATATGCGGGTCGTTAAGGTGCTTTTTGATGAATTGATCCGCCGGAATACCCACGATGTGCTCTTCGATGAGGGTTTCATCATGCACCACAAAACTGATCTTATTGGGTGATAGCACGTGCTCCAATTCCAACCCATAAATGCGCGAGGCATCAGCGTTTTTTATATAGAAATAGTCAAAGTTATCATTGATTTTGTTGACGATGCGTACACGAAACGGTTGCGTATTTCCGAACACACATAGGTCCACCCGATCCACAAATAAGTGCTCCAGCACCTCCATCTGGCCGCTGGTCTTCATGATGGCATAGATGCTTTTCAAGGCGAAATAAATATCCTTCATGTCCGCCTGCGGGTAGAAGACCGTCTCCCACAAGGTGTCATTCCCGTGGCGGTCGTAGAGCGGTATGGAATTGTCATAGCGCAGCAATGACTGATAGGTGATGGGCAGTTCGATTAGCCGATCGTACTTGCGCAAGTACGCGCGCAGGGCTTTACTGATTTTGAAGAGATCCTTTTTTCTGCTAATGATCGCCATGGGAAGTCAAATTACTCAAAAAGATGCCTTCCGCCCGATCGCACCACCCCCGAAATGATTCCGCTACATCACGGTGCTTGGGTAAATACGCCACTAGAATATTCAAATCGAAGGTATCGCTGGCCACACCGGCACCTGACTGCACGGCATCCAGCGCGTTGCAGGCTTGCTCATAATGTCCGTGCACGGGCATCATCATCACGGGTTTGCCCAAATACATGGCCTCACAAACCGACTCAAAACCTGCTGTAGTCAAATAGCCCTTGCAGCCTGCCATGAAATGCATGAATTTCTCCCCATCCAGTTGATGATACGTTAAGGTGTCGTCCACGCGCCATTCCTTCGGAGCGTCTTGTTTGTCCCAAAAACAGTGAAGTTTTATGTCAGGATTTTTTTCATGAAACCGATTGACATCCTCGGCATAGCCATGGTTGAGCATGTACACGAGCAGGTAATCTTCTTGTCTCACGGCTCGCTCACGCACCTCGCGTCGGAGGAGCGGCGGCACTACTTGGATCATCCCATGGTCAGGATACTCCTTGAATGAAAGTGCCAACCGTGCATCGGCTCCCAAAGCAGTGATCCAATTGCTGATCTCAAGGGAGCGTTTGTCCAGCAATCGACCTTTCGGAAACTCGAAAGCAGGATGTGCGGCCAAGTATTGATGCGCAATGCAAATGAACCGCGCCCTCGGTGACTTCAGCTTATTGAAAATTCCTCCTATAAAATCATAGAAATTGATGATGACATCCGGTTCATCCGCCTTCACCATGCCGTGTAGCTGCTGCAAGCTCCGGTAATACGTTCTCAGCCGAACGGTGGCATGCCAGATAGAGCGCCACACATGCACCGATTTGCTCCGCTTGTCGGTCACAAAGTTTGGGCTGCTCACTTGATCTATGCGGCACTGAATGCCCGCCGAAAAGAAATCCGGAATGACCCTGCGAGCAGATCGACCTATCACCACGCGGCTGACCTCATGTCCCTCCGCCCGGAGCATGGTAGCCAATGCCAGCGCCTGTGTCATGTGCCCTCTGCCTTCGCCCTGTATAATGAAAAAAAAACGCATACTGCTAGCCGATGATGGGGTAAAGATAATGGCCTATGTATTTTGATAAGCCGATATATTTTGCTATCCTTGTTGCCATTAGTCCTTTATTTTGAGTTTTTGATCATAGGGTTCAGGCTTGTCCGGCTTGAACCTTTTTTTATTCTGATCTTCGGTATGTGAACACTTGGCCGTCTTCTACAAAATGATAAAATTCTCCTGATCGAAGCATAAGGTTCGCTTGTGGTCTTGGCGATGACATCCATGCTACTTGTGACGTCACCACATTCACCTGAATGATTCCGTTCGACGCATGCGCCCGTGCCCATCTATCCACCACTGTGAAACCACGTAGGGTTGGAGCCTCCACCGAAAAAATCAATTCGCCGGATTTTCTAAACATATGCAAGCCCTGCTCGTCGCTCACGGCAAATCCCTCCGGAATGATCCTCAGTTGATTTGGATTCACCAACACCACACCCGAAAGCCCAATGCGCGCCAGCACCATTCGATCTAGTGGATTTACCTGAATCAGTTCATTGCCTGACAAAAACCAGATGAAATTGTTGATGGAAGGCATGGCCAACTGTGCATTTGACACCCCGAAATCGGCCAAGTGATAGGTGCGCTGCATGGCCGAGAAACGATCCAAAAACTCAAACTTCCCCACTGCGCTGTAAAAAGCGAATACTTTCAATTGGTTGGATGCATCAAGACACGTGACCGGCTGAAAAACCGCGGAAGAAAATTGATTATCGGGTGTGCCATCAGCCAGAAAACTATAGACATTGCCACGCGAGGTGCCGAGATAAATCTTGCCGAGTGTGCCCACATCGGCACTGGTGATTTTTTGTTCGAGGTTAAAAGAGCGCACAAATTGCCAAGATTGGGCGCTTGGCTGTGCAGCCAGGTTACCGAGAAAAAGTAAGCAGGTGAGCATGCGCGCCATCATACTTCACATAGGTACAATGATTTACCCACTCACCCAAATTGATGTACATAGAGCGATCACTTACTGGCAATTCTAAAGGCAGGTGTCTATGCCCAAAAATGTAATAGTTGAAATGTTCCGTCTCTTCCATTTGACTAGCAAATTGCCAAAGCCACTCACCTTCCATGGACTGAAAACCTCCATCCTTTTCTGAACTCGTAATACGGCTACTACGAGACCAAGCATGGGCGATCCAAATGCCCACATCGGGGTGTATCCATCGGAAGAGCCACTGCGAAAGTCGCGCCTCAAATATTTTTTTTAGAAACTTATACCAGCGATCGCCCGGCCCTAGGCCGTCACCGTGTCCAACAAAGACGCGCTGTTCGCCAACCTGCAAGACGATAGGTTTTCGAAATACCGGAATACCTAGTTCTTTCGGGAAATAATCGAACATCCACATGTCGTGATTGCCGGTGAAAAAATAGATGGATATACCCTGTTCGCGCAATTGGGTGATTTTGGAAATGAAGCGAACAAAGCCTTTGGGAATGACTCGTTTGTATTCAAACCAAAAATCGAAAATATCCCCTACCAAAAAGATGGCTGCCGCATCTACAGACACTTCATCAAGCCACTTCACCACTTTTTGTTCACGTGCCAAGGCAGAACCGGCCGTGTGCGCTCCCAAATGAAAGTCACTTGCAAAATACAGGTACTTGCCGGCGGGCAATGGACCAAAATCCGAAATGGTTTCCGGCCGAGCGGTCATTTCAGCTTTCCTTTTCGGCAGGTTTATCCAGTTCCTCCTTCTCCACTTCTGTCTTCACTTCCGATTTCAATTTTTCAATTGAATCAGGCGCTTCTACCGGTTTCGCAGCAGGCTTGGCTGAGGAAGACACCCCATTTGTGGCGGCCTGATACGTAGTAGGCGCATCAAACGGGCGCTTACCGATCAGTCTTTCCAAATCCGTCTGGAAGATGATCTCCTTGGCCAATAGTTCATTGGCTATCACATTCAGCTCTTCCAATTTGCTTTTCAACAAATCTTTAGTGCGGTTGTATGCCTTGTCGATCAACTTCTTCACCTCTTCATCAATCATCTGCGCAGTGGCATCTGAGTACGGTTTGGTGAAATTATAGTCGGACTGCTTTGAATCGTAGAAGGACATATGGCCTAACTTTTCATTCATGCCATACACGGTCACCATGCTATAGGCCAGTTTGGTAATGCGCTCCAAGTCACTCAATGCTCCCGTGGAGACTTTGCTAAAGATGATATCCTCCGCTGCTCTACCACCCAACGCCATGCACATTTCATCAAATAATTGCTCTGTCTGATACAGGAATTGCTCTTTGGGCAAATACTGTGCATATCCCAATGCAGCCACGCCGCGCGGCACTATACTCACCTTCACCAACGGATCGGCATGCTCTAGGAACCATCCGGCCACTGCATGACCGGCCTCATGAAAGGCCACAATTTTTTTCTCTTCAGGCGAAATCAATTTAGTCTTCTTCTCTAACCCGCCAATCACCCGATCCACCGCATCTTGAAAGTCCTTCATATCCACCAGTTTCTTGCCTTTGCGGGCAGCTATCAGTGCGGCTTCATTGCATACGTTGGCAATTTCAGCACCTGCAAATCCGGGAGTTTGTGCAGCCAACTTTTTGGCATCCACTTCATCATCTAGTTTCAAAGGCTTCAAATGCACCTTGAAGATGGCTTCCCTGCCAACCAAATCCGGTTTGTCGATGCTGATCTGCCTGTCAAAGCGTCCTGGGCGAAGCAAGGCTGAATCCAACACGTCCGGACGGTTAGTAGCTGCCAGAATGATAACCCCTGCATCCGTAGAGAATCCGTCCATTTCCACCAATAAGGAATTCAAGGTATTCTCGCGCTCATCGTTTGAGCCGGGCATTTGGCCTCTGCCCCGCGAACGACCGATGGCATCAATTTCATCTATAAAAACAATGCAAGGCGCCTTTTCTTTGGCTTGCTTGAACAGGTCGCGCACGCGAGCCGCACCCACTCCGACAAACATTTCCACGAAATCAGATCCCGACAAAGTAAAAAACGGCACTTCTGCTTCTCCTGCCACTGCTTTAGCGAGGAGCGTCTTACCGGTACCCGGAGGGCCTACCAACAAGGCACCTTTCGGAATTTTTCCTCCTAGATCAGTGAATTTGCCGGGCGTCTTCAGGAACTCCACTATTTCTTTGATTTCCTCTTTGGCTTCTTCTAATCCGGCCACATCGGCAAAGGTGATTTTCACCTTGTTTTCGGCATCAAAAAGTGCCGCACGGGATTTGCCAATATTGAATATTTGTCCGCCGGGACCGCCACCGCCGGTCATGCGGCGCATGAGCATCCAGAAGAGAAAAATCATCAATATGATGAATCCGAAATTGAAGAAAATGGAGGTAAAGTCAGAACGCTCTTCGATTTCGTACCCTATTTGATTCTCTCTCGAAAGCTTCGAATTTGCGCGTTGAAAATTGTCCTCGAACGTTTTGGGATCCGCAATCAAAAATTTGTAATGAGGACCTGACACCCCGCTCATCGGGCCTCTGCTATCGAGTTCCTTGGCATACTTTGCATTGCTGAGCGCGTCGGGTTTGAGTGTGACCTCCACCATGTCGCGGTTTTTGATCAAAACCACTTTTTCCACGTCATTGCTGAGCAACATCTGCTCAAAACGATTGTAGGAAATGGTGACCGCCGAACTGGACTTGGTGAAAAAAGTAATTGCCACCACAGAAGCTACCACAGCCGCCACTATCCAAATCTGATAGTTAGGTTGCTTCGGTTTGATGGGATTTTTATTCGTTGATTGATTCTCTGCCATAACTGAAATGATTTTTAAACGTCCGGGCTATGATTTAGTTCCCGCTTGCTATTTGTTGAATTTTAGCGTCTCCCCAAAGTTCCTCTAAGCCGTAAAACTTACGCTTGTCTTTGTTAAAAACATGTACTACTACTTCTACATAATCGATCAACACCCACTCGTGCTGTTGCTTGCCTTCGCGCTTCCAAGGACTCACTTTAGCTTGCTTCTTCACCTGTTCTTCCACTGATTCAGCTATAGCGTCTATTTGGGTGTCTGAGTTACCCGAGCACAGCACAAAGTAGTCGGCAACAGCTCCTTTTATTTTTCTGAGATCCATGACCACTACATCTTCTGCCTTTTTCTCAAGCATTCCGAAAACTACTAACTCGCTTAATTGGGTGGAGGTGATTGACCGTTCGACGGCTTTTTGCATGCGCTATGGATTTATCCGAATTTTACGCCAAAATTACGGAAAATAACCTTGCATAAAATCTTTGCCAAAACCTTATTTCTCGGCAAATCAGTCGTATACCTGCCACATTGTCACTCAACGAACGACGTAGCTCGCACGCTCGACAAGTCCGGCACGCTCAAGGAAGGTACCGTGGTGATGACCGATTATCAGGAAAAAGGCAAAGGACAACAAGGAAACGTGTGGGTGAGTGAAGACGGAAAGAATCTGCTCTTTACTCTTATCTTGAAACCGGAAACATGGCCGGCAACCCGCCAGTTTTACCTAAATGCGTTGATTTCACTAGCCCTGCTGAAAACTGTCCGCAGCTTTCTGAAGGATGCAAAGGTGGAAATCAAATGGCCGAACGACATCTATACGAATGACCGGAAATTGGCCGGCATACTGATCGAAACGACGATCAAAGGGGCCGATTTGGAATCCGTGTATTGTGGCATTGGGCTAAACATTAACCAATTGCATTTCTCACTCCCGACAGCTACCTCCATGCAATTGATTGCCGGGCATTCATTTGACAGAGACGATGTTCTCCAACAATTTCTTTTGACCCTTGAGCAAGATTATCCGCTCCAAGAGGCGAAGCGCAGTGCCTTATTTACCCAATATCAGCAGCAATTGCGGTGGAGAAACGAACCGCACACGTTTCACATGAATAATGTTGAAAAAAGAGGAGCTATCCAAGGGGTGGACGAAGCGGGAAGGTTGGTCATTCTTACCGAAGAGGGCCTTCAAACATTCGGAATGAAAGAAATTCGGTTTCTCTATTGATTTTCAACGCATTAGCATCGTGACACGCTTAAATCGGGGCGCGTTTTTCCACTTAGGGGAATTGTTGAATGGTTCAGTTTGTTTGGCCCTATATCGGCTGAAAAAATAGCCGACGATTTATCTACGTTTTACACTTAAATTTGCAGCCCAAACAACAAAAAAATGATTGACGAAAAAGTTGGATTCAAAGTAAAAGACATGTCCCTAGCCGACTGGGGACGCAAAGAAATCCGTCTGGCTGAAGCCGAAATGCCCGGGCTGATGGCTCTACGCGCAGAATACGGTAAATCAAAGCCACTGGCCGGCGCGCGCATCGCCGGATGCTTGCACATGACTATTCAGACCGCCGTTTTGATCGAAACGCTGAAAGAGCTGGGTGCTGAAGTCACTTGGTCTTCTTGCAATATTTTCTCTACTCAAGACCATGCAGCGGCAGCCATTGCAGCTGCAGGTATTCCCGTGTATGCTTGGAAGGGCATGAACGAAACAGAATTCGATTGGTGTATTGAGCAAACGTTGTTCGCATTTGAAGGTGGCCAACCACTCAATATGATCTTGGACGATGGAGGTGACCTCACCAACATGGTGTTCGACAGATACCCTGAGTTAATTGGTGGCATCAAGGGACTTTCAGAAGAAACAACTACAGGCGTGCACCGCTTGTATGAGCGCATGAAGAACGGTACGCTTCACATGCCTGCCATCAATGTGAACGACTCGGTAACCAAATCGAAATTTGACAACAAATATGGTTGCAAGGAATCCTTGGTAGATGCTATTCGCCGCGCCACGGACGTGATGATGGCCGGAAAGGTGGCCATAGTAGCCGGATACGGTGACGTAGGGAAAGGCTCAGCAGCGTCTCTTCGCGGTGCGGGTGTACGCGTGATCGTTACAGAAATCGACCCTATCTGCGCGTTGCAAGCAGCCATGGATGGGTTTGAAGTGAAGAAAATGGGAGATGCCATTCACCGAGCCGACATCATCGTGACCGCCACAGGAAACAAAGACATCATCAACGAGTCGCATTTCAAGAAAATGAAAGATAAGGCGATCGTCTGTAACATCGGCCACTTCGATAATGAGATTGACATGGCATGGCTCAACAAAAAGTATGGTCACACGAAAGTAGAAGTGAAGCCTCAGGTGGACATCTACAATGTGGATGGACATGATGTAATCGTATTGGCTGAAGGTCGATTGGTAAACTTGGGCTGTGCCACAGGTCACCCTTCGTTTGTTATGTCCAATTCATTCACCAACCAAACGTTGGCTCAAATAGAGCTGTGGACAAACGGAGATGCCTATGAAAATAAGGTGTACACGCTTCCTAAGCATTTGGATGAGAAGGTGGCCATGCTGCACTTGGCAAAAATCGGTGTGGAACTGGAGCAATTAACGCCTGAGCAAGCCACGTACATTGGTGTGACCGTGAGTGGCCCATTCAAGCCGGAATATTACAGGTATTAATAATTGAAAAAGTGATTCTACGAAGGCCGGTTGTATGATCGGCCTTTTTTATTGCCTGCCTAGGTATCTACCTCCTGACTATTTCTTTGTACACCTCCACAGTGCTGGCTGCTGTTTTTTCCTTAGAAAATTCTTTCACTGTTTCGCGCGCCATATCGGCCAATCTTTTGGCCAGTTGGGGTCCATTCATCATGCGCAGTACACCGGCTGTCAACCCTTCCTCATCTTTTACCTGATACATGAGCCCATTTTCTTCATGCCTGATCATTTCGGGCACTCCCCCTGCCGCTGTGGTCACGATGGGCACACCTGCTACCATGGCATCTAACACGCTAGTGCCAAGTCCTTCGGTTTTTGAAGTAAAAAGGAAGATATCGAACGATGGGAGAATCTCCCGAATATTCTTACTGAAACCTGTTAGGGTAATTCGATCGGCAAGTCCCTTTTCAGACACATAAGCAGCTATTTGTTCGCGCTCAGGTCCATCGCCTACAATGAAAAAGTGCACATCGGTGCGCACACGCAGAATCCGCTCAGCCACGTTCACAAACGTGTAGTAATCCTTCTGATCTGAAATTGCAGAAGTGTTACCAATGATGAACGTATCGGCACTTTTCTGATACTCCTGCCGCAACCAATCGGACTGGGCAAACTCACTGAAACGATCCATATCCACCCCGCTGTGAATACAAAGCAATTTTTGTTTGTCGCGAATGTCCTTTTCGGTCATTTCCAGAATGGTCTGTGAAATGCAGATAATCCGGGCAATCTTGGAGTAGTTGTATTTGAACCGACTGAACCAATTGTCCTTCACCGGAAAATCGACCCGACGCGTCATTATTTGTGGCACATTCAAGCCGAACACACCGGCAATAACGGCCAACGTATGTGACTTTGACGTATGTGTTTGGATCAAATCTATGTGCAATCGCTTGCATATCCGCTTGATTTTCCATGCTGTGCGCCAGTCATATGCCGACCGAAAAGGCACTGGCTCGCAGGGAATATGATGCGCCACGCAGTACCGGTGTACTTCAGAGCCATCCCTGCAACAAACGATAGCATCAACGCCTAATTTGCGCGATTCTTCCACCAAATAAATGATCTGCTGCTCACCTCCACGCCAGGAAGCCTCTGAGCTCAAATGAAGTACGCGAATCGGTCTATTTTCCATGCTTTTGCTGAATTTCACGCAGCTTGATGTACTTCAAAAAGCGGCTGTAGGCCGTATTTACAGAAATAACTAATCCGAAGTATCCGTCTAAAAAACCCAATTGCAGGAAGTATTTTTTGATGAACGTAAACCACGGCCCAATCAGGATATTCACGACCAAATTGGCTCGTTTGCCGTTTTTGTAGGCGCTCTCGGCAGCTATGGTAGAGAACTTCTGGATAGTCTGCACATGCTGCTCGATGGTGTAAAAGGAATAGTGTAGCAAATCGCCCTTCAGTCGGCCAATCTTTGCTCCCTTTTTCATGATCACTTTGTCGTGCGGATTTTGGCCGCCCCACTCGCCTTTTGTTCTGTTCCAAAGTCTGACTTTCCTGTCGGGATACCATCCTGCGTGGTGTATCCACTGACCACAGAAATTAGTAAGTCGGCTCAATTCATACCCATCAAACGTCTCGTTTCCTTTCACCGCTTCAATGCCTTTCTTCAACTCATCAGTGAGCGCCTCATCGGCATCTAAGCTGAGAACCCACTCGTGCGTGGCTCTGCGCATGGCGTGGTTCTTTTGCTGAATGTGTCCTTCGAATAGATTCGTCTCAAAGCGCACATTGTACGCTGCACAGATTTCCGCGGTTTTGTCAGTCGAGAATGAATCGATCACCACAATTTCATCCACCACGCCTTGCAGCGACCCCAAGCACCTGCCGATGTTTTTTTCTTCATTGAAAGTGATGATGACGGCCGAAATTTTCATGAGATCAAAAAGTATAGCATAGCTGTTCTATTTCCCATTTGAATTGCTCGCGTATCCAATTTGCTTCTTCGGGAGTGAGTAATTCACGATACGATTTTTTCTCAGCCCGATACTGTCCCTTTGCTTTGTATTCAGGCATTTTCAAGGGTTCTTCTAATCCTAGCCGCTCCGTGAGCTCAGCCAATGCGGCATCCATTTCTTCAAATTTAAAAATTTTGTCTACCGCCACTTGGCCCTTGAGTAAATATTGATCACGGGAATGAATGGTTTCGGCAAAGCCGGTGATCTCGCCCTTTTCTCCTCTTTCCAAATACTCTTTGAAATCGGTGAGTTTGTACACGTCTTTTTTCCAGTAATAATGCGAGACCATTTTGTCCCACGGGTTTCGCTCAAAACAAAATTTGAAATAGCCATCCCACAGCTCCTTGGGGATAAACTGCACAATTTTTTCGGCCGTGTCGTGGTTTTCAAAGCGCTTGAATCGGCCTTTGGTGAGCAGATTTTTCCAGTCGCTTCCGGTATACGTGCCGATGGGCAGGCGGTAGTTTTGAGCACCGCGCGAAGAAATCTGTCGTCGTATTTTTTCATCTGCCATCGAAATGCGCGTGATGATGTCTTGCGGCCCACATTGATCGCCCAGTGCCATTTCAAAAGAGGTACCCGCTGTTTTGCGAGTTTTGATAAAGATGAAGCGGTATTTGTGCGAAATGATCATTTGAACAGCCACAAAAAGCCCTTGCCTTTTTTCCTTGAATAATCGCCTTTGTTGGCATGGGGAAATGGCACATGGGGAATGGCTACTCCCAAAAATGGACAGAGCTTTTCCCAGCCGTCACCGTCTTCCCAACAAATTTCGAGCAGGTCATTCGGGCGATTTTTAAAGTACGCACGAACGTCTATCATGTGCTTTTGATACCGAGCCAAATACACTTGCTCATTGCCTAGCGGAGCACCACATTTTTCACCATAAATCCACTTGCGCATGAGCGTCTTGTCCGTGCCGAAACTATTCACAATGCTTTTCAGCCATTTCTCATCAGCTCGATAGGTCATGATGAATTTGCTGCCCGGAAAAGCCTCATCCAATTCCTTAAAAATAATCGGCCAAGGGTTGTCCTGAAAGGCATCAAACTTCCGAACTACTGCCAGTGTTGGCTTCAGGTCTCCTTTCACAAGACTATTGGCCAGATCGGTGCGTACGGGACAAGCGTTATACCCGAGTAATTGAAATGCCGTGTCGAGCGTGGTGGTGCCTGTTTTGTGAAAACCAATTCCGAAAATCTTCGACATTGCAAATGGGATTGAGCGGCAAAATAAGGTAAATGCGCTCCAAATATGTGGCATCTAAAAAAACTATAACCCTAAAACCGGATGAATTTCGTACCTTGAAAATCGAACCTTCTAATTAACTATGAAGAATATACTATTTCAAGTCTCATTTTTAATTGTATTAATCATTGGCTTGCTCAATGATGCGAGTGCACAGGAACTCGTGAAATGGGTTGAATATCCGGGAAGTTTACCAACCAATGTAGTATATGGCGGACAGGAAAATGGGGTGAAATTGGCCATTTGCCGATGCGAATACAATGGAGTCAAACATGCAGGCAAAGTGGTGGCCGGAAAATGCAATTTTGGTTGGGGAGGCATGGAAGTCACGCGCGCGGCTTTTGAAGTCCTCATCAATCCGTTTAACACGGAATTGGCATGGGTCGTCCCGACAACTCCCATGTCTATCAATGCGGTGGTATCCGGATTTGAGGATGGGGAAAATATGTTCGTGGGGAAAGCCAATTACGCCAATGGGGTGCATCCGGGCAAAGTGCGCTGGAACGGCGAGCGTTTTGTGTGCGAAATCGGGTATGGAGGCAAAGAAGTTCAACTTACTGATTTCAAAGTGCTGGTTACCGGAACCCCATACCCACCATCTCAAGAATCTGCTGCTACCGGATGTTTAACAGCCATCGGTCATTGGAATGTTAATGGAGGCTACATGTCCTTGAAAGAGGATGGCATGATGACTGTATTCAAAGGAGCCCCTTTTGGGACATGGAAATGCGTGGAGAATAATGTGCGGCTTATATATTCAAATGGTGAGAAGCAAACCCTTACCCTCAATGCGGATGGAACTATGAGCGGTATGAACGGTGACACCCCTTTCACCGTGAAGCCCATGACCAAGGAGGAAAAGGAAATGATGAAGACTGCACAACAGGTAGATGACGCCCTGAATACAATATTTAAAAAGAAGAACTAAAAATTATACACTTTAACAATGAAAACGAATCTTACGTATTTCCTGCTCGCCTTTTGTTTAGTAGCATTTGCGAGCACTGTCTCTGCGCAAAGCATTGATTGTTCACAAAGCTTAGGCATTTGGGCATTTGCAACAGGACCCGGTTTTGAACTCAAAAAGGAAGGCACTATTGTCCAAGATAATGTGATTAAAGGTACTTGGACGTGCGATTCGGAGACAGCAACTCTTCGAATGACTTGGAAGACAGGGAGTGTCAACCAATACGTTATCGGAGCAGGTGGTAATGTCTTGTATACGGAAGTGGATGGAGGATACGAGGTTGCCGCTCAGATGATCGACACACCAAAAAAGGAAGGACCAGCCGATTTGATGGACAAATCAAAAGGCACGACTACCCAAGATCAAAGAGATCTTGGCAATACATCGCAAAAGCCAAAAGAAAAAGAACCTAAAAAAGGTTCAGGTGGCGGAGTGAAAGGCAATTAAGCCTCGTTAAAAAAATATGAAAAAAAGGTCTTCCCTAGGGTAGGAAGACCTTTTTTTGTTTTCATAGTACCTCCACTACATGGCGTGCCTTTCGTCGTGTGCCATCCCATATCTGATGACGGCAGGAAGTCCCGGAAGCGATGATGATTGTATCGTCAGCTGCATCGCGAATCTTGGGAAACAGCACTAACTCGCCCACGTTCATAGACACATCGAAGTGCTCCTTTTCATACCCAAACGAACCCGCCATACCACAGCAGCCGCTTGGTATCAATTTCACGTCGTAATTTTCACAGGCGCCCAAGATTTTTTTGGTAGGCACCATGCTGGATAGCGCCTTTTGATGGCAATGCCCGTGAATCAAAATTGTGCGCTTATCCAATGGAAATTGCTGCGACGAAATGCGCCCGGCATCTAGTTCATTCGCCAAAAACTCCTCGATGGTAAAAGTGTGCTTAGCCACCTCCAACGCCTTCTTTTTGTCCTCCCCTCGCAGCAAATCGGGGTATTCATCTCTGAACGTCAAAATAGCCGACGGCTCCACCCCTACCAAGCAGGCTCCCGCACCTACCAAACTATGAAACTCATTCACGTTTTTTTGAGCAAGCGTATGCGCTTTTTCCAAAAATCCCTTTGACAAATAGGCTCGCCCACTTTCGCTGTGATCCGTTTCTAACACCTGATAGCCCAACCGATCGAGCAGTTTGATGGCTGCCTTGCCCACTTCCACGTCGAGGTAGTTAGTGAACTCATCAAAAAAGAAAAGCACTTGCGATTTGGGCTGCTGCACCATCGGACGAAACGACTTGCGAAACCACGAACGCAGTGTCTGAGGAGCCATTTCGGGGATTGATCGCTCAGATGCAAATCCGAGCATCGGCTTAGCCAGATTGCGCGTGGCATTGAAGAGCCAAGGGGCGTATTGAAAGCGAGCCATCTGGGTGGAATAGCTTGCTATCAGTCGCGTGCGGATAGAGGGACGTTTCGTTTTGTACGACTGAAACTGCCACTCCGCTTTCAGTTTGGCCATGTCTACATTGCTGGGGCACTCTGATTTGCAGCCTTTGCACGACAGGCACAAGTCCATCACTTCCTTGATTTCCGAATGTGCAAACGGATTGGCTTGATCGGAACGTGTGAGGAATTCTCTAAGAATATTCGCTCGGGCGCGGGTAGTATCTTTTTCATCGCGGGTGGCCATATAGCTAGGGCACATGGTGCCTCCACTCAGTTCGGTTTTCCGACAATCGCCACTGCCATTACAAAGCTCTGCCGACCGTACAATTCCTTCATCGCGGCTGAAATCGAGCATCGTTTCGAACTGTGGCGTGCCTTGATTGCGCTCATACCGCAGCAAGGTGTCCATGGGAGCCGTGTCCACTATTTTGCCCGGATTGAAAATGTTCGTCGGGTCCCACGCTTGTTTGATTTGCTTCAGCAATGCATAGTTTTCTTCGCCAATCATCCGCGGAATAAACTCACCCCGCAAGCGGCCATCGCCATGCTCCCCAGAGAGCGACCCTTTATATTTTTTCACCAAATCGGCAATCTCCTCGGCGATCACGCGAAACAAGCGCACCCCGTCATCGGTTTTCAGATTGATAATCGGACGCAAATGCAATTCCCCTGATCCGGCATGGGCATAATGCACACTATAGAGACCATATTTCTGCAAAATTTTGGTGAAATCGGCAATGTACTCAGGCAACTGCTGCACATCCACGGCAGTGTCCTCTATCACAGGCACAGGCTTATCGTCACCCGGCACATTCGATAAGAGGCCGAGTCCTGCCTTGCGCAATGACCACACTTTGTTCATGTCCTCCCCTTTTATCACCGGGTAGGCATAGCCCAATCCCTCTTTGGTGAGTTCGGCCAACATGCCCAACACAGCTTCGTCCACTTTATTTTCAGATGTTCGGATAAGCTCTACCACCAATATGGCGCGTGGATTTCCTTCGAGAAAAAAGCGGTTGGCACGCTGCTCGGTATTGCGCTCAGTGGCTTCCAAAATGTAATGATCCATCAGCTCGCAGGCTGAAGGTCGATGCTTCAAGGCTACAAGGTTTGCCCTTAGTGATTCGTCAATACTTTGACAATGAATAACTACCAGTCGCCGATGTTCAAGCGGCAATGGTGATAGTTTGAGTTTAGCCGCCGTGACGAACGCCAACGTTCCTTCGGAACCGGCCAGTAGTGTGCAAAAATTGAACAGTCGTCCGTTTTGGTTAAACGGCTGCATTTGCGCTAATAAGTCCAATGCGTATCCGGTATTTCGTCGAGGAATATTTGGTTTGGGGAATTCCTTGGCAATTCGGTCACGGTTCTCTTCGTCACTCAATATTTTTTGGGCAGTGGCATACAGTTCGTTTACAAAAGGGCTGTCCGATTGCAGCACTTCTGTGGGGCCAAAATGCGCCGACTCGCCATTCGATAAAATGGTCTTCACTTCCAACAAATGCTCACGCGTGCTGCCGTATACTACCGAATTGGATCCGCACGAATTGTTGCCAATCATTCCGCCTATCATGGCGCGGTTGGCGGTGGACGTTTCGGGCGCGAAAAAAACACCGTGCGGGGCAAGTGCCCTGTTCAGATCGTCGCGAATGATGCCCGGCTGCACCCACACCCAACCCTCTTCGGCATTTATCTCTATGATTTGGTTGAAATGTTTCGATACATCCACCACAATTCCAGACCCGACCACTTGTCCTGCCAATGATGTACCTGCTGTACGAGGAATCAATGATGCGCCATTTTCCCGTGCAAAGTCGATCAACTTTTTTATGTCGGCATCCGTGCGCGGCACAGCCACGGCTAGCGGCACTTCACGATAGGCCGATGCATCGGTGGCATAGATGCGTCGCACCGCTTCATCGGTAAACAATTCACCTTCCAGTTGATGGGCAAGCGCAGTGAGATTCATGGCGCCAAACCTACACGATCAATCACGCGTAGGCTTCATTTTAATAGGAAAAAATTTGACCATTAGCCCCACTTCTTTGGCTCAAACGATTGCACCAATTCACGTATCTTTTCGGCCTTATGAATGAATTGGACAAGGTTGTTCTCCATTTTGATCAAGGCGGTATTTTTTTGATGAATATCTGTCTCGGATTCGTCATGTTTGGCGTGGCATTGCAGCTTACTCCGCGGGATTTTTATTTGGTGTTCCTTCAGCCCAAGGCGGCATTTTTGGGGCTTTTTTCGCAGTTCATTGCCTTGCCTTTCGTCACGTTTTTACTGGTACTTATTTTTCAACCCCAGCCATCTATGGCCATGGGAATGATACTCGTGGCGGCATGTCCGGGTGGTAATATTTCGAACTTTCTCACTTCATTCGCTCGAGGCAATGCAGCTCTGTCTGTAAGCATGACGGCCGTGGCAAGTTTGCTGGCAGTGCTGATGACTCCTTTGAATATTACACTTTGGGGCAGTCTATATCCACCCACGTCTGACCTACTCACCTCCGTGCATATCAGCTTTGTAGAAATGGCCGAAATAGTGGCGTTGATACTGATAGCACCCATGACACTAGGTATGCTGCTGCGGCACTACCAGCCTGAACTTGCCGCTAGTATGCAATCGTACATGCAGTATGCGTCGATACTCATTTTTGGGGCATTTGTGGCAATTGCTTTCTGCGTCAATTTCGATTTGTTTATTGCGCATGTGCACGTGGTTTTGCTCATCGTGCTGGTGCACAATGGAGCAGCCATTCTCACGGGATTGGGCATTGGCAAACTATTCTATCTTTCGTTTGCTGATCAAAAAACCTTGGCGATAGAGACAGGCATACAAAACTCAGGGCTCGGACTAGGACTCATATTCGCCTTTTTCAACGGACTTGGTGGCATGGCCATCGTGGCAGGTTGGTGGGGCATTTGGCACATCCTTTCGGGCTTGAGTGTGGCGTATTATTTTAGAAAAAAACAATGACAACAAGGATGACAACACGCCTCTACAAAGTGGTAAAATGGATTGTATCTCGCGCCCTACGCGTGTATTTCAGCCATATCGAAATTGAGGGGGAGCAAAACATTCCTAAGGACAAGCCTTTTTTGCTGGTGCCCAATCATCAGAATGCATTTTTGGATGCGCTCATTCTCGGAGGACTAGGACCCAGACCACTGCATTTTCTCACTCGGCAAGATGTATTCACCAAAAAAACTACCCCGTGGCTCACAAAACTAAATATGCTGCCCGTCTATCGCATCCGCGATGGTTTTGGGAGTTTGGAAAAGAATCAAGCAGTTTTTAAGGCGTGCCATCGGGTGTTGCAAGATGGTGGTGCCGTGATGATTTTTCCGGAAGGAACGCACACTGCGCATCATTATCTGGCCCCCCTCACCAAGGGTGCTGCACGCCTAGTACTCGAGGCTCAGGCCGAACAAGATGAAGAAATACTGATCGTTCCATGCGGCATCAATTTCTTTGCTCATCGTACACCTCGCACCCGACTCACACTGGTGTATGGATCTACATTTTCAGCTAAAGACTTCTTACCGGCTTATCAGCAAAATGAACAATCGGGACTAAAAGCGCTTAAAGACGAGATGGCCAAGCGCATGAAAGAATGTCTGATTATCCCTGAGCCGTCTGACGACTATGAAGTGAAGGTGAAAAAAGTGCTAAATCTCCACAACCAAGGGCTTAGTTTTAAAAAATTACGCGATTTGGCATGTCGGGATTATCGTAATTCGGATGCGCAATTCATCAAGATAATACCATCAGACTGGCACAAAAGAGCTGTTTGGTTGGCGAGCGTACCCAACTGGGGGCCATATTTTGTGCTCAAAAAAGTGTTGGAAAAATTCGAAGATCGCGTCTTCTGGGGATCGATGAAGTTCGTAACGATGCTAGTGATTATGCCCCTTTGGTGGTTGATAGGCTTTTTTATTGGCCTGCTCCTATTCGGATTTTGGGAGGGCGCGGTATTGGTGTTTCTTTCGGTTTTGGGATTGTTCGCGCGAGCCGAACTCACCAAAAGTGTCACTACCTCAGACTTTTAAGAAACTCTGCTCTATCATAGATCACCTGCCCATTGCGATCCCACTCCTTCAGAATAAAAGGGCGTGTGTCAAAATCAAACGGATCCTCAGGATATTGCACTTCCCTTTTGATCTTATTCCCCGCATAATATTCTCGCCATACACCTACCTTAAAATCAAACCGGAAAGCTCCGCGCACCGCCACCGAACCATCTTGGTGAAAAGCCCAGTATTCTCCGTCTCTTTCGCCGTAATGCACCGGCACGACCTCTCGCAATTTGGTTCGCTCAAAGTCATAATACTGCAAACGTGATTCTTGCGGCCACCCCTTCCAGTAATATTTCTTGTCCTGCAAAATATCATTTGCATTCCACCGCACCCATCTTTTGTGCTTCATTCCTTTGTAGAAAAAGCCCTCTTCCAGTACCTGATCGCCTTTGATTTTTTGATACGGGCCGTGAAGTACTGCAGCATTTTTCGGGTCTATTTTCAATGAATTAACGATCTTCCTCTTTTTGTAATCGTACCAAAAGAAATCTCGGGCATACGGTGGCGGCCCTTCGTATTCCTTCAGAAAATGAAATAATTCAAAGACCACATCGTCACCAAATCCGATACGCGTATAATTCTTCTTAGTGAGGTAACCGAAAAACTCATTCTTTTTGACCTTCTTCTTTGCTGCTACTTCCTCTTCCTCCTCCCGCTCCTCCAATTCAATCGTAAGTGGTGTATCATAATCCACCTTGAGGAGGCTATCCAGGCTTTCCTGACCCACAGCCACGCGGACGCACAAAGGCATCATTAGAAATAGAAATATACGCATATGAGCAACTAACGAGTCGGCAGATTTCCTGCGTATACAGATTAAAGATTCTTTCGTCACAGTGGCAAAAAATACACTCGAAGGTAACAAACTTTCGACCGACGGATGATCGAAGTTAAGGCAAAAAAAAGGCCTCCAAGAAGGAGGCCCTATGATTTCTCACCCAGAAATTATTTTCAATAAAGGTAATCCAGTGCAGTTCTGTCGTCAGCGTTGAACGGACGGTCGCCACCATCTGTACAAGCAAGCATCCATGACTTGTCAGCCGCTGTAGCACCTGTGGGCGTGCCGGGGATGTAAACAGCACCTACTGTAGAAGCTCCTTCGTTAGAAGCACTACCACCGCAAGAGATCGAACGATCGAAATAGTCAGTGTGGCGGAAGCCAATGCAATGCCCCATCTCATGAGCAATGATTGTGGCAATACTAGCAGTACTCAAACCATATGAAGACTCTAAAACACCACTCATCTTGATCTGACCATAAGGATTTCCACTCGATGTAGGGAATCCTGCAGAGCCAAGTACACCTCTACTTTCATCTCTCTTACTCAATCGAGACATTACAATGTCGGCTCCTGAGGATGATGTCACTCGCTGAAATGAAAGGTTTAAATTCTGTTGATTGTATCTAGAGATTGCCAAATCCAGACCTGCAATCATACCGGAGCTATAACCTGTACGACCTCCCACGGGGGCATATAGGGTTATCACTCGACCTCCACCAGCATTTACTAGGTTAGTCGTACGATACTGCTCTACATTCGCAACTCTGTTACCCTCTCCCATAGTTCGAAGATCACTTTCAGTAAGGTAGATATCTCCTTCTACCAAGTACCCTTGATCAAACTTCATTACAGGAACGATTTCAGTACTGAATCCTGCGTTGGTAATCAGGGCAAGTACTTCTGGGGAAATTTCGTCTTGGGTTGAAACTTCTTCTGTTGAACAGCTGTAAAATACAACTGATCCGATCATGGCAATAGCCAGTGTGTTAAAAATTCTCTTCATATGTTTTGTTAGATAAGTTAGTTGGGTGAACGAAAACATCCGCGCAATATAATTCTATTTTTTAGGAGAAAAAGCAAATTTTAAGAGGTCATCACAAAATATTTGTAACGTTTGCGACGGTGAGGCATTTGGTCGAAAAATCGCGGATCATCAGATTTCTTCAAAACGGCTAAAAAAACTAGGGAAAATAGTATGCATGCACACTACCTCTTGACCAAAAAATGGACGAACGGCCTAATTACGAAAATTTGGAGTTCCACGGCTGTGCGCTAGAAAATTTGCCTCATCGGCTAACAAGCCATAGAAAAGTAGGCCTACATCAAAGACGAAGTTTTGCCTAAATTCGCCACATGCGTGTGCTTCTCTTCCTTTTCTTGATTTTCTCCACTCGCTTATCGGCCCAAAACAACGCCATGAACCTGGAGGCTAGGATCGCTGCTGAACCAACGGGGCACTTTGTGCTCACGGAGAAAAGAAATACCGAGGGGCAACACATCGTACGCCGTATGACCGAAGGGATGGTGATCATTCGAAACCAGCACCTTACCCGAATAGCCGGTGAAGCTTACTTTGAAATCAACGACGAGTGGAAATGGGCTGAAACTTACCCAGAGAAGCTTTACGGCAGATTTTATCTGAATGTAGAAGAGAATCCTGCTGAGCACTTATCAAAAGTAAAACTCATCCGATTCGACGCAGATTACCGTATGGCCGAAATCGAGGGGAGTGTTCGTCAGATTAGGAAGGAAATTTTGTCGTTGCAGACTATCACCTTCATTCAGAAAAAATCGGATGCTCCCTCCGCAGAAAGTCCCCTGAGAGAATACAACCTCGGCATCAATGGTCTGCGGTTTGTACATGCAGCACTCCCATCTATCACCGGTGCAGGCATTACAGCGTCCGTCAAGGAGGCGGCCTTCGATCCCACGGATATGGACATCCAAGGGAGAGCCTTTGTGGATGAACTGAGTGCTGGCTCGACCACCAACCATGCCACAGAGATGGCCACATTGATCGGAGGTGCAGGCAATTCATTTATTACTGGAAGAGGTGCCGCAGATGCGGTCACCTTGTATTCCGAAAATTTCAGCAATCTCTTCCCTGCCGCCAATGCTGCCTTTACCGGCCGAGGGATCAGTGTACAAAATCATTCGTATGGTGTAGGCATTGAAAATTATTATGGCCTAGAATCGGTGGCTTATGACAATCAAGCTCAGGAGCTTCCCTCGCTCTTTCATGTTTATTCCGCCGGCAACTCCGGCAGTGCTTCCGGAACAGGCACCTATGCAGGATTACCCCGCTATGGCACGCTCACGGGCAGTTTCAAGCAAGCCAAAAACGTCTTATTGGTGACTTCTACCAATCATACTGGTGAAGTACTTGCTGCAAATTCAGCAGGGCCCGCCTATGATGGTCGCATCAAACCCGAACTATCCGCCTTTGGAAATGGTGGCACTTCGGATGCCGCAGCATTGGTATCCGGGGCTGCTGTGCTCATCCAAGACTATTGGGACGCGGAGAACGGTGAACTACCTAATGCAGATATGGTCAAGGCCATCCTGATTGCCGGATTGGACGACATGGGAGCACCGGGCCCTGATTATTATGGCGGATATGGTCAGTTGAACCTTCAAAAATCAATGGAGATCGTGTCAAATGATTGGTGGTTTGAAGGTTCCATTTCCATGAACGAAACCGCTCTTCACACAATTGAAGTTGCTGAGCCTGTAGATCATCTGACCGTGGTATTGACCTGGCGCGACCCTGCGGCTGCTAATGGAGATGCCTTCGCATTGGTCAATGATTTGGACTTGAGAGCGACAATGAATGCGGAAGAATGGCTACCGTGGGCTTTAAAGACTAACCCCACGATCGTTGACCTGTCAGCTGAAGCTACGCGCAGCATCGATCGGCTGAATAATGTGGAAGTGATCCGAATTGACGATCCGGAAGTAGGCACGGTGGAGTTGAGTATTTATGGGTTTGATGTCAACACTAGTCAAACCTATTCCATTGCCTATTATATCGAAGAGAAGGAAAATTTTGTTTGGAAATACCCCACTCAGATAGATCCGCAAGTGTCGTCAGATGACGCCATCGTTTACTTCCATCACACGTTTGACGCGCCCGGCACCTTGCAGTGGGCAGATTTGTCAGACACTTGGACCACCATCGGTACCATTCAACCCGGAGATACATATCATAGCGTCACTTGGCCGGACATTAACAGTGAAGTCAAACTCAGAGCCTTGTTTGGAGAGCTTTCTTTTGAGTCAGACATTTTCAGGATTAGTCCCAAACCGGAATTGCTAGTGGCTCTTTTTTGTGCGGATGAATTAGTACTCAATTGGGAGCCCATTCAAGAGGGAGCAACGTATGAGGTGCTGTATGTGGCCAATGGTCAGCTAAATGTACTGCAAACATCTGCGGATACATTTGCTATTGCAAATCGAAACGACATTACAAGTTTGAACTTTACCGTGCGACAGGTGGGAGACTTGGCCAATGGTCGACAAGATGAAACGCTACGTGTAGATTTCCAAGCTACGCGATGCTACCTCAACAATTTTCTCGTGTCCATGGATGACCTAGGAGAAGTGGAAATGCTGGTGGATTTGAGTTTGCCTGATCGGATTCAAACGTTACGAATATTAAAAGTAGATCAAGAAGATTCAGTTGTATTATCTGCCCTGACACCAACATTAAATTCTTATATCTTTTCAGACACAGATTTAGTACCCGGACTCACGACCTATTATGTGCAAGTGATAACAGAAACCGGGCTAGAGATTCTAAGTGATCCTAATGATGTATTTTCTACGGATGACAAAAAGTATATACTATTTCCAAACCCTGTAACAAATGGAATTCTAAACCTGCTCACTCCGGAACCAAATGCTATCTTTCAGATACTTCAATTGGACGGCCGCATTCTCTTCGATACCCAGTTGAGCGCAGAGTTTGAAACGATTCCCATTACCCTAGCCAAAGGCACTTATCTCTATCGAGTAATCAAAAATGGACGAATGTTGAAGTCCGGAAAATTCGCAGTGGGGAATTGATTTTTTTACCTTACTATTTTACGAAATCTACCGTAGTATAGGTGATAAAATAGGCATTTTAACTATAAAAAAGGAGTTTTCCGTACCTACTTTTAGGGGTTTTTTAAAAATATTCTACTTTTCCTTTGGAAAATCTCCCCCCCCCTCTTTAGTCTTGCAAACGTTTGCGTATAGTTTTTCAAAAAACGGAATAAATGCTACGCATACTTTAATAATCAATTACCAAGAACACTAAAATGAGATAGAGTTTAAAGGCAATTGCAGTTATTGCCGTACTTTTAATGATGCCATTTGCATGTAGGTATGATGACATCAACCCGATGAGAAGGGAATTGGGAGGCATGACCAAACTGGGCAGGAAACTTGAGAATCCATATTCGGTCAAAAACATGAAAAGGGCACTGGAAAATATTAAAGCATCGAATGCGAATTTTCGTACCGACTATGAGGATTTTGAAATAGAGGCGACACACCTGTATGTTCGATTCGAACCAAAAACAGAGGATGAGCTTGATTTCATAGAAGCAGACAGCACAATGGAACTTTATGATTACCCTTTGGATCATGAAATATTGGTTGATGGGGATTATTATCACGATCCTAGTCTGCCATTAGATCAACCGACCTTTCAATATGCCTCATTGCCTGTCAGCAAACCCATTCCTACTGAAGTCGAAGTGGTCACTGAAATTATAGAGCCGACTGTTTCCTTAGAGCAACCAATGGTAATCACTACCACAAAGACTCTGAATTCTGAAATTCAGGAAGAATTATTTATCCCTGATGACGGCACGTTCCTGATGCAGGCAAGAAATGAGCGGATATCCCAAGAATTCATTGATGCCTTGGTAGCAGAATCTTTTAGGATTACCGGAAATGATCACGAATCATCTTCGACTAGCGGCAGGCAAGAAGCTACTGCTACCTACAGGCCAAGAGGGAAAATAACCATCTATGACCCAGAGTATATTGCCACAAGCGACGCACATGAAAACACTAAGAGACCAATTAGAGGAGTGGAGGTGCGAGCAAGACGCTGGTTCACAGTTAAAACAGGCCTAACCGATGCTAATGGAGTTTACAAATGTAACGGGGAATTTGAACGTGACGCCAATTACAGCATCCGTTGGAAGAGGCGGGACTTTGTTATCAGAAAGAGTTGGTTGGCCACTGCCAATTTAAATGGGCCAAAACAAAGCGGGGAATGGAATAAACACATAGCAGGTGGCACGCAATACTTTTACGCCAAAATATTCATGGCAGCATACCACTATTATCATTTGGATATCAAAGGGCTCAGAAGGCCGCCAAGTGCGTTTCATTTACAAAGACGGCTCAGGATTAAGGCAGAGTATGAAAATAACGGTTCCTTAGGAGATCACAAACCCTACCGGACGATCTTGGGTGGTAATGATATAAAAATTTACAATCCTGAAAGGTCCATTACTCAAATTTACGCTACCACCATACATGAAATTGCTCACGCATCGCATTGGTGGATGGATCCATATAATTACAACCGAACGAATAGATGTGATGAAACCATTGCTGGCCAATATTGTTCAGGTGATCCAAGAGTAGCAGAAAGCTGGGGGCGTGGCGTAGAGTGGGAACTGACAAGGATGGTGTGGCCGGATTACCGTGGTGGAGATACTGAGTTTCCGGATTATACGCAACTAGTAGTTGATTTGATTGACCCCAACTATGCCTCATCCAGTGAAAACAAAAACAGAGGATTGTATAATGATAATGTCTCTGGTTACACCATCCGCCAAATTGAAGATGTTCTAAATGGAAATATGCACTGGAACGATTGGAAGCAGAGCATAAAAAATAAACACATTAATTCCACAGAGAACAATCTTGACGTGCTGTTTCAATATTGGTATCGTAATTGATTATACAATGACTACACACAAAATAATACCACCCATCGTTCTAGTATTATTAATTCTAACCACCGTAACGTGTGGAACGAACGAATACTATTTCAATGTAAGTTTGAAATATTGTAATGAAACAGATAGTACCATATTGTTTACCTTAAACGCTGCAACGAATGATATAGAAGTCGAGTTGGCACCACACTCTTGCAGTCAAACATATGAATTCGAAGCTGCTTCTATACAAAAAAGGCCTGATCCCACTAATTGCTGTCAAGATGCTTTATTGGATGTATATGGATCAAGAAGTCTTGAGGGAGATTCACAAACATTAGTAGTCAATGACATTTGGTGCGTTGTTCATCGGGATGAAAAATCAGTGGACATTGCCAATTATTTGTACGAAAAAATTTCAGATCGCCACTATATGTTTACATATAACTTTCAATACGAAGACTTTGCAGGGGCAGCACTTTGTGAATGAAACAAGTAATCAAGAAATCATATTACGTACGAAATTAAATTGTCATGAAGATGAAGCTGACCTACACTTCAGTTTTTCTTCTAATAGCTTTTACTTGCTCTTTATGCTCCTGCGGAAGTAATGAACACCGACTACAGGTTGAGTTTGTTTTCATAAATGAATCTAACAACCAAATCAATTACTCAGACTTGTTCACAATTTCAGCAGGAGGTATCCACACTATTTTTGTCGATGGGACATCTTCAACAGACAACCCAAAAATCGAGACATGTTGTCAAGGTTTTCTAGAGGACATTCAAGATGATTACTTTCAAGTCTATATGATTGTCGATGAAGCTTATTGCGTTTTCTTTGAAGAGAATGAAGGACCCACAACGGTGGAAAATTTCACTTCGGATATTTTGGGAGACAAATATTTCAAATTTACATATACAATAACCGAGTCCGATATTGAGAGCATGCAGCCCTGTGATCAATGATTAAAATACCTTTAAACTTATGTCATTTGGATCAAATGAATTAAATAAGCAGACTGCTCGAAAAAATTCGGGCAGTCTGTATTTTCTATTTCCCTTGTAGTCACACTTTGCCTAAGTAGTGCCTCAACCTTGACAATATTTTTCCACGTATTTTCCGCTGATCGTACTGCCGAGTTCCACGGCCCTTCGGAAGTCCTTGCTCGCCTCTGATTTCAAATTTAACCGAATCAACACGGTGGCTCTGTTGTGATAAACATTGGCAATGTCATATCCCAGCTCAATGGCCTTATCAAAATCTGCACGCGCCTTAGCGTATTCTTCTAAGTATAGCCAGCAATTGCCCCGATTGAAAAACGCATGTTCCTCCATGATGGGCACCTCCGCATCAGTCTGATATTTCAAGGCCGAGGTGTAATCAGTTGCAGCTTTTCTATACTCCTTCAATTTGAAGTAAACATTGGCACGATGCATCAGGTAGTCAGGTTGGTTAGCCTCCATGTCCATGGCCCGTGTGATTGAAACCACAGCGGAATCCAATTGCCCAAGGGCATTTTGCGTGTTGCTGAGTGCAAAGAGATAGTCTGAATTATAGGGATTCAACTTCGTAGCATACCGGAGAAGAGGAAGTGCTTCCTTGTATTTCTTTTCGTGATACAAATCTGTGCCTTGGTTGTAATGTTCTAAGGCCGCATTGTAATCCGCTTGGGAGATGGTGTCCTCGGATTGGGCGAAGCAAAGAGCGGAATTGAGTAATAAGAAGGAGACAAAAAAAGCTCTCATGATAAGAAATAAAAAAAGCCGAACCACTTGGCTCGGCTTACAAAGCTATTAAAAAACCGTTACTTACCTGCTATCTCCACGCTGCGGTTGATGAACTGTGTGAGTCGCTCGCCGCGCAGCATGCCTTGTGCCAACAGTGCCAAATCATACACTTGCTTGGCCAATGCGATTTGGCTTTGCTCCTTCTTATAATCTAGGATTTTCCGCGTGAGGGCGTGGTTGGCATTCACCGCCACGGACAAGCTCATAGGCAAGTCACCAAACATCATCGGGCCGCCACCGGTGGCTTGCATATCCTTCATGCGGCGAATAAACTCGGGCAGTGTAATCGTCACCGGCAGATCGTCCAGCGCCATCGGTTCTATCTCCACACGGCTGTTTTTGTCGTTGATGGCCTTCTCAAAGATGTCCTTGAGTTGCTTGGTCTCCTCTTCTGTCAGTACTGACTCGCGCTTCTCGTCCTTCTCCACCAGATTGTCCACCACATCGGCATCCACGCGCTTCAAGATGATGTCGTTTTGCTTCTGCTCCAGGTGACTCACAAAGTGACTGTCAATCGGGCTGTCGAGCAGTAGCACGTCGTAGCTGCGCTTCTTTGCTGCTTCCACATAGCCGTGTTGTGCCTCTTGGTTGCTGGCATAGAGAAACACGTGATTGCCGTCTTTGTTTTTCTGATTGGCCTCAATGTGCTTCTTGTATTCATCAATAGTGAAATACTTGCCGTCTAGATTTTTGAAAAGCGCATATTCCATCGCCTTCTCGCTGAATTTTTCGTCGGAGATGATGCCGTATTTTACAAACAGGCCAATATCATCCCACTTCTTCTCATACGACTCACGCTCATTTTTGAAGAGATCACCCAGCTTGTCAGCTACTTTTTTAGAAATGTAGCCATTGATCTTCTTCACATTACTATCTGACTGCAAGTAGCTGCGAGACACGTTCAGCGGAATATCCGGCGAGTCAATGACGCCATGTAGGAGCATCAAGAATTCGGGCACCACGTCCTTCACTTCATCAGTAATGAATACTTGTCGTGAATACAATTGGATCTTGTTTCGCTGTACTTCGAATTCATTTTTGAGTTTGGGGAAATACAGAATACCCGTGAGGTTAAATGGATAATCTACGTTCAGGTGAATCCAAAAAAGCGGCTCAGGTGAAAATGGATACAACGTGGTGTAAAAATCCAGATAATCCTGATCGGTCAGGTCACTTGGCGACTTGGTCCAGAGTGGAGCCGTGTCGTTGATGATGAAGTCTTTCTTTACGGTCTTGTATTTCTTCTTACCCTTTTCGTTTTCGCCATCTTCCACACTTTGGTCTGTCTGGCCGAAGCGGATGGGGACAGGCAAAAAGCGTGAGTATTTCTGAAGAATGGTTACCAATCTAGAGCGGTTCAAAAATTCCTCTGAATCCTCGGCTATATGCAATATGATGTCCGTGCCCCGTTCGGTTTTCTCGGCAGCCGTGATTTCAAATTCGGTATTGCCATCGCAAATCCAACGCGCAGGTGCAGCACCTTCTTCGTGCGACAAAGTAACAATTTCCACTTGCTTGGCCACCATAAACGCCGAGTAGAAGCCCAATCCAAAATGCCCGATGATCTGCTGGCTCTCGGCTTTGTCTTTGTATTTCTCCACAAATTCGGCCGCACCCGAGAAGGCAATTTGATTGATGTATTTCTTCAAATCATCAGCCGTCATCCCGATTCCTCGGTCGGAAATGGTGATGGTTTTGGCCTTTTCGTCAAACGAAATATCGATCGTCAGATCACCCAATTCGCCCTGATACTCACCCAAAGCGGCCAGTTGCTTGATTTTTTGCGAAGCATCCACCGCATTGGACACGAGCTCTCTCAGGAAGATTTCGTGATCAGAGTAAAGAAACTTTTTGATGATCGGAAAGATGTTTTCCGTGTGAATGGATATCGTGCCTTTTTCCTGCATAGTGCTGTCTGTGTTTAAGCTTCGCCCGTACAGGTCAAAAGTTGTTCCATTAGCCAAAAAACTGACAGGATGTCAGAAAGGATTGACGATTTGGTGATCTATTCAATTGAGGGATTGGGAACGTACATTATTACCGATAGATTTGATGACGTGGCACCATCCCAAGAGGTTTATTTTTAATTGCCAAAACTTCATCAGAAACTTGAGCGGATACATACATCAAGATTTAAACTCGACCATACACGGGACCTGCCCAAGCAAATGACCAAAGGAGGAGTGCGAACCGAGAAGAAACATTACTCAGAATTACTGGGTGAATTTGAGCGAAAGTGGATCGCCGAACATCATCGCAAGGAAATCGAATTGATGGGCTATACGTTTTAGCCTTTGATCACTCTTCGTCCGATGCTGTGGTATTCAAAGCCGAGCTCCTCCATTTGTTTAAGGTCATAGAGGTTTCGTCCGTCAAAAATCACCTTGTTTTTCAATGTGCTCGCCACTCGTTCAAACTCAGGCGTGCGGAACACAGGCCATTCGGTCATAATCATGAGTGCATCGGCGTTTTTGAGTGCCTCATACTCATCTGAGCAATAGGTGATTTTGTCGCCAAACACACCCTTCACGTTTTCCATCGCTTCTGGATCATAGGCTTGCACCTTGGCTCCCAGGCTTAGCAAAGTGGTGATATTTTCCAATGCCGGTGCTTCGCGAATATCGTCTGTGTAGGGTTTGAAAGCCAAGCCCCACACGGCAATGGTTTTTCCTTTAATATCTCCGTTGAAATAGTTCTTAAGTGGGGCGATTAGTTTCTTCTTTTGCAAATCGTTTACACCCATCACCGCATTCAAAATTTTGAAGTCGTAATTCACTTGCGTGGATGACATGGCCAACGCCTGCACATCTTTGGGGAAGCAGCTGCCGCCATAGCCGATTCCGGCAAACAAAAACCGCTTGCCTATGCGGTCGTCCGTACCTACGCCGCGACGCACGGCATCCACGTCAGCTCCCATCAGTTCGCACAGGTTGGCGATTTCATTCATAAAACTGATTTTGGTAGCCAAAAATGAGTTGGCTGCATACTTGGTCAACTCGGCCGAACGCACATCCATAAAAAGGATAGGATTGCCTTGACGAACAAACGGGGCGTACAATTGCTCCATCAACTTCAATGAGCGTGGATCGCTCGCTCCTATCACTACCCGGTCCGGCTTCATGAAATCTTCTACAGCCACTCCTTCACGCAAAAACTCCGGATTTGACACTACGTCAAAATCCTTTTTCGCACCTTTAGCCAATTTCTCTGTCACCCGCTCACCTGTACCAACCGGAACAGTGCTTTTATCCACGATCACCGTGAAATCTTCGTGCAGCAATGGCCCGAGTTCTTCGGCTACTCCCAATACATATTTCAAATCCGCCGAACCGTCACCACCTGGAGGTGTGGGAAGTGCCAAGAAAATAATTTTTGCTCCCTTTATTCCTTCCGCCAAGCTAGTTGTGAATTCCAATCGTCCCTGACGGATATTTCGCTCAAAAAGTGCCTCCAAACCCGGCTCGTAGATCGTCACCTCACCGCCTTGCAGTTTCTTGACTTTACGCTCGTCAATATCCACACACGTCACGTGATTGCCTGTTTCGGCAAAGCAAGTGCCCGTTACCAATCCTACATATCCGGTTCCTACTACGGCGATTTTCATAAGCTCAACGTTTTGAATTCAAGGCCGCAAAGCTACCATTTTTGAAGGGAAGAAAACAGGTTGCGGAACTTAAAACGATTGCGCTAACATTTGTTAGTTTTGTAGCACCCAATAAACAACGTTTGACCCCATGAGCGACCCCCACCTGACGAAGGAAAACCAAGAGATGATTGCCCAAATGATTCGTGATTTTGGTGAAAGAGAGATGATCCCAAATCGCATGGAATGGGACGAATCGCAGCATTTTCCGGTGGAATTGTTCAAAAAATTAGGCGAGTTAGGCCTAATGGGCGTGTTGGTGCCTCAGGAATATGGCGGCTCTGGATTTGGCTATCATGAATACGTGACGGCCATCATCGAGCTGTCCAAAATCGATGGCTCCATCGGGCTGTCCATGGCTGCTCACAATTCACTGTGCACGGGGCACATTTTGATGCATGCCAGTGAAGTCCAAAAGAAAAAATACCTACCCAAACTCGCCTCTGCCGAGTGGATAGGTGCGTGGGGCCTTACCGAACCTAACACAGGGTCTGATGCGGGAAATATGCGCACTGTGGCTGTGAAAGAGGGAAACGAGTGGGTACTAAATGGAGCAAAAAATTTCATCACGCATGGTAACTCAGGCGATGTGGCGGTGGTGATGGCGCGCACGGGTGAGCCTGGGAAATCGAACAATGCATCGGCTTTTATTGTGGAGCGAGGTACACCCGGATTCAAGACGGGACGAAAAGAAAACAAGTTGGGCATGCGCGCGTCAGAAACCACCGAAATGATTTTTGAGGATTGTAGAATTCCTGCGGAAAATCTGATCGGACAGGTGGGTGACGGGTTTAAGCAGGCTTTGAAGATTTTGGATGGCGGACGTATCTCCATTGCGGCACTCGGCTGTGGTATTGCCGATGGTGCATTGAATGAGGCGATCGCATATTCTAAAGAGCGTCAGCAATTCAACCAACCCATTGCGAATTTTCAAGGCGTTTCCTTCAAACTGGCCGAAATGGCAGTGAAAGTGGAAGCAGCCAAGCAACTTACCTATCGCGCGGCAGAACTGAAGAATCAGCACAAGCCTGTGACTAAAGAATCGGCTATGGCCAAACTGTATTCGTCAGAAATAGCCGTGCGCGTAGCTGATGATGCTGTGCAGATTTTTGGCGGATATGGCTACACCAAGGATTACCCGGTGGAGAAATATTATCGGGATGCTAAGCTATGCACCATTGGCGAGGGCACTTCCGAGATTCAAAAGATCGTGATTTCACGTGCTTTATTGGGTGAATAATTTTGCCTGAGATAATTTAATTGATACATTTGCGCCCCGAATCTCAATTAAAAAAGATGATTATTGTAAGCGTAAAAGAGAACGAATCAGTAGACAGAGCACTAAAAAGATTCAAGAAGAAGTTCGAAAAAACTGGTGTATTGCGTGAATTGCGTGATCGTCAGCACTTTACTAAGCCTTCAGTAGTGCGCCGCGAGGAAATCAAGCGGGCAGCCTATCGTCAGCAAATGCAGGACAAGGACAATAAGTAGTCCTTATCCTTCCTTTTTCTAAAAAATATTCGATAAGTTAGTACTCCCTTCTTGGGAGTACTACTTATGGTTGAATCGTTCATCAAATACCTCCAATTCGAAAAGAGATTCAGCCCACATACGGTCACAGCCTATGCCAATGACCTCCAACAACTCTCCGATTTTCTTGCAGTCACTTTTGAGCTTTCCAACATTGAGGAAGCACAACATCCGCATTTGCGCGGGTGGGTAGTAGCACTCATGGATGCCGGCCTTACACCCCGTAGCGTCAATCGCAAGATCGTTTCTGCAAAATCCTACTTCAAATTCCTCCAACGGCGCGAACTCATTGAGATCAATCCGGCTACTCGGCTGAAATCGCTACGCGTACCTAAAGATCTGCCCAACTTCGTGAAGGAGCCGGAAATGAATAATTTATTGGATCAATTCATATTCGCTGAAGACTTTGCCGGCCATAGAGACAAGCTGCTGTTAGAGATGCTCTATGCCACAGGCATGCGACTGTCAGAACTCATCGGACTCACGGATGAGAGTATCAATAGATATGATAAAACTATCAAGGTATTGGGCAAACGAAACAAGGAAAGAATCGTTCCACTACATACAGAGGTACTCGAGCAGATCGAACAATACAACCGACTAAAAAGAGACATGAACGTGCAGTCAGACAAACTTTTGATTACCAACTCCGGCAAAGACCTTTACCCCCAATTTGTGTATGAAACAGTAAAAAAGTACTTGTCTCAGGTGACTACTTTGAGTAAGAGAAGTCCCCATGTATTGAGACATACCTTCGCGACGCATCTGCTCAATAAAGGAGCAGACCTCAACGCCGTGAAAGACCTGCTTGGGCATGCCAGCCTGGCCTCCACGCAGGTATATACTCACAATTCAATAGAAAAGCTGAAGGCGGTGTTTGACCAGGCACACCCCAAGGCATAATTTTTTAACCTTAAAAACGCAAGGATCATGAAGTTACAAATGCAATCCGTACACTTTGACGCAGATGTCAAACTGACCGACTTCATTCAGAAGAAAGCTGATAAGCTCGAGACTTTTTACGACCGTATCATTGATGGTGAAGTCATCATGCGATTGGAACCCGACGACAACAGGGAAAATAAATTGATCGAAATAAAACTGAATATACCCGGCGAACAGCTGTTTGCTGAGAAACGCGGCGGCTCATTCGAGGCAGCCGCCGATGAGGCTGTGGAGGCGCTCAGACGGCAACTGAAAAGACACAAAGAGAAACACGTGGTACACTGACCAAACTAGAACCCTGACCAACGAGTCAGGGTTTTTTTTAAAAGATTTTTTAATTCCAACGAATTTTTAATAAAATTGCACACCATTAAAATTACCAACAATCTAACATGTAAAACATGCTACAGAAATTAAAACTACAATATTTGTCGATTTTTCTTTATACCCTTAATTTTTATTACTCCAATAATATTTGGACAGACTCTACAAGAAAATACAGGGGCTAAAGTAGGTTTGATTGGAGTTTGGTTAAATCACGAGTTTTTGATTGGAGAATACCTGACATTGAATAGTGAAATTGGATTGGAGGGCGGGGTATTTCGATCAACTCAATCCTCCAATGAGGTGGATTATTTATTATATGGAACCTTGGCCCTTGAACCGATATACTACTTTAACTTAATTCGAAGACAGCTTAAGAACAAAAAAACTAATTTTAATTCTGGGAGTTTCATTTCACCTGAACTAGTGTACATTTCTGATGTAGCAATTTCCAACTCTTCTCTTAGAGGGGTTGAAGAAACAGTTTTAATTATTCCTAAAATAGGCATGCGCAGATTTATTTGGAATAAAGTAATTTTTGAAATGGCTCTTGGTTACGTTGCTATAGACCTAAATAATACAGATTCATCGAATTTGTCAATGGATCTGAGACTTCATTATGTGCTGTTTTAGTTACCAAATATTATTTGACCAGAAAATTCGTAATTGGAGCTATCTTCCGATTCTAATAGTTCTCCTCAATATGTCGTCATGTGTAAATGTGAAGCATAGAATTTTGGACGGTCAAAAAATTATAATTCCCTCTAAATCTATCTTAATAATAGTACCAGTAACAGAAGTCACAAATAACCAAGAATATACCATAATCAAAAAAATTCTCTCTAATAATTGTACGCAGGTCATTCTAATAGATGAACTCGAATATGAGTTGAGAGTTGAAGGAATTAGTTTTGATGCAATCAAGCAACAGAATTTACAAGAGATTCAGAAATTACTTAATTGGAAACGTAATCTTTTTATACTGGTGTATGACAATACTCTGAATCGTCGAACAACCACTGAGACTCGATCCCATCAAAGTGATCCATATCTTAATAAAATTACTCCAGACCGCCGAGCTGAGTGGGTTCTTACATTAATAGAGCCAGTCAATGTTAGTGATTGGAAAATACAAACAAAAATTAAAATCACCGCGACCAAATTTGGTGAATTCAGTTTCAATCCATATGGTGATGCTTACTATATAGGTTTAAAAAAATCAATGACTAACCTTCGAAAAAAGGCTATAGAAAAATGTAACTAATCGAACTATTCCATTTGGCATTATAGCCATTTTATAAATTTCTTAATCCGATGGCAAGCAATGCATAGAAGACCAAGACGAAATAGAGCTACAACTGCCCTTCGTGATTTGGTGCAAGAAACGCACCTCACCTCAAATGATTTTATCTTCCCGCTTTTCTTGCTCGAAGGAAAAAACAAACAATCAGAGGTGACATCCATGCCCGGCATCTATCGCTTGAGCGAAGACCTGATGCTAAAAGAGATTGAGGCATGTCTGAAACTGGGCATTCGCGGATTTGATGTATTCCCTGTGGTAGATGAAAAGCACAAGGACAAAATGGCCACCAAGAGCCGGGATCCGAAATTCTTCTATCCCAAATCATTGAAAAAAATCAAGACAGAATTTCCCGAAGCGTTCATAGTAACAGATGTGGCAATGGATCCATACAGTTCGGATGGGCATGACGGCATAGTGGAAAATGGAAAAGTCCTGAATGACGAGACGCTGCATGTGTTGGGACAAATGGCATTGACACAAGCAGAAACTGGCATTGATATGATTGGACCCAGCGATATGATGGATGGACGTGTAGGCTATCTGCGTGATGTACTGGACGATTATGGTTTTGAAAAGACAGGCATCCTCTCCTACACAGCCAAATACGCCTCTGCATTTTACGGCCCCTTCAGAGATGCGCTCGATTCAGCCCCCAAGTTTGGTGACAAGAAGACCTATCAAATGAATCCGGCCAATCGACGAGAAGCACTGCTAGAAGCAGATCTCGATTTTCAGGAAGGGGCTGACATGTTGATGGTAAAACCCGCTCTGGCCTATTTAGATATTATTAGCGACATCAAGGCTGATTTTCCCATTCCGTTGGCCGCTTACAATGTGTCAGGAGAATATGCCATGATCAAAGCGGCTGCTCAAAACGGCTGGCTGGATAACGACAGAGCTATGATGGAGTGCCTGATGAGCATCAAGCGCGCAGGTGCCGATGTGATTTTGACCTATTTTGCAAAGGAAGCGGCTCAATTATTGAAAAAATGATCGCATTCGTACATATCAACAAAACGGCCGGCACCAATCTGAAATACATCCTTCGGCGGTCATTTGGCGGCAAGCATTGCGATGCACGTGTGTGGCCTCAGCAACCCCGCTCGGAGCGTGAGGGTGGTAAGCGGGTACTGACCGCTCTAGATGTGCGCCGAACGATGAGGTGGGTGTATCCTGGTTTGAAAAGTTTGGCCGGACACAACATTACGTCGTACAGCGACTTGCATACGATAGAAGGTCTCAAATTTTATACGTTTTTGCGGGAGCCGATCAGCCGCACAATCAGCCATTATTTATTCCAAAAGAAATTTGACCCTAACATTGAGCCGTTTCAAGAATGGATTCAAAAATCACATTACCGAAATGTGCAATGTGTGAAAATAGCGGGGGAAGAAAATGCGGAGAAAGCCATTGACATCATCAAGAAGCAATACGGTTTTGTTGGTTTGCAACAGTCGTACGATGAGTCGCTTTTGTTGCTAAAAAAATGGATGAACGACCCTGACTTTGACCCTCGTCACAAGTCGCACAATGTGGCGCCAAAAGACAAAAAAGCAGCCTCGATTTTTGATGGACCAGCCATCAAAAAATTACTCGAAGAGGCCAATGCCGAGGATATGAAGCTGTACAACTACGTGGTGAATGAAGTCTATCCCGCTCAGAAAAATGCTTACGGTGATTCACTACAAGCGGACTTAGAAGCATTCGAAAAGGAGAATAAAAAATTCAACAAACTGAAGAGTAATAGAGGGAAAATTCAGCGAGGATTGTATTGGTTGTTTTTGCCACTGATTAGCAAGGGCGGAACCTTTTAGGAATACCCTTCAATCAAACCCATTCAAAAATGACTGTTAGAAATACCCACCTCTAGCTCCTCCCCCGCCTGCCGTCGGACAGGCAAGAGGAGATTATAGGTGTCATTTTTGAATGAAGATTCCTCGCTTTAAATCAGCGCCACCAACTTCTCCAACCACTCCTTATCCACCTCGCTGAAGTCGTTTAATTGGTCGCTATCCACATCCAGCACCCCGATCACCTTACCCTCCTTTTTGATGGGCACCACAATCTCCGATTTTGAGGCGGAACTGCAGGCAATATGTCCCGGAAATTCATCCACATTCGGCACGATAATCGTTTCGCCTCGTTCCCAAGCTGTGCCGCACACACCTTTGCCCATTCGGATGCGCGTGCAGGCAATAGGCCCTTGAAATGGCCCGAGGACCAGTTCATTCTCCTTGACCAAGTAAAAACCTACCCAAAAGAATCCAAAAGCCTCTTTCAGCGCCGCACTGATATTGGCCAGATTGGCCACTTGATCTGATTCTCCAACGATTAAAGCTTCAATTTGCGGGATCAAGGAAGTATAAATGTCTTGGCGCGTGCCCGTGGGTATGTGTAGTTCTTCTGCCATTAGTTATTTCTGATTAGTTGCAATCTATCACCTGCTACGGTCATTTCCTCTATCACTGTTCCGCCGATGGTTGGTGCGGCAATGCCCTTTCCAAACGTCTGATCAGCGGTAAAGATTCGCGCTTCGTCCCACAGATTTGTCTCGATAAAGTCATTCAATGTTTTTGCTCCACCTTCTACGATCACGGACTGTATTTTTTCACGTGCCAACGTGCCAAGCAGGTGGGTCATGGAGCCATCGAATTGTATCCATTCCGCGCCTGCCGTTTTTTCATTTTTTAGTGAATTGAAAACCAAGGTGCGCACCGAGCCATCAAACAGTTGCAAAGATGATGGCAAGTCAAGTGGATGATCGATGACCACACGCACCGGATTTCGTCCCCCCCACTCACGTACGGTTAAGGCCGGGTTATCATGTAGTACTGTATTTTTCCCAACCAAAATAGCATCCTCCTCCGATCGCCACTTGTGCACGAGTTGCCTAGCGTATGGATTGCTGATCCATTTGCTATCAAAGTTTTCTCTGGCGATGAACCCATCGGCGGTTTGTGCCCATTTCAGGATTACGTAGGGTCGCTTTTTTTCAATGAATGTAAAAAAACGCCTGTTCATATTGCGACAAGCCGCTTCCAACACACCAGTTGTCACATTGATATTGGCCACCTTCAATTTTTCTATGCCCTTGCCGTCTACGAGATCGAAAGGGTCTCGTGCGCCGATGACCACACGCTTTATTTTCTTCTCTATCAACAAATCGGCGCACGGGGGCGTTTTGCCAAAATGCGCACACGGCTCCAACGTCACGTATGCAGTGGCCGATGAAAGAAGCGCATGATCCGCACTACTGATGGCGTTCACCTCGGCATGAGCCTCGCCGTAACGTCTGTGGTAGCCCTCTCCGATGATCTTCTCCTCATGCACGATCACACAACCGACCATGGGATTGGGACTGACGTGCCCCAACCCAAGTTGTGCTAACTCAATGGCACGTTGCATGAATTTTTCATCCGCGATCACCGCGCTAAATTCGCCGAAGTGAAGCAAACCGCCGACGATCTTTTTCAAAATTGCCTGACACAACTTGCGGGTACTTATGAGCATGCCGAGTTGAAAAGCGTAGTGAGTGTTCTGCTGGAAGATTTGTTTGGCATCAGCCGAATGGATGTGGTGATGAAAAAAGAGGTGACCGTGGATGCTCATATGTTGACAGACGCACTTGATCGCTTAGGTAACCACGAGCCGGTGCAGTATGTGGTAGGCAAGGCGCTCTTTTTAGATCGGGAATTTCGTGTGGCTCCCGACGTGCTGATCCCACGACCGGAAACGGAGGAATTGGTGCAGTGGATTGTTGAAAAAAATGATCGAACAAATCCTGTCATTTGGGATATCGGCACAGGCTCGGGGTGCATTGCCGTTTCGCTGGCGCTGGCACTACCGGGGGCCAAGGTATTCGGAACGGACTTTTCGGAAAGTGCCCTGCTAATAGCACAGGCCAATGCCGATGCGCGGCATGCCGACGTGAAGTTCATTCAATCAGATATTTTGCTTGAAGCGCCTGCCCTTCCCGCTCCGGATATTATCGTGAGCAATCCGCCGTACATTCCTGCTACCGAGCGAACCACGATGCACACCAACGTGACCAAGCATGAACCGGAATCAGCCCTTTTTGTGCCGGATGCTGACCCCCTGCTCTTCTACCGACGCATTGCCGAAGTGGCTAAAAATGGATTAGCCCCAAACGGAAAAATCTATTTTGAAATCCATGAAAAAAGGGGTGCAGAGGTGAAGGCGCTGTTGGAAAGTCTGGGTTTTGCTGACGTGACGATCAGGCAGGATATGCAGGGAAAGGAAAGGATGGTGAGGGCAGTTGGTTGAAAGAAGGACTTGAACAGTCTTAGAAAAGAGAAAAGACTCAAAACAACCGCCCAAAAAAGCCTTTACCCAATGAAAAAGTCCGCGAGGGGAGTACCAATTTTGATGGGAACAGATGAATTTGGTTAGGAAAACCGACTAAATTTAAGAATCTGATTATGAGCAAGTCAATAAAAAATATTCAACTCGCATTTCCTTGTCAAGAAGATTGGGGTAAAATGGCAGATGATGAGAAAGGTAAATTCTGTGACAAATGCAAAAGTCGTGTTTTTGATTTTAGGGGTAAGTCAAAAGAGGAGTTACAAAACGAGATCATCCATTCAGCCGCGCCCATTTGTGGCCGTTTTAATAAATCGCAATTAAGCAGTTCCTTTTTGAAATACGCTGCATCAGCGGTCTTGGCGTCAGGTTTGGCTATGCCAGCAATTGGTCAGCAACCCATTCCAACAGATAGTTCCGAAATAATTGATGATAATGACGCCATTTTCGGTACGATAGAAATCCAACCGTACCCAAAGGATGGTTGGAAGGGCTTCTATGAAAGGCTTTCTCAAGAAATTAAAGTACCAGTTGACCTTGAAAGAAAAACTAAAATTTTTGTTCAATTTGTAATCGATACAACTGGAAAGATGGTGGATATCAAAGTGGTAAAAAGCGATGATCCACAACTGAGCAAAGAGGCCATCAGAGTTTTGGAAAGTCTTGCAGAGACATTTACTCCGGGATTTCAAAGTGGAAAACCAATAAGGATGACACAGGTCATGCCTATAATATTCGACCCGAATAAAGATTAACTCAGGACTAATTCAATTCAAACTTCACCCGCACCCGCACCTTCGTTTCCACATTCACACCGTCACGAGTAGCCGGACTCCATCTAGGCCCTTGATTGATCAGGCGCACGGCCTCTTCGTCGCATCCATAGCCCAAGCTGCGCTTCACTTCAATGTTTGTCACATTACCCGTTGGCGAGATGGTCAATTGCAAAACAACCCGCCCTTGAATACCATTACTGATCGCCTGCTCTGGGTAGAATAATTCCTCCTCCAGATATTTCTTGAACTCCGTGTGCCCCATGGTAGGCTTGGCTTCTATAAAACCTTCTTTTTCATTGTCGTATGCGCCATAGCCTGTCACCACCACTTCTTGCAAGGCACGCGAGTCAGGTGTCAAATACACTTCAATAACCGATCGTGCGCCCACCACCACTTCTTGTGACTGCATGCCCACACTAGAAAAAACGAGGGACTGAGATTCATTTACATCCAGTTGAAACTGTCCATCCAAATTGGTGGTCGCTCCCGTTGTTGTTCCCTTGATCACGACATTCACACCCGGCAAGGGTTCGCCAAAATCATCCATCACCAATCCGGTCACGGTGCGGCTTGGCAGGGCGGTGGAGCGGGCAACAGGTGACTCCTTCTTTGCCGACTCGGTAATGGTCTTGGCTTTTTGCCGCACAGGTGCAGTGCCTGCAGCTTGCGTTTCGGCCGCTTTATCATCCCAAGCATCCTTCTCTGCCCTAGTCATTTCCGCCTCTGCAACCGCCGATGACTTGAGCGGTTCAGCTTTGGCTAAGTCATTAGAAGAGAATGCATCCACATCAGGTGTCATTACTTCCTCGGGCTGTGTAGTTGTTGCTGCTGCTACAGGTTTGAGTGCTTCGGGCTCGCTTGGCTCATCACTTTGTTTGGCATGTTCTCTTATTCCTTCTTCCAGAGGTACACTGTCCGGAGCAGTAGCTGTACTTTCTTCCACTTCTAAAGTATCCTTCTGTGCCAATTGAGCAGGCTCGGTGGTATCGCGAATGAGCCAAATGGAAATGCCACTGACCAAGAGCAAGGCTATCACAGCGGCAATTTGCCAAAAAGTAAAGCCTGATTTTTTCGCGGTAATCCGCTTGTCCAATCGGTGCACATCGTCGGCAAAGTTATCTGCAGACAACATTTCGGCACCTTCAAGTGCGTCTTGCAAGAACGGATCGTCCAGCGCCTTGCGCTCAAAGTCGTGGCGCTCTTTGTCGGACATTTGTCCGGCCAGATATCGCTGCAATTGGTCGCTATGGTGCTTATCGTCTGACATGCTTGCTTTCTAGACAGATTTTCAAATTTCGTTTACCATTTTGAATAAAACTCTTTACGGACTTCAGGTCGTGGCGTGTTTGTTGGCTCACTTGGTCGTAACTCATTTTTTCTAAATAAAACAGCTTCACACATTGCGCTTGCTCGGTTTTCAGTGTCTCCATGCACTCTTCCAAGGCCGTCAAATCCTCCTCAATGTCCGGCTCGTCCATGGGATGCGCGTCGAGGGTCATTTCCATAAAATCAGATCGTATTTCGGGATTTTTCTTGCGCAATTCACCCAAACAATGATTTTTACTGACCATATAAAGCCAGCTTTTGAAGTATTCCAGCTCTTCGGTTTTCAGCTTTTCGATCAGTTTTTCAAAAATCGTCATCACGGCATCTTGCGCCGCGTCTCTGTCCTTGAGGTATTTCAAACAAAGGCCATACACCAGTGACGTATAGCGAGAAAACAACTCGCCCATCCACCGGCGGTCGTGCGTGTGGCGGTAGCGTGCCAGCAATTCACTGTCAGTATCGTCGCGATGGATTTTCAATGTGGGAAAGATAGGAAATGACCCTTTCACAGGAATATGTATGCGCCTAATTAGCCTTAATTAATCAAATTGAGGCTTCAAAGTGTTTTGCACCTTTTGCCCTCAAGCCGGGCGGGCTCATACTTTTCCCTGATGAAAAGTATGCAAAAATCATGGGGCTGTGTTCATTTCTTAACGCGATTTTGCGTCCATTGGCGGGAATAAAAAAACTCGCCAATGAAGCCCATTAAGGCTAGAGTTTCCTCATTAACAAACTGTTGTTGAAGCATTTACCTGCCTGACTAATTGATCTAAGGCTCCATTGTCTCAAACAGTTTTTATTTCTAATCCGCCACTGAACCCAAAATCACTAAAATGAACAATGCCCAACCTAATAGGAAGTATTCTTTACCAAAAAATAGGGGGTCAGGGAGTTTCCGAAAAAATATTAACTCCTCCAATTTTCATTAGTACTCGCACCTAATTGATTCAAATATGGATGGTCTGAAAAATTTTTCCAATCGATTTATGGAATCAGGTGACCGCTTGCATCCCAATGCCGGAACCAAACAAAAAACGATATGAAAAGTATAATCGCAATCTTGATTTCAGCGGCCGTGGGCATAGCCTCCACCAGCTCGCTGTATGTAACCGGAACCGTGTATGACACGTCCGGCGCGACCCTGCCGGGGGTAAATGTGGTGCAGAAAGGCACGACAAACGGAGTAACCACCGACATCAACGGATTTTACTCTATCAGTGTAACGAGTGAAAAATCCGTTCTTGTTTTTACAAGTGTAGGCATGGCCACTCAGGAGATTACAGTTGGTCAGAAAAAAGTGATTGACGTGTTTCTAACTGTTGATACAAAGGATCTGCAAGAAGTGGTGGTAACAGGGCGTGCGGCAAGCAAAGTGCAGCGCTTTGAAAAAAAATCCTTTGGTGCATACGACATGGCCGCTGAAAGCTACGCCGCACCACTCATGCAAGCGGACTATGAGCCGCAGCACAACACCGAGGATTATTCACCCATCGCCGAGAATGGCTTCAAGCGTGTGATGGACAATCCGCTCTCTACTTTCTCGATAGATGTGGATGCAGCATCGTACAGCAACATGCGGCGCTTTATCAACAATGGTCAGTTGCCACCCAAGGATGCGGTGCGCATTGAGGAAATGATCAATTACTTCAATTACACTTATGAGCAACCGACAGGTGATGATCCATTCGCGATCAACACAGAAGTGACCACTGCCCCTTGGAACGACAAGCATCTGCTGGTGCAGGTGGGCTTGCAAGGCAAGAAAATCGCCATGGACAATTTGCCTCCGTCTAACATCGTATTTCTGCTGGATGTGTCCGGCTCGATGGACGCGCCCAACAAGTTGCCCTTGCTGAAATCATCCTTGAAAATGCTCACCAACGAACTACGCGCACAAGACAAGGTGTCCATCGTGGTGTATGCAGGAGCAGCCGGATTGGTACTGGAACCTACCGAAGGCAACAACAAGCAAAAAATCATGGAAGCGCTCGACCGACTGGAAGCGGGTGGATCAACTGCCGGAGGGGCGGGTATCCGACTGGCGTATGAAGTGGCCAAAAAGAACTTTGTGAAAGGTGGAAACAACCGTGTGATCCTGGCTACCGATGGTGATTTTAATATCGGTGAGTCCAGCGATGCGGGTATGCAGCGATTGATCGAGGAGAAGCGCGAAGAAGGCGTATTCTTGACCGTGCTCGGCTTTGGTATGGGCAATTACAAAGATTCCAAAATGGAATTACTGGCCGACAAAGGCAATGGCAACTATGCCTACATCGACACGATGAAGGAGGCGAAAAAAGTGTTAGTGAATGAATTTGGGGGCACGCTATTCACCATCGCCAAGGATGTGAAAATACAGGTGGAATTCAATCCGGCGCATGTGCAAGGCTACCGATTGATCGGGTATGAAAATCGCTTGCTTAATGACGAAGATTTCAACGATGACAAAAAAGATGCAGGCGAATTGGGCAGTGGCCATACCGTGACGGCTCTCTACGAAATCATCCCGACAGGCGTGGAAAGTGCATTCATCAAGTCGATTGATCCATTGAAATACCAAGAAAATAAGGTGGCCGTAAATGCCAATTCTACGGAATTGCTAACTGTGAAATTCCGCTACAGAGCGCCGGATGGCGACACCAGTAAATTGATCACCGAGACGGTGAAAAAAGGCGCGCGTGATGCGAGTGAAAACCTCAACTGGGCGAGTGCAGTGGCGGGGTTTGGCATGCTGCTCCGCGATTCGGAATTCAAGGGAAATCTGGACTACAAAAAAGTGCTGGCAATTGCGAACGGCGCTAAAGGAACCGATGAACACGGCTATCGTGCGGAGTTTATCCAACTAGTACAATTGGCCGAAACCATGGATCAAAAGGTGGCGCGAAATAATTGAAAATAGGTAGGTTGATTAGGCAGGTTGGGCACGGCTGCTAGAAACGGTGGCTGTGCTTTTTCCTTTTTTGTCGTGCGGAAGGTGCAGATCGTGAGGGGGTAGAACCAAATTCCTTCAAATATTGTCATTTAATGAAGCCTTTCTTACCTTTAAGTCATGAGACGCGAAAAGGAAATCAAGTCTAAAACATTAAATCTTGCCTTGACAGAGGAACTGAGAAGATTCGTCCAAAGTCAGGCTGGGGAAAATACGCTGTACAGCACACCGAGCGAATATGTGCGGGATTTGATTCGGCATGAAAAAGAGCGCAAGGAGGCTGCTGATTTTAGAAATGCCATTTTGGAGGGCTATATGGATGCCATCCATGGCCGTACAATTGAGTTCTCCGGTGATTTGCGCGCCGACCTGAAAAGGGCTAAAGAATTATTCGGTGATAAATGAAACTGCATCTTACTAAGCGCTCCACTTGGGACATAGAAAAATTATACCTTGAGTCTGTAGAGGAATGGGGTGAAAAGGTGGCTGATGAATATTTCAATGGGCTTCAAGAAACGCTGATCACCATTGAACGATACCCCAATATTCTTCGAAAGAATCCGAAAATATCTAACCACTTCATGGTGTATCCATACAAGCGTCATTGGATCATTTGTGATAAGATCGATGATTTTGTGTTTGTACTCACTGTCAAGTTTGCCGGAATGAACTTAGCCTCCATTACAGATGAAATCGGTCCGATTCTGCGTGCCGAATCAAAGGAACTTCACGACCTTCTACTGAAATCAAAAGGTAAATAATTCCAAAATAAAGGGTTGCTTACTTTTGATTACTGTAATGCCATCAGTTTGTGAGATTACCTCATCGCCTGCAAGTTCACCACCCTCTAGTTGCACGGCCTTCGCTCCGTGAATGCGCATAACTGAACCTGCTGGTAGCCACTTTATAAATTCTTGATGTGCGTATATCAGTTTGGATGTAGGCGTAATGAAATCGGACAATAGGTAACTATTCATTCGTTCCATTAAAGCAATATCTAAGAAGCCATCACGAACAACCACATTCACCGCTTTATGACCTTTTGCTGATAGCAATACAGCAGCTTCTTCGATCCAATTTTCCTTTGCACGCACGATCTCAATACCCGGAAAATGCGCCAACTGCTCTTCGACATTTTGTCGATTGGAAAAGACCACATCCAAATTGATTCCGTACGCTAGTGCTTGATCCAATGCATCCTGCCCACATACCGTGAAGGGCGCCCATTCCAACAATTGACCCAATAAGTCAAAAGGAAATGTATCCAAATCTGCTAGGATCAGAGTAGGCTCTTGCTGGTCACGAACGATGTGATGACTGGACAATTCGATGTACGATTAATTCTATTTATAATTTGGCGATTTGTACTACGAAGGTAAAGAATCAGTAGGCAGTCAGCAGTAGGCAAGGGAGTAGCAAAATTGCCTACTGCCCAATTACCTACTGCGACTAAAATCTCAACGAAACGCTAGACAAAAAATGCCGTGTGGCCTGTGGGTAGAAGTTGTTTTGCTGATACAAGTCCGCTCCGTAGAAATAGCCCCATGTATAGCCATTGGCACTGTATTCCACATTGAACACATTATTTACCAACAAAGACAACCGCACGTGTTTCAATTCAGCGGATCGAAAATCATACGCTAGGCGCACATCATTGGTCAGATATGCTGCAATGGCTCGATCGTCGTTGGAGGTGTTGTCCAAGTATTGTTTGCCCACATATTTGGTCAATACTTCAGCCGTGAAATTACCAGGCGTAAAGCTCAGACTACTGCCCGCCACAACCGCTGGTGAAAAGGCAATGTCCGTATCCTCATGCTCGATTTCCACCACATTGAATTGTTCAAAATCGACTCCATAGTCATACACTACTTCGGTGAATTCCTGAATACGGTTTTGGCTCAAGCTCACATTGGCCGACCATGTGATAAGGTCAGAAAATTGATACGCTGAAACGAGTTCCACACCCATGCGGTAGCTCTTGGGTACGTTTATGCGTACGGCAGCTCCCACATCATTCAGCTGACCGGTGAGCACCAATTGATCTTTATAATTCATCAGAAAATAATTGGCTTGATAAGACCAGTTGCTCGATTGCTTTCGAACGCCTATTTCCAAATTTCGGAGTGTCTCGTGGGTAGGCTGTTGGTCAGCCGGGGCATCTATGAAGTCAGATCGCACCGGCTCGCGGTTGGCAATGGCGTAGGAAGCATAGGCATCTGTACCTGCGGTCAAATTGTACGTGAAACCAACTTTAGGATTGAAAAAATTGAATTTTTCGTTCACATCGTATTCCACCAAATCATTGTCGGTACCATTAGCCGTGTAGGTAATCATGCGCACTTGTCCGTCACCAAACAGGTTCAGTCTATCGGTCAATTGGTGATTAATTTTCAAGAATGCATTTGCATCGTTTTTGAAACCCACTCCTTCGTAATACCGATCACGGATATCCACATCACCGGCAAATTGCGCCCAGATGATTTCCCCAAAATGATCGCCTGAATAATGATTAGCTGCTCCACCTAACGTCAAAGCCCAATCGTCTTTAGCATAATTGAGCGCATAGGTGATTCCTCCAAAATCATTGTCCAACCATCGCCTCCTGACAATGTCTGAATTAGTGATTATCTCTGACCCAACTACCACATCATTCAGCCCATAATCGGCCAGTTCTTCGTCGGCTTTGAATTGCTCAAAAAACCCACGGCCTTTGGTGTAGTGCAAAGCTCCCGAAAAATTGAGGGTAGACGAAAACGTATGCCCCACATGCAGTTGATAGTGATCTTGCTGGTAGTTGTCTACCTCATTGTCGTACAGATAATAGTTGAATCGGCGGTCGCTGTTCAGCAAATTGTCGATTTGCTCAGGCGTGTCATATTCTCCTGAAAATGCGATCACGGCAAAGCGGCCGTCTTCGTCATCTTTTAGTACTGCCTCGGGTGTGCCGTACCACGCCTGTTGGGTGATCTCCTTTCCACCAAATATGACCGCTTTGATCATGGTTTTTTCTCCAAATCGCCCGCCGGACACATAGTATGAGTTGAGGTCAGAGGCCGAGCGATCAATGTATCCATTGGAAGAAATCTGCGACAAGCGTGCTTCGAAATTATACACCTCATTCATCAAGCCCGTGTTCACCGTCAGGTTGTGCTTGCGGGTGTTGAAGCTGCCGATCACATGGTCTGTTTGCACAAAAGGCTCTACTGACACATTATTCGTTTGCATGTTGATGGTGGCACCAAAAGCCCCTGCACCATTGGAGGACGTGCCCACGCCTCGCTGTATTTGGATGGAATTGGTGGACGCGCTCACATCGGGCATATTCACCCAAAAGAGTCCGTGCGATTCCGAATCGTTGATGGGAATGCCATTGATGGTGACGTTGATGCGGGTGGCGTCACTGCCACGGATGCGCATGGAGGTGTAGCCAATGCCCGCTCCTGCATCTGACGAGGTGACGATGGATGGAGTGAAATTGAGCAAAATGGGCACATCTTGCCCGAAGTTGCGTTTTTCAATTTCCTTTTTCGACACGGTGGAAAAGGTAGTGGGCGTCCGTTCATTTGCCCGAGTGGAGAAGACCGCCACTTCTTCCAGTTGCACAGTTCGCAGGGAATCCTGTGCGTGTAGACTGCCGACCCAAAAGAGCGCAAGTCCCACAAGTTGCTTTCGCATGTGATAAAAAAATTATGTTACCAAAATCGCGGGTTGGGGAACTCGCTTTATGGTTATCATACGTTCGGTCAGTTGACCGCTCCCTCCGCCGGCATTACCCGGATCAGGTTCTTGGGTATGATCTCAGCCTGATAGTAAGGCACCCCACGGCAAATGTAGGGATTTTTCATTTTCTAAGGATGCGAAGCAGCATTGTTGCGTTTCTTGCAAAAAAGGCCACATTTGTAACATGCGATTCATGATCATATTAGCATTTGTTCTATTAGGGCTGCTGTCAAATGCACAGTCTACATCTGAAAAGTCCTTAGACATTTACCTTCTCAATAGAACAGATTTCAAAAAACTAATAGCCCAATCTGATAAAAAGTATCACTTGATTTACAGTTTTGGATATTGGTGCAAACCATGTCTTGAAAGCATGCCCAAAGTGATGGATATAGTAAATGAACGAGATGATTTGGCCTTTTATCCTCTTATTGTAGAAAAGCTCGACAGTGATGAGGTGACAAAAAATGTGGCTTTCTTGAAGCAGAAATATGGATACATAGGTAACGTCTATTCTGCGGATCCTGCCTTGGGTAAAAACCCTAGATACGCGTACCATGCATTTGTAGAAATCCTAGCTCCCGAACATAAAGAATACGGCATGTCGCTTATCTTATTATTTCATCAAAATGGAAATCTGTTGCTGGCCACAACATACAATCAGACGAGTGGTGAGAAGATGGAGTTATTGAAACTAGCACTAAGTAAATAGACAAATCCGATCTTTAATGACTTTTCAAATGAAACTAAAACAAATCCTTATTCTACTATTTTCATTATCTCTTTTAAGCTGTGGCAGCACCAAGTTCGTACTTACAGACGGACAGGTGCTCCGCGTGCCTAAGGGTTCCATTGTTTTGGTTACCAAGTTTCCAGGTGATTCAGAAAGTATGGCACAGCAAAATTTTGATAAACTGATAGACAAACTAGACAGGCCCTGCATTCGCTTACTTTATATGCCTGAAGTAACGTACGACTTCATTGCGGCGGGCATAGATGTAGATCTCTTGTACGACGGGGATTCTACAATGATTACAAAGCTGCAAAAGTGGATGCCAAAAAGCTATTTCCTTAGCATAGATGTCGAGTACAATCGCTCGAAATATGGTACCATAAAATACAAGCACGAAAAAATTGCCCCTAATGACTCATACATGCCTGTACGCGAGACGGCTCTTTATGTGACTTTGCAATCTGTTGCCGATCCGTCTGCCATTTGGAGCTTTCGCACGGAATCAAAAATTAAGGGCATGTATTACAAAGATGCAGGCATAAACATTGTCCACTCTGCCTTCCGAAAGGCCATGAATCAGACAGCAAATTATTTGAAGGAAAAGAGCATTGCCGATTGCCCTGACTAATCACCCCCTCTCCTCCACCAGCTTGATGGCTTGCTTAACACGCTCATCACCCATGCCGTGCACCACTGCGAAGGGGTGCGCTTGGCGAATCAGATAGTTTTGGTATAAGTCAAAAAAATACTGGCGCATGTGTGGGTGCTCCCGCTGCGGATCGGGCTGCCACGGTATGTCAATATCTGTGAGCAAGTAGAAATCGTACGACCGTGTTTGCAACGACTCCAAAATCCACGGATCGGTATGACCATATTTGTGGTCGCTCCAGATTTTGATCACGATCAGATTGGTATCGCAGATTAAATACTCATTGGCCATGCCGGCATATTTGTCTTCCCAATCCAACTGACCCTTTGCAATTTTCAACAAATCTCCCTCACCATAGGGTGTGTTCAAATGATCGATAAACGTTCGGGCATACTCCGGCACCCACTCTGTGCGGAAATGTTTGGCTAAAGCTTCCGCCAGTTCTGTTTTACCGGTGCACTCCGGCCCGATGATGGCGATCTTTTTAAGTTGGAATGATCCCTTTTGGGAGGGGCTGATGCTCATTGCAGCTGCTTTATTTGGTTCATAGGTAGAAACATCCTTTTACTATCAAACAACTGCTCAAATCCATATTTTCTATAAAATTCCAGTGCCCTTTGGTTGATAGGGTCAACAACCACTGCCATAGCACCAATGCTTTCGCCAGACAGTCTGTAGCTTCTAAACAAGGCATCCATAAGGAGATGCTCACCTAGACCCGTACCCTTCGCTCGAAGATCTCGAGCAAGTCTACCTAGCAGGATCACTGGTGCATTATAATTTTGAGGTACTTGCTTAATGTATTTCTCCGGAATGGCGTCTCTACCCAGACTCTCACTTGTCAACGTGTAGTAGCCTATGACTCGTAAGTCTTCTTCAACGGCTACAAAGCAAGTAGCAAGTCGTTTTCGCATGTCCTGACTTACTTGTGATCGAATATAATCGGTCAATGCGTCTTCTTCACACACAAAATCTTTTCGATTGTGCTTTTTGTCTAGAAGAACAATCTTCACTAATCTGCAATTTTAGCCTTGTATTTGACAGCCGCTTCTCTCAATTTTTGATTAGGGGTACTATTTCCGAATACCACATCAAAAAACTTTTCCCGATCCCGCTCACTTGCAAGTATTCTTTCGTTTTTTGCTACAATCTCTTCCGCCCGTTGCTTGACTATTCGTATTATAAAGCTGCTAAAAGACTTATCTCCGCTCAATTCTTGAGCCTTTTTGAATATCTGCTTTTCCCTCGAGGAAACCCTCAATTCAATTCTTTCATCCTTACTTGATACAGTCTCCATAAAGTGGTAATCTAAAACTAATACAACAAATGTACGGCAATTTATCGTACAAATTGAATTTCAAAAAGGATTCCTCTCAATCAAAACTCTACCTGAAACTCCTTCTTCTCTCCCTTTCTATCTACCACTACTCTCGCTTTATCGCCTTTTGAAAAGACAGATAGCGCACGCATGTAGCTCATCATATCCGTGACTGTGCTGTCACCCAACTGCACCACAATGTCGCCCTTAAGTAATCCTGCCTTGATTGCCGGTTTGTCCGCACTTACATCAGCCACTAGCAAGCCCTTGCCATCGTAGAGATAATCGGGCATTACGCCAAGTGACACGGTGAAGCGGGGCGTATTAGACTCCTCGTCTTTTGTCGATTGAAACACAAGTTTTTCTCCACCATCCAGCGCCACAATGATGCGCTCAATCATATCCGTTACCTGCACGATTCCGGCATAATTTATCTTATCTGCATCGTCACTTGGGCGGTGATAGTCGGCATGCTGGCCTGTGAAAAAATGCAGTACGGGAATGTCTTTCAGATAAAAAGACGTGTGATCTGACGGTCCTTTGCCCGATTCTTTCTTGATGATTTTCAACGAATCGGTATTCACCTCGTCGATGAGTGAATTCCAATCAGGAGCCGTACCCGTGCCATATACGGCAAGTCCGCGCTCTGACTCCAAGCGACCAACCATGTCCATATTGATCATGAAATTCACCTTTGACAGGTCAACAGTCGGGTTTTTTGTATAAAAATTCGAGCCCCACAGTCCCTGCTCCTCACCTGACACAGCAATGAACAAAACGTCTGTTTGCAGTTCCATTTCCTTCAGTTTCTGCGCCAAATGAAGCAGCGCTGCTGTTCCACTCGCATTGTCATCAGCTCCATTGTGCACCTCTTCCACACCTCGGCTCATCGAAGACATGCCGCCCATGCCCAAGTGATCATAGTGCGCGCCAATCACCACAATGTTGTCCGAGGGATTGTCCAGCATGCCGATGACGTTGTAGCCCGTGATACCGCCCTCTGAGCGTTCTGTGGAGATGTTGGCCTCTTCATGCGGATTGGTGCTCTTTTTCACAAAAAATGGCTGCAAGTACGCCTCCGTACCTTTAGCGACTAACTCCAGTTCTTTCATTCGGCTTTGCAAATAATCAGCGGCCATGCGCTCCCCCTCGGTACCTACCTCGCGCCCGCCCAGTGAATCGCTGGCAAGTAGGGTAATGTCTGCTTTGAGAGAGGCCACCGCATCATACGGCTTGGGCGGCTGACAACTTATGATGGATGTCAAGAGAAGAAGTGACGAAAGATATCGCATGAGGTTAATTTGATTTGTAGTTTCGCGTTCGAAGATACTTGAACCATGAAATATTTAATCTTACTCATCCCCGCACTTTTATTCTTTGGTTGGCGCGTGAAAACGACGGAACCGTCCGTGGACAAAGCTCAAACAACCGACACCTTGCGCTATGAGAAGGAAGTACATCTCAAAAATGTCCGTCAGCTCACCTGGGGCGGAAATAACGCCGAAGCATATTGGAGTTTTGATAGTAAATCGTTGGTGTTTCAGTCGGACTATGCCGAGTGGGGCGTGTCATGCGATCAGATTTTTATGCTGAATGTGGACAAAGTCAAGAAAGAAGAGAAGCCAACCATGCTCAGCACAGGCAAGGGACGAACCACCTGCTCCTATTTCTTGCCGGGCAACAAAACTATCGTGTATGGTTCCACCCATTTAGGTAATGAGGCGTGCCCACCGGTACCTCCTCGCGGACAGAAATACGTGTGGGCCATTTACCCCGATTTTGACATTTTCACAGCCGACCTGAAAGGCAATATCCAAAAGCAACTCACCAACACGCCCGGCTATGATGCAGAAGCCACCGTTTCACCAAAAGGCGACCGCATCATTTTCACATCTACGCGCAGCGGTGATTTGGAATTGTATACCATGAAACTCGACGGATCAGACGTGAAGCAAATCACAAATGAATTGGGCTATGACGGTGGAGCCTTTTTCTCACCGGATGGCAGCAAGATCGTATGGCGCGCCTCCCGTCCGGCGACACCCGAAGCACAAGCCGAGTATAAGGAATTGCTCGGGCAAGGATTGGTAGCTCCCACAGACATGGAACTTTACGTGGCAAATGCCGATGGAACGAATGCTCGAAAAATCACCTCATTGGGCAATGCGAACTGGGCACCCTTTTTTACGCCTGATGGCAAGAAGATTCTGTTTTCATCCAATCATGCGTCCAAGCGCGGATTTCCGTTTAATCTCTTTTTGATCAATCTAGATGGCACAGGTCTGGAGCAAGTCACCTTTGATGGCACCTTTGATTCGTTCCCTATGTTTAGCCCGGACGGCAAGAAGCTTGTGTGGGCCTCCAACCGATTCAATGGCGGCACGCGCGATACAAACCTGTTCATTGCTGATTGGGTGGATTAAAACCATTTCAAGAATGTTTTTACCTTTTCCAAGTTAATCTTGGTTTTTGGCTACCTTCGTCTCATGACTGGACGGTTACTTACGCTTTTTGGAATCGTGTTTTTTGGGCATTTATCAGCGATATACGCTCAAGATTCACCTGAAAAACAAATCGCCACATTGAAGCGCAGCGAGTTGGTCCAATCTATCTCTCTACGTTCCAAGCTCATTCCGAATTACTTTGCGGAGATCAAGGCACTCACGGCGCGTCAGGCTTACAATTTTTGGGTGGAAAATACGGGAGACAAACTGGTCTCGCACTTGAACGTTTACGCTGCATTGCATGACGCCAATAAATATGTAGGCTTTGATTCGGTGCGCAATGTCTACTACAATCAAATTCGCGGACACGGTGACTTGGTAGTATCAGTGAAGTTTGGCAAAAAGAAGGACATCTTTTATTCGGCCGGGTCTGACGGTCGCCTCTTGCAGTGGAACCTCGCCGCGCCCAATGATCCGCCAAAAGTTCTTTACCAAGGGCCTGAGCTCTTCCGTTCGATTGACGTCAGCTTTGATGACAACTGGCTGCTGGCGGTCACCAAAGAAAGTGGGGTCATTTTGATTAATTTGATGCAGGAGATTACCGAACCGACCATCCTTGATGAGTTGCCAGAACCAGTCATTTCACGAGATACTGAGCCGGTACAAACTGCCACCTTTATGCCCAATAGCTCGGAGTATTTGTCCATCACCAGATCGGGTGAGTTAAGACTCAGGGGATTCAAAATAGACACAGTAAAAGCTTACACGAACAAGCAAGTGCGCACCATGACCGTGAGTGAACAAAGCCGCAAAGTCTTTGCCGGTACGGATCAGGGCGTGGTGCAAATGTGGGATGCCAATATGCAGGAGAGCTACCTGGTCATTCCGGAATTGTATCGTATCAATTCGTTGGCGATCAGCCCGAATAAAAAGATGCTGGCCATCGGTAGAGAGAAGGGCGATGCGATCATTTGGGATTTGGAGAATGAGAAACTCATCCGCACCATCTCAGGTCATCAGTCGGCCATTATGGATCTGGACTTTAGTCCGAACAATGAACTGTTACTTACTGCCAGCAGAGACGGCACCTCCCGCGTTTTTGAGATCAATAACCCACGTAAACTACCGATGGTTTTTGACGATCACAACGACTGGGTGATGACTGCCGCTTTTGATCATTCAGGCACTCGGGCCATCACCGGATCCAAAGACGGCTTGATTCGTATTTGGGAATTGGATATGGGCGTATTAGCCGAGCGATTGTGCAAGTATGTGAGCAGGGAAATGACCCAAGAGGAATGGACAGATTATGTAGGAGCTGAGGTTCCTATTCAATCTGCATGCAAGTAGATCAGCCCTTTGGTCGCTTATACACCGGCACGGTGCTGCAAGGCTCACCATACATCAAACTGCTGACCACCGGCACTAAGGCTTTGGCTATTTCTGTGTAGGCAAATTCTTTGTTCCGAATATTTCCACACCCTTTTATTACGACTTTGGCATCCGCAAAATCTTCCTTCATCATTGCTTGGATAGCTTGAGCGATGCGGGCTTTTTCTACGTCATCCTCAGTTCCCATCACAATGGCATGTGCGCCTTGTAGTTTGGTTACCAAAAGCATGTACGCCCAAGTAGGAATAATGGCATCTGCTGAGCAAAATACGCGTACATGTTTGCCGTCATATTGGTGCCAATCATGCGTCTTTAGAAATTCTCTGAATTCCTTTTCACGTAAGATCAAACCTTGGTAAAGGAAGGATGCCAAATCTAGGTGCACTACTGCTCTCTGATCCAAATAATCCTCTAGATCAATAGATTTTAAGGTGCTTGAAGCTACCCGATTGATGATTCCTTCCTCCATTGTGATGCAAACCTATTTGTAAAAACACGCGAAATCAGTCGAAAATTCAAATAATTGACAAAAAACCTCACAAATGTCAGTTATGCCTGTGCTAAAAATCACCGACCCCTGTGAGTCCGGTCATGTGGCACCTGTGGCGGCACGCCTAATCTTGTAGCATAAAACAACATAAATATGAAAAAGCAGATCCTCATCATCGCATGCATGGCCTGGGCAGCCATCGGTTGGTCTCAGGACTATCAGCTGCGAAAAACGAACTCTACGGTAAAGGTAGAGGGAACTTCTACCCTGCACGACTGGACATTGGATGCCGAAGAAATGAGCGGCAAGGCCGGCGTGACCCTCACTGATGGCAAGGTGGCCTCCATTGAGAAATTGAACTTCATTGTGAAAGTAGAGGGCCTCAAAAGCCACAAGAGTGGAATGGACAAAAACACCAACGAAGCATTGAAAAGCGAACAACATCCGAACATCACGTATGAATTTGCTCGCGTGATCAGCATCACAGATACGAAAGACGGCCAGCTCATCAAAACCGGCGGACGCCTGACCATCGCCGGAGTGACCAAGTCTGTCTATCTGGATGTCATTGCCAAAACTACAGACGGTGTGGCATTCCAAGGCAGCACCACCTTCAAGATGTCTGACTATGGCGTGAAGCCTCCGGTAGCCTTGATGGGTACTGTAAAGACAGGAGATGAGGTTACGATAAAATTCAATGTCAACTATTCAAAATAATAACAATCAACTTTTTGAAAATTAATAAACAAGTAGAATCATGAAAAACTGGATCAAATTTTCGCTTACCTCTTTATTCCTGGCTACTATGCTAGTGGGCTTTGCTCAAGAAGAGGGTACTACTGATGACAGAGACCTTCAGTATTTCCGTAACCCCGGAAAAAAGGGTATCAATATATTTGAGACACCCAAAGACAATACGGTAAAATATACCGGTGAAAAAGTTCGATTAGGTGGTAACTTTTCTATGGTCTTCCAAGGATTAGATCACCAAACAAGTCTTGACGGAACTGAATTAGTAACCTTATCAAAAAACTTCCAATTGCCCACCGCTAACCTTAACTTGGATGTGCAGCTACAAGACGGTCTTCGTATGCACTTGCGTACCTATTTATCTTCTCGCAACCATGCAGAATCTTATGTGAAGGGTGGATACATGCAGATGGACAAATTGGATTTCATTAGCCCAGGCTTATTGAGCGGATTCATGGAAAAAGCAACCATACGTGTCGGTATGGATCAGTTCAACTACGGTGATGTGCAGTTCAGACGCGCAGATAACGCAGCTTCTACTTATAATCCATTCGTTTCCAACTATATCATGGATGCATTTTCCACTGAACCATTCTTAGAATTGACCTATCAAACAAATGGCTGGTTAGGCGTGATAGGCGTGACCAATGGCAGATTGAATCAAGCCCCAACAACAGGCGACAATGGTTTTGCCTACTTCGCTAAGTTGGGTTTTGACAAGCAATTGAGCGATGATTTGAGATTTCGATTGACAGGATCTATCTACTCTAGCTCCGATCAAGGCACAAGGGATTACCTCTACGGTGGCGACAGAGCCGGCGGACGTTACTTCAATATCTTCCAAGTTGCCGGAACTACTGAAGATAATAACTTCTTACCTCGATTCAATCCTAGCTACCCGTATCAAACCTCCATTCAGTTCAACCCATTTGTAAAGTATGCCGGTTTAGAATTCTTCGGGGTGTATGAAATCATCAAGAATGGTGACGACAATCATGGCAATGAAGGTGGACTCAATACAGGTACGGGCGTGAGCAACATAGGTGGTGGATTTAACCAAGTAGGTGCAGAACTTCTCTACCGCATAGGTGCTGCTGAACGATTCTACGTTGGTTTCCGATACAACAAGGTAAGTGGCGAGCAATATGATGAGCAGGCCGTTGGTGGAATAGTAAATAGCACAACGTGGGAAACTCAAGAGATCACCCGTACCAACTTTGGCTTAGGCTTCTTCATGACAGACAATGTACTGACCAAATTCGAAGTGGTAAATCAGAAATATGAAGGTGCCGGATGGGAAGGAACCGTATTTCAAGGTGGTAAATTCAACGGATTCAATATCGAGGCAGTGATAAGCTTCTAATTTTTCAAGTATTTGCTAAAGTGGGGGTCTTCTAAGGTCTCCACTTTTTTACGTTGTACCTTTAGGGTAATGAAACAATGGCTCCTTTTGCAACTATATTCCTTCTACTAATTTCCCTGAATATAGCAGGTCAACAGGCCATTTTATCTGCAGTCGTTCTTGAATCTTCCTACCAAATTGTCATAAACGAGCGCAGTTCCTTGCGCATTCTAGGCAAGACAAATGTCAACCGATTTGAGTGTGGCCTTAAAGGACACTTACCCGCAGATACCCTGTATGTCAATTCTTTCGATACCAACAAAGAGCAAGTGCTCAGAAAAGCTCAATTGCGCATAGAGGTGGATGATTTTGACTGTGGCATGCGTCAGATGACCTCCGAGATGATGGATCTTTTGAACGAAGAAAAATACCCTTATCTGAGCGTGACCGTGCAAAGTCTCAAAAAGAAGGGCGCCATCCATGAGTCGCTGGTGCGGTTTATCATCGCAGGCGTGAGTAGAGACTATCGTGTGCCCCTCACAGCCAAGCAATCCGGTGACTGGACCTACGTGGTTGGTCTTCAGGCTATCAACATCCACGATTTCGGTCTCACCCCTCCCACTAAGTTTCTAGGGGCTGTGCGTGTGAATGAATACATTGAGGTAGAGTTTAACCTCATCTTAAAAATTATTGAACTCCCCTGATCAGAGGAGTTTTTTGGCGGGCTTAGCCTGAAATTCCTTTAAATAAATTGGCTCGAAATAAGCAATGTCTTCAAACAGTCCTTGCTGAAAACGCTTCTCCGCCAATTCACCTACTGTTTCTGCCGAGCAACTAACATCCGGAAGCCAGACGATATTCGGCTGCTCCAACACTTCCTTCGTCTTCATGACCCCATCACCGAACAAATAGAGCGGTTGCTCAGAAAAATCAGCAAACGAATCGGCCGCCACCACCAGCGGACGATTGTCCCAAATCAGCGAATGCCCATTATACAATTGACAATAGACCTCCATTCTGCGGGCATCTATCATCGGGCAGAAATAGCCACCAATTGTTTTCTTCTGAACCTGCCGTGCCAAGGCCTGCAACGACGGAACACCAATGAGCGGCAAACCCAAACCAAAGGCCATACCCTTAGCCGTGGAAACTCCTATGCGCAAGCCGGTGTAAGATCCCGGGCCGGATGACACAGCAATGGCATCCAAATCTTGCAAATGCCCGCCGGCTCGGTGCAGGATGTCCTCTATAATGCCCGGCAAAAGCGAAGAGGCAGATTTTTCTTCATGGTGCGTTTGTGCTGCCAGCAAATGACCCTCCCTATGCAGGGCCACTGAGCACACATGCGTGGAGGTTTCTATACTGACAATGAGCGCCATTATTTCTTGAGTATGCGATTGTACTCGGCCATATCGGTGAGCACACGCACGGCCGTCAGAATGTCCGGATCTTTGTCAAATGTGGCCTCAATCATGCCACGCTCGAGGTAGTACCGCGAGGTGATTTCCTGCTCCAGCAGCATCTGAATTTGTTGCCTGTACACTTCCAAATCTCGTCTTTTTGTTTCGGCTATTTTTGCTTCCAAACCTTTGATAGCCGGCTTCACCGTCTCAAACTGCGCATCATTTTTTGCTACCTCAAGCAAGCTTGCCAGTTGACTTTCCAGATCGGTTTGGTAGCTGAAATTGCGCGCCTTCACCCATGATACAAACGCATCGTATTCTTGATCTGTCAAACGAAACGCCTTTGGATCATCGAGTTTATCATGGGCATAATAGTACTCCGTGGCATAGTGAAAAATAAGGTTATTATCGAGCAAACTCACCGTGACAGGAGCATACTCAAATGTTTCTACTCGAATATCAGGATCTACCCCACCGCCATCATAGACCAATCGGCCATTAGCCGTTTGGAACTGCGTCTTCAACGAATCCGGTACGGTTCCCACGCTCCCGTCGGGGTTTCGGTTGCTGTAATCGAGCGCTTGAATACATCTGCCACTCGGTATGTAATATTTGGCCGTGGTGACTTTGAGCTGCGAATTATACGCCAATGGACGCGTCTGCTGCACCAATCCCTTGCCATACGAGCGTCTGCCTATCACCACCCCTCGGTCATAGTCTTGCATCACCCCGGACACAATTTCGGAGGCAGATGCTGACCCATTGTTGATCAAAACCGCGAGCGGAATATCTGTGTCTGTGGGCAAATTGAGCGTATTATACAGCTGTGTCCATTCTTCCAATTTGCCCCGAGTAGTCACCACTTCTTTGCCTTGGGGGATGAATACATTACAAATATTTACCGCCTCGTTTAGCAATCCGCCGGGATTGCCGCGTAAGTCCAAGATTATTTTCTGCGCTCCCTTTCCTTTCAAATCAAGCAAAGCTTCCTTCACCTCATTGCCGGCCTTTTGGGTAAAATCCGTCAGGCGCATATACCCGATAGTCTCGTTCACCATGCCGTAATAGGGCACATTCTTCACGGTGATTTTTTCGCGGGTCAGTTTTACATCAAAGGGTGCAGGACTGTTATGTCGCTTTACCGTGAGCGTGATTTCGGATTTGGCCTGGCCGTTGAGCAATTGCTTCGATTCCTCAATAGTCATTTTGGTGATATCCAATCCATTTATTTTCAAAATTTGATCGCCAATCTTCAAGCCCGCTCGATCGGCAGCAAAACCTTCATAAGGCAAAATCACAGTGCTGATGCCATCCTTCTGATCCACCAACGCACCGATACCAGCATACTCACCCGTGGCGGCCGTACGATAGTTTTCAATATCATCTTCGGGAATGTAGTTGGTGTATGGATCCAAAGAAGCCAGCATGGCCTCTATGCCCACACGCATCGTTTTCGATGGATTCAGTTCATCCACATAGTAGGCATTCACTTCCTTGTAAAGCGTAGCGAAAATGTCTAGGTTTTTTACAATCTGGAAATACCGATCATTCACGGGAGTAGCTGCCACTGCCACCACGAGCAGCACAACGATAAGAAGGATAATCTTACTTTTTTTCATTGCTTTTTGTCATTTGATGTGACAAACGGTTGAGCAAAATAATGACTTTCTGCTCGATCTCTGCAAAGGGCAGGATGCTGTTGTCTTGGTAGATGAAACCTACGTGAAAGAACGTGGAAGGTTGATCGTAAAGTATATGTTTATTCAAGCGGTATGCCTCGCGGATGAGCCGCTTGATGCGGTTTCGATCCACGGCTCGCTTGAATTTTTTCTTGGAAACGGTGATCAAGATACGGTGTGGCCCCTCTTGCGCGGGAAGATACTTCACCAAGAAGGGATGCAAAAAAAAGGAGGAACCGTCCGCAAACAGTTCCTCGATTTTCTTTTTTCCTGCCAGCCTTTCGGTCTTTGGAAATCCGAATGTTTTAGGCCTGTAATCGGTCATAGGCCATTCGGTTATTTTTTGTGTACTTCGTCAGAAACAGTGAGTCTCTTGCGTCCTTTCGCTCTGCGGGCAGCCAATACGCGCTGACCGTTGGCTGTTTCCATGCGTGAGCGGAAGCCGTGCTTGTTCTTTCTTTTTCTAACTGAAGGTTGAAATGTTCTTTTCATGATATCAGCGTTTTCTCAAAACGGAGGGCAAAGGTAAAAAACTTAGCACCTCAATTCCAACTATTGTTTGAATAAATCAGCAGATACATCCCCATTCACCACAATTTCTTTCACCACCAAGTCCAATTTCATTTGGGCATTGAGCGGCTGCTTGCCTGTGGATGGGAACATGATTCCTCCGTATTCTTTGTAATCGCCAAACGTTTGAGACATCACTACAGAACCTTGCGGACCCTCTACTGTGCGCGATACCTGAACCAAGAAGCCTGTCTCAGCATCATAATAACGGGTGGTCTTTTCCCCGGACAGTTCCACTTCCACACCATAGGCATCTTTTCCATTGATGTTTTCCACAGCTACGAGAGTTGTCTTAGCGCCCAATTTGGCATATTCCAATTCTTCGAAAAGTACTGCTTGAATGGCCATGGCTGAAGCCTCATCCCCCTCTATAACTCGTTCGCCTGCCATGCCGGACATTTTGCCCTTCTGCCCATCAAACACCACTTTCTGCATCACATTGCCGCCTACTTTGATTTCCATCAGCATTTTGTTGGGAGCCATCTTGAGGGCAGACATTTCCATGGTTTGCCCCATGATGGAGCCTTCCATCACCGTCTTTACGTTATTCACTTTGCTCAGCTTTTCAGCTCCTCCGATTGCGTCAATGTACTTCTTCATTACTTTTTCGGCCGTCAGTCCGTCTGGTAGTTTGGCCAATGAAGGATCCACTTCATTGCCATACGTATCGAAGTACTTCACCTCTCCAAAGGCAGCCAATTTTGAAGCTATTTCACCCGCCTTGCCTACGATGTTGATGTGCGCATTTTCCGGTTTTATATACTTCTTGGCAATAGTCTTTACATCCTCAATCGTGATGGCCTGCAGACGCTGAATATACGTGGCGTAATAATCAGCAGGCAGTCCGTAGATGGCTTGGTTCAGCGCGAAATTGGCGACAGTCTGAGGCGACTCTAGTGAGCGTGAAAAACTACCCGCTATTGAATTTTTTGCCAAATTCAACTCCGCTTCTGTGATGTTTCCGTCAATCATTTGCTTCATTTCAAACAACATCTGCACCACCGCACTGTCGGTGACGGCATTTCGCACACTGGCCGACGCATTGAAACGTGAAACCAATTCATTTGAAGAGAGTGATGAATTGCTGCCATACGTGTAGCCTTTGTCTTCGCGCAGATTCATGTTCAACTTAGAAGAAAAGCCTCCGCCTAAAATCGTGTTCATCACGCGCACGCCAATCTCATCTGCATGGCCTATGGGCAATACCACCGGATAGGTCACATTGATCACTGACTGTACAGAGCTTGATCTGTTCACGATATTCACTCTATTCTTCACGGGTGCTTCGGGTGTGGCATAGGTAAAATTTTCAACAGCCTTTGGTTCCCAGTTGGAGAAATAGGTCTTGATCAATTTCTTGGTCTTTTTCACATCCACATCGCCCACTACGGCCAAATACGCAATGTTCGGGCGGAAATAGCTGTCGTGGTGCTTGATGAAATCCTCATAGGTGATCTTATTGGTCGTTTCTTCTGTCTGAATTTCACCGTATGGATGACCTACACCGTATACGATTCGAGCGTTCAAATTACCGGCAATCGCATTGGGATCTTCCTTGTTGGCTGCCAGGCTGGAGAGTGTTTGTGTCCTGATTTTCTCCAATTCCTCGGCAGGAAATGTCGGATTGAAGGTCACATCCGTCATCAATTCGATGATTTTCTCTTCGTATTTCGATAGTCCGGATGCAAATACGTTAGTAGACCCGGCAAACAATGACGCCCCGATGAAGTCGATTTCTTCGTCCAGTTGTTCCTTGGTACGGGTGTCGGTACCGGTGCGCATCATTTGACCAAACATTTCAAGGAATCCAACCTTATCACCTTCTAAAATCGGGTCACGGTCAAACTGCAGGTTGTACGCCACACGAGGCAACTTGTGATTCTCAATGATGAAAACCTTCAATCCATTCTTCAGTTCGAAGGTTTCGTAGTTCCCGATCTCAATCGGACGGGGTGTGGATGGTTCAGGTAGTTTGGTTCTGTCTACCTGCGCCACAACTATCAGTGCGGCAAATACCAACACGAGAGACGATATATATTTTAATTTCATGATCTTCAGTTTTGTGGATTAGTTGTCCGATTTGATTTGCTGGTTGTCGGGAGCCTTCTGTGCAGACTTGGGCAGATAGGTAAGTGTTACGCGATTTTCAGGCGTCAAGTACTTTTTTGCCACGCGCATAATATCCTCCTTTGTCACAGCCATGTAGCGATCAATCTCGGTATTGATCAGGTTGGCATCTCCAAAGTACACGTGATAATCAGCCAAACTTTCAGCTATACCTTCCACGCTGCTATTTGACGAGATGAAGGTGTTTTCCAATTGATTGCGAAGCTTTTGAAACTCCTTGTCAGGAATCGGTTCGTTTTTCACGCGGTTGATTTCAGCTTCAATGGCCGCCTCCAATTCTTCAGGCGTCTTACCCATGTTCACCAATCCCAAGGTGATAAAGAGACCTCCGTCTTCCAGTGCAAACGGGAAAGAACCAACGAATGCAGCCAATTGCTTGTTATCCACGATTTCCTTTTGGAATCTGCTGCTCTGTCCACCGGACAGCAACGTAGTGAGCATCTGCATAGCATAATAATCATCCGACCCCTGAGCAGCCATGCGGTAGCCGTGGAACAAGCCCGGCAGTTGAATGTTGTCAAACACTTCCTTTCTCACTTCGCCACCAAGGTCAGGAGCAGTGATTTTCGGACGAGGGATTTCCTTCGTTCCTCGAGGTATTTCGCCAAAATACTTGGCGATCAGTGCCTTGGTTTCGGCTATGTTGATATCACCTGCCACGGCGAGGGTGGCATTATTGGGCACGTAGAATGTCTGAAAGAAATCTTTGAAGTCAGCGTCTGTGGCCGCATCTATATCTTCAAATGAACCGATGGGTGTCCAAGAATAGGGCGTGCCTTTGAAAGCAGCTCCGAAGATTTCCGCTTGGAATGACATGTAAGGCTGATTGTCTATCCGCGTGCGCTTCTCTTCTTTCACCACTTCCTTTTGGGTGGCAATGCCGATAGAATCAATCTTGGCGTGAAGCATACGCTCACTCTCCATGTACAAGCCTAACTCTAGGTAATGTGATGGCAATGTCTCATAATAGAAGGTACGGTCAAAACTGGTGTTGGCATTTAGGGTGCCTCCGGCATTTTGCAAAATTTTGAAGAATGTGCCGCGCTCAATGTTGGGCGATCCTTCAAACATCAGATGCTCAAAAAAGTGAGCAAATCCGGTGCGGCCTTTGGGCTCGTTTTTGGAGCCTACATGGTACAGCACCGATACGTTTACAATAGGTGTGGAATTGTCCTGATGTAGGATGACATGCAAGCCATTGGGCAGGTCATATTCTTCAAAAGGTATCCGACGATCTTGAGCATAGGCCGCAGACGTCATTAACAAGGTGATTAGAAAATACTTACGCATAAAGTCATATGGTTTCAGTGTGAGGTCGCAAATGTATTATACACCACCGAAACCTTCCCAATTAATTATGCAAACGGCATTTACTTCCAGTCTGTGTAGATAAACCGTCCCACATCGGCACTGGGCTCGGTAGGCGAAATATGTACATTCGCTACTTCTCTGAATACCTTGCCAATGGTGTACATCCATTCCTCCGCTTCATAGCCCACATATAAGAGGTGAAAACTGTATAAGTCCTTTGCCGCCCGTTCAAAATAGATGTCGCGCCGAATTTTTGAATAGTTCTGAATGGCCGCTCGCAGATCCTTATACTTTCGGTTGTGGGCCTTGTCCGCGTCGTAGGTAGGCAATCCTTTTTCCATCAGTTTGTTTTGCCAGTGATAGGCCATCGGGTTATTGAACCATCGAGGAAAGGAAACCGTGGCAAATCCGCTCTCAGAAATCATAATGGAAGTAACAAACAAGGGATTGATTTTAGCCAATTTGCTTTCCTCCACAATTAACCGCGCCAGTGCATGCGGAGTGATTTTCTGTTGACCATCCACATCCTGCTGAAAGTACAGGCACTCAGGAAAATTGTCAGCTAGATAGTCACCTAATTTTTCGGTAAAAGCCTCACTAAAAAAATCAACGGCCTCAATAGCTACCGGCTGTTCGGGTGAAGTAGGATATTGGTAAAACGCGAAATCGGAAACTTGAGTCGCAGCTCTGGACGGCTTGCTGAAAGCGGGACGCACGCATCTGAACCCTATGGAATAATTGTAATTACTCGGGGCGGCAAAGCTGCGGTTGTGAACTTTCAAATAATCGGGTGATGGACTGCCCCACCCGCCTCCACGCACCACATTGGCCGTTCCGGTAAGTGGCCCTGCCGGATTGCAGTTCTCTTCCCTTTGATAGGCATCCACCCCGTACCAATCATTGCACCACTCCCACACATTGCCTGCCATGCCGTAGAGACCATATGCATTAGGTTTTTGGGTCTTGACCAAGGCGAGCCGCCACCACGTACCCATCATTTGTCCCTTTTCAGTGTCATAATTCGCCCAAGAATCATCAAAGTCATTGCCCCAAGGGAAATCGTTTTGCTCTAAACCTCCACGAGCGGCATATTCCCACTCTGCTTCCGTTGGCAGTCGGTAGCCATTGGCTACTGAGTCCAACTTCCAACCATCCAATCCCCATTTATCCTTCTCGCCGGTCGGTACATAGCTCGGCTGAAATCCTTCTTTCACACTGCGCCAATTGCAGTAATTGATGGCGTGGTACCAGCTGATGCCCGAAATGGGCTGCTCTGGAATGTTATAGGATTCATACGCCCAATAGCGCGTGACAGTGCCACCGTCATTTACATACGCCTGAAAATCCGCATAGGTCACCGGGGTTTCGTCCATGTAGAATCCGGATATTTCCAACTTGCGCACCGGCTGCTCTGATTCGGTACCTTTTTCACTTCCCATTAAAAATTTGCCGGAAGGAATGAGTACCATGCGCTTGTGTCCATCTACGAACTTCGGTAAGGTGTCGGTGTTGATAAGACACGGAAGCGTTTCTACGGTTTGTGGAGAGGCATCTGCGGGTGGTTTGGAATTGCAAGCAAGGCAAGCGACTAAAAAGAAGGGCACGAATTTTAGCATGCGGCGAAATTAGTCATTTGAGGATTAGCTGATAAGTCGATTTGAAAGATGAAGTTAACCCTTCAACCTCGCCACATACAGCCGCTCAATATTAATGTCCTTCTCACCTGATCCAATGGTTTCGGTGCGTTCGCCAATACCATCGGTGAGTTTTTGAGTACTTCGATACTTAATTCCGGTGATCCTTCCTTGTGCATCCTTGATCCAATTAAGAAATATGACCGAATGTCCGGTTTTGTTGTTTCGCCAGAATTGCACAAAATCACCAGCCTTGGCGTCTGCGAGTGCTACGGCTTTTCCTAAGCCAAGTTTTTCTAAGGCTATCACGCATTGCGTTTCGGCTGCTGCATCGTTCGATCCGTACCAATCTTGCTGAAACCGCTTCATGGTAGGGACATCCAGACCGGCAAACATTCCTTTTTCATTCATCACATCAAAGGCCACCGTGAAGGTGTAGCCGCTGCAGTAGGTTCCTTCCGGACTCTTACCTAAGATTTTTGTGGCATTAAAAATGAGGTCTTTCGGCGTGCCGGATCCAGCCCATTTATAACCACCGCCCGCATAGGTGTTAGCCACCTGCACCACACGCTCATTGAGCGATTGAGCACTCAACGCGAACGAAGTACATCCAAAAATGGAAAGGACAAAGAGAAAGCGCATACTCAAATTTACAGCTGCTTGAGCAGATTTCTTGCCACATCATTGGCCAGTCTGGGGCCAAACTGAGCCACCACTTTGGAAGCCGCTAAGCTCGCTAGGTCGCCTGATGCCCGCACTGAGAGTCCGTTAGTGATGCCATACAAAAACGCTCCGGCAAACATATCTCCCGCACCTGTGGAGTCAATCGCCGTTACGGAATGTCCTGCCACTTGGAGTTTGTGAGTTCCATCCCAAATCCAAGCGCCCTTCTCACTGCGCGTCATCACAAACTGTCGGGCAAATTTCTTGAGTAATTCAAACGCCTCCACATCCGATGATGCGCCTGTAAACAAATGTGCCTCTTCTTCATTGGCAAAGAGCAGATCCACACCTGCTCCAACAGCCGCCTTGCTTTGGTCGTTGAAGAATTTCACCATGGCCGGGTCAGAGAAAGTATAGGCGATTTTCACACCGTGTTTTTTGGCCAAATCTTTTGCCTTTTGGATTGCACCAATCCCTGTGGGTGACGAAACTAGATATCCTTCAATGTAGATGTATTCGGCTTGAGAAAGGGCTGTTTCGTTCAGTTCTTTTTCAGACAAATCGGAGGTGATACCTAAAAAAGTGTTCATCGTGCGTTGCGCATCGGGAGTGACCATGACGAGGCACTTGCCCGTTGTTCCGGCAGGCAAATCACCAAGGTTAGTATCTAGACCCAGTTCCACCATCTCACGTTTGTAGAGCGTGCCATCTTCGTCATTAGCCACTTTACACGTATAATAGCCTGTGCCGCCAAATTGCGCTAGTGCAATCATGGAATTGGCGGCAGAGCCTCCGCTTTGACGCTTCTTGATCTTCCCGCTCACGGCATCCACCAGTCGCTTTTGATGGGCCTCATCCACGAGTGTCATCAACCCTTTCTCTACTCCATTTTCGGCTAAAAATGAATCCGTAATTTCAATTTCATAATCTACCAAGGCATTGCCTATGCCGAAGACGTTGTATTTCTTATTCATACTTATTTTGTTCGATCAGGGTAATCGGTGATGAGCCCATCCACGCCCCATGTCAAGAGTCGTTCCATGTCAGCACGCTCATTTACGGTCCAAGGAATCACCTTCATATTTTCTGCTTGCAATTCCTTCACCACCTCTTTGGTCAACAATGAATAGTCACAGCTATATATCTGCGGCACAAAACCCAATGAGTCAATGTTTTGCTTCCATGGCAGCTCATTTTCTATCAATAAGGCCAATTGGACGTTGGGGTATTTTTCGTGAAAATATTGGATTACCCGAAAGTCGAATGATTGGATGGTCACTCGGCTCCAATCAAGCTTCAAATTGACGAGGTTATACACCAAATCCGAAAACACCTTCGGCGTGGGGTGATAGATGTTGTCGTATGCCGCCTGAGTCTTAATCTCGATGTTATAATTGATCATCGGGAGGTTATTTTCTGCTATGTACCTTTCCACTGCATCTATCGCATCTGCCAAAAGGGGCTTTGTCACAGCCATTTTCTTTTGGTTCGGAAAACGCGGGTGAATCTTGCTTCCACAATCAAAAGCCATTAATTCACGATGATCCATTTGGTAAATATTGAACGCATATTGATCTGTCTTCGCTATCTCTCTGCCTGTCGAATCCAAGCATATCTCAGCGGATAGGTAGGGTTCATGACTAATCAACAATTGATTATCGGCCGTCACGGCCAAATCCATCTCCAAGGTATTGACCCCCAATTTTAAGGTCTCGATAAAACCCAGAATGGAGTTTTCGGGCCACAACCCGCGGGCGCCCCGATGACCTTGGATATCGATATCTTGAAAGGTTCGCTCGGCTTGACAACTCATGAGGACGATTAGGGAGAGAAATACAACACGATAGATCACGCGAGAAATTTTATGCGTGTAAAGATATAATCGAGAGATTCCTCATTGATCACCATTCGGTAAAAATCAGTGTCGGCCAACTGCTCGGGTTGGTAGCCGCCTTGGCTGAGATACTTACCGGATATGTTTTTGTCGAACCAATGCACTAGTCTGATTTTATCACCTTCAATCTCCAGGCACGTCATGCCTCTCTTGCCGATTACGCATCCGGAGTTGAACAAACACGGAACATGAAAGACGGAATTGTATATGTATGTATCGAATGGATTGAAATTTTTGGTGCGGGCATATTTTTTCAATTCATTCTTCAATGACTTGATAGTGTCCTTTATATCGTCCGTTGGCTCGCTGGTAGCAAACTCGCGGCAGAGCTGTTCAATTTTGTATTTCATCCGCTCCACCTTGTGCATGGATTCGAACAGCGGCCTGTGCGTATGGCCAATGATGGAAACAGCCTTGTGAACCGATGAAAACGAATACACCCGCTTTTCGATCTTGTATTGCTTTCGGCTGTCATGAGCCACGGAGTAGTTTTTTATGCGCAGGGGATTTGCAAAATACTTCAGCGTGAACCCAATGAATTCACTTTGGCGCTGAAATCCCTTAGATGCTTGATGACCATGGAATAGATTGATAAAATCCTCTTTGAATTGAAATCGAAGAGCCTCTTTGTTGGAGTATCTCGGCTGCAATTCAGGATTCACCAACAATTCCAAATCGTGATTGCCGGTGAGCTTCACCAATCGATCATCTACCGCGAAGGCATCAAAAATAGTGTAGACAGATGCCCACCGGTTCATGATACTTTCCAGAGAAAAGCGAAGTAATTCTTCCACATCGCCATTCAGTACCAGCCCGAATTTCTCTGGGAGGTAAAGTTGCTCAAGCACACGCGCAAACAAGCCTGAATTCTGCGTGAAATCATCTGTGGAACCGCCATCGCCCATGTGCAGATCACTGAAAATGACCCATCGGCTGTTTGGGGCTAGCTGAATAACCGGCGCTTTGGCCAGCATTGCATCTATGTTTCTGAAAATGAGCTTGTTTCCGATCTGTGCTTTTTCGGCCATGTTAGACGATCAATGCACAAAGGTACGGTCGATACCCACAGGAAATATTACCGAAACGTTACGATTTTACTCGGCGTAATTGAACGAAATGGTGCCCAGTGCCAAGTCAATGTCAAAGCGCATCAAATTGGGGGCTTTTGCGGAATAGCTGTGATTTACGTAGACATTCTTTTCCACCTCCTCAAAGTCATCCGAGATACGGATTCCGCAGAAAGGCGAATCTCGCAAATAGATGATCACCGGCGAATTTTTGTTAGGAATGAGCACCTCCAACGATCCGGCTCCTATTTTGGCATTGCACTGTACTTTCTCAGTACATCCCCTAAAATCCAATTTGGCTGTCCCGAATCCGATATCGGCCATATAGGTTTTGGCTCGTGAATTACCCAAATAATTGGTCTGCAACGAACCCATATCCACTTTTACTGAGAACGTATCCATTTTAATGAGATTGGGTCGCTCAGGCTGATATCCTACTGTGACGTTCGCGCTACCGGTAGCCAATCGTAACTTATTCAATTTGATGTTGCTGAGATCCACTTCGGTGCTTCCCACGCCATACTTCATGTAGAAGCGATACACCTTATCATTATTGACCAAAATTTTCCAATAGTTAGCGTGCTCTTCTTTGGCTTTATTGGCCATCACAAACGTGAAGCCATCACCCATGCTGTAGCTGTTGAACGTATTGAGTTCCAAAGATGCGTAGCAGGTACGTCCGGCATATTTGGTCTTGAAGGATGGATTCACGCGCTCCAAATCAGGATTGCCGTATATGACCATTGGCTCCAAGGATTCGGAGTAGTTCTTGATAAAGGAATTTCCATTGGCCGCCTTCAATATAAAATCGACGGTATCATACTCAGTAGATTCCTTGAGCGTATAAAATTTCTTAAGCTGGGCATGTGCTGCCAGGGACACTCCCAAGCACACAAAAACCACCGTAACCAACCGCAACATGAACTCCTTTACGATAATGTGACTGCTATGTTACAGAGATTTGATTAACTAGAAAAACTCTTTCATCTTTTCAAAGAAAGACTTTTCGTCCTTAGAAGGTGCCGGTTTGAAGTTGGGCGAATTGCGCAAGCTTTCGAGCATATTTCGCTCTTCTTTGGTCAATTGCTTGGGTGTCCACACGTTGACGTAAATGAGCTGGTCTCCTACCCCATAGTTTTCTATTGACTTGATTCCTTTGCCCCTCAGTCTCAGCACTTTGCCACTTTGCGTCCCCGGATCAATTTTAATCTTGACTTTGCCATCCAGTGTGGGCACCTCTACCGAAGCACCAAGGGCGGCATCCACGAAAGTGATGTGAAGATCGAATAGGACATTATTACCGTCTCGCTGAAAGGTATCATCCTCCACTTCCTCAACCAATATGAGCAAATCACCCGGCACACCACCGGCCACTTCATTGCCTTTGCCTGACATGGACAGCTGCATGCCGTCCGACACGCCAGCGGGTATTTTGATGGAGATAACTTCTTCCTGCTTCTTCAACCCGCTGCTGTCTGTTCCGGCGGCTCTTGATTCTACTGTTTGTCCGGCTCCCCCACAGGTAGGACATGTAGAGGTTGACATCATTTGGCCCAGCATGGTGTTCATCACCCGGCGTACTTGACCTGCGCCATTGCAGGCATGGCAAGTTTTGAATTTGGTGTTTGGATCTACTACTAGTCGGCTGACCTTGATTTTTTTCTCCACACCAGCCGCTATTTCCTTTAGCGTCAGTTTCAATTTAATTCGCAGATTGGTGCCCTTGCGCATGCCGCGCCCTCTGCCGCCTCCACCAAAAAAACTATCGAACGGGCTGCCACCTCCTCCACCGAAAATGTCGCCGAACTGGGAGAAAATATCCTCCATGCTCATACCGCCTCCGCTGTAGCCGCCTCCGCCCGAATTGCCCAAGCCCTGATGACCGAACTGGTCATATCGCTGGCGTTTCTGGGGATCACTCAGTACTTCATAAGCCTCTGCCGCTTCTTTGAACTTGTCCTCTGCCTTGGGGTCGTCCGGGTTTTTATCCGGATGGTACTTGATGGCCATCTTGCGATAGGCCTTCTTGATCTCCTCGGCTGAAGCGGACTTGTCCACCTCCAAAATCTCGTAAAAATCTCGCTTTGTCATGATTACTGTTTTGCTCCTATGACCACTTTGGCAAACCGGATCACGGTCTCATGAAGGAAATACCCTTGCTCCACCACATCCACGATTTTTCCTGCCAATTTTTCCTCTGCCGGAATTTGCGTGATGGCCTCATGCAGCTCGGGATTGAATTCATCGCCCTGCTTTATCTGCATGCGCTTCAGTCCCTTACTCTCCAGCGTTTTGCTGAATTTCTGTTGAATCAAGGTCAAACCTTCGGTTACCGATTGCAACGTGGCTTTATCACTTTGGGCGGAAGCCCCGGCACGCTCCAAATCGTCCAATACCGGGATTAATTGCTCGATCACCCCCCGACCGGCAGTGGCTATAAGTTCGATGCGCTCCTTTGAGGTGCGTCTGCGAAAATTGTCAAACTCGGAGTAAAGTCGCAGATATTTATCACGCGCTTCGGCCAACTCATCCGTCATCGCATTTGGGGCTTCCTGATTTTGCGTCTCCGTTTTCGGCTCCCCTTGTGGCGTTTCCTGCTCCTCTACCAATTGTTCGGTTTCCTTGTTCACGTCTTCGGGCTGTTTCTGATTCTTTTTCATCAATGATCCAATTCACTTAATTACGTCCGCGCCGCAATTCTCAACAATGTTGCCAAAGGGTCATTTGCGTCATTATGTCAGCCTTTCTGACGAGGGTTATCGATTAAGCATTTCCCAGATTCTGTCCTTCAACTTCTGAATGCCAAGACCCGTGACACTCGAAATGAAAATGTGCTCCACCTGAGGCAACTCTTTTGTCATTTCGGCCATCATTACCTCATCAAGCATATCCGCCTTGGAGATAGCCAGCAAGCGCTTTTTATCCAACAATTCAGGATTATGCATTTTCAGTTCATTCAGCAGGATGTCGTATTCCTTTCGGATGTTATCGGAATCTGCCGAAATCATGAACAAGAGCATGGGATTGCGCTCAATATGTCGCAAAAATCGGGTACCAAGTCCCCTTCCTTCGGCAGCTCCCTCTATGATGCCCGGAATATCCGCCATTACAAACGATCGAAAATCGCGGTATTCTACCACGCCGAGATTGGGAGTAAGCGTAGTAAAGGGATAATCAGCTATCTCCGGTCTGGCGGCTGAAACTGCCGAAAGGAGGGTGGATTTACCTGCATTTGGGAAGCCTACCAGCCCTACATCGGCTAGAATTTTCAATTCTAAAATGATCGTCTTTTCAATGCCTTCAATACCCGGCTGGGCATAGCGAGGCGCCTGATTGGTGGATGTGCGAAAGTGGAAATTACCCAATCCGCCCTTGCCTCCCGGGAGCAAGATGCGCTCTTCGCCATCCTCCATAATTTCAAGGATTTTTTCGCCGGTTTCATCGTCACGCGCGATGGTGCCAATAGGTACTTCCAAGTAAATATCATCGCCATCGGCTCCTGAGGATTTCTGACCTGATCCGGCTACTCCATTTTCCGCTTTGATGTGCTTGCGGTACTTCAGATGCAACAACGTCCACAGCTGGGCATTGCCGCGCAGAATGATATGACCCCCTCGGCCGCCATCGCCTCCATCCGGTCCTCCCTTTGGCACAAATTTTTCCTGCCTAAAGTGTACAGAACCTGCACCCCCATTTCCTGAACGGCCGTAGAATTTGACGTAATCAATAAAGTTAGAATCCATCAGGCGCGGTACGTATCGAGTACCTTAGTGATTGCTGTGAAAATGTCTTCGATTTGGCCAATTCCATTTACGGTACTGAGTCTTCCTTGTTCTTTATAAAAAGGCAACACGTGCACCGTCTTGCTAAAGTACTCTTGGATGCGACGCTCCAACTTATCGTCGGCATCATCTGCCCGATTCGCTATTTCCTTGCGCTTGGCTATGCGTGCGCGCACTTCTTCCTCTGTAACCGCTAGTTCCACCACGGCGTGTATCTGTGTACCCAAAGATTTCATCAAGTCATCCAATGCTACGGCCTGAGGCACGGTACGCGGGAATCCATCGAACAAAAAGCCACTGGCTTGCGGGTTCTTCACCACTTCCTCGCGCAGCATGGCAATGGTGATGTCGTCTGACACCAATTCGCCGCTATTCATGATTTCCTTTACTTTTTTTCCAAGGGCAGTGTCATTGCTTGTGTGCCATCTGAACAAATCGCCTGTAGAAATATGAAAGAGGTTGTATTTCGCTATGAGCTTGTCACTTTGTGTCCCTTTGCCGGCACCCGGAGGGCCAAATATTACGATGTTGAGCATGTTGGATGATTAAGCCGACAAAGATAATTTGTCTTTCCCTATTACCGAGTGATTGGTTGAGGGGCGTCTGCGCTAAATTCGCGGGCATCCTTGCGGCATGGACGAACTTTGGAAATATCTGACGGTCTTTTTCTTAAGTGGCTTGAAATTCATTTTCGGCCCCACGCTAGGACTTTCGTACGGGCTCCCCGCCGTGATTACGGCCTTGCTGACGGCCTGTGGCATGATGATTCCCGTCTATTTGCTGACCTATCTGGGCGACAGTCTGCGCCATTGGACGGAGCGCTTTCGAACAAAAAACAGAAAGATATTTTCGAAAAAAAGCAGGCGTTTTGTGCGTATTTGGAAACGCTACGGCATAAAAGGAGTAGCCTTTCTTTCCCCCATTTTGCTCACGCCCATCGGAGGGGCATTTGTGGCCAATCTGTTCGGTGGGCACAAGGCTACTATCATTCGATGGTTTTGGGTGAGTGGACTCTTTTGGGGCTTTGTTATCACGTTTGTGGTGAAGTACGCTTATTGGATTGTTAGGGAAATTGCCGTTATGTAAACAGCACCTTTATTTTATGCTTTGGCATTCACCGCTTTTTCTTACTTTCATGCTATGTTTCGACTGACCCTCCTCTTTTTGATTGTCCTTTTTGGCAGCCAGTGCAAAAGCAACAAGGCAAATGGTTCAGGTAATCCCGACGTTGATCAACAAGCTATCACTGCAAACTGGTACCTGCTGAGCACAGACAATTCCGTGAAAATTTTCTCCTCAAACAAGGAAGAAATAACACCGCGCCGCGGGTACGAGAGCCTGTTATTTAATGCTGACGGCACGTGCACACGGACTGTGCCCGGCCCCACGGACCGGCCGGAAGTGAAGTCCGGCACTTGGAGGTGGAAGTCCGCCAATGAACTTAGCCTGATCATCGACGAAGTGCGGGAAGTGCTGCAGATTAATAGCCTCTCCACAGATCGTCTTGAAATAATTATCCAATAGCAACCGACCCTTATATGCGCAACATTTTTGTCACACTATGCACGCTTGTGGTACTTGTCTCGTTTGGCCAAAAAACGCCCACTCAAAAAACACAAAAAAATCCATTTGTTCAACCTGCGGTGACCGATGTGCAGCGCAACTGCCACACCGTGGAAATGGAGCAAAACCTTCAGCGGAAATATCCAAATAGATTATCAGAGGAAGATTTTGAACGCGCGCTCCAACTGCGGATTGAGGAGTTCAGAAACGCACGTATGTCCAGCGAAGAATTGTATCAAATCCCCACCATCGTGCATGTGATCCACAATGGCCAAGCGGTAGGGAACGGACCGAATATCACTGCTGCGCAGGTGAACTCTCAATTTGATGTTCTCAACGAAGATTTCCGACGCATGGGAGCCGGATATAACGACCATCCGGACGGGGCAGATATTTTTATTGAGTTCATTCCGGCCACTCATGATCCTGAAGGCAATGCCTTGCCCGAACCGGGCATTCATAGGTACAATGGCGGTCAAAATGCGTGGGGCGGGAGCGCAGTAGAAACTAGCTTGAAACCAACAACTATTTGGGATCCTGAACGGTACTTCAATATTTGGGTGGTGAATTTCGGTGGAGATCTAGACGATGTGCTGGGTTATGCACAGTTTCCGTCCTTATCCGGATTAAACGGCCTTTTAGAAGACGAAGGAGCAGCCAATACGGATGGTGTCATCATGGGGTATCAATACTTTGGAACGACCGGCGCGGCGGAGGCACCTTTCAATGGAGGGAGAACCACCACGCACGAGGTGGGTCATTGGCTCGGTCTGCGCCATATTTGGGGCGATGGCGACTGTAACGTTGACGACTACTGTGCTGACACGCCCAATGCCGGTGAGCCAAATTTTGATTGTCCTACCGGAACAGACTCTTGTCCCAACAGCCCCGGGGCGGATATGATTGAGAACTACATGGATTACACCGATGATGCTTGTATGAACATTTTCACCAATGATCAAAAGGCGCGGATGCGCACGGTGATGTCTGTAAGTCCGCGTCGCAAGAGCCTGGCCGTGCCCCCGTGTAGTGAGGCCGTCACTGCGGTGATAGGCACGAATGAAGCCACACCACCGCAGTGGTTTACTTACACGGCTGCTTCGGCAGAGGTGCTGACGATTTCTTCGGTAGGTCAAACGACGGATAATACTTATCTGACCGTATATGGAGCTTGCGATGAAGACCCCATCGTGCAGGTGGATGATGTGCGAGGCTCGTTGCAGTCCGAATTTTCAATGTCTCTAGAAGCGGGAGAAACCGTCAAGCTATTCTGGAGTGGTAAATATGCGCAAGACCCGTTCAATTGGCAACTGTCTTCTTCGGCAAGTGCATCCGGCAAATCCTGTGCTTCGGCTGCCACGGCAATTTCCGGAGTGAATACCATGCCCATCAACCCGAATCCTATCCATTGGTTCACATTCACACAGCCGGACGCGTCCGCAAAAATCACGTTGACTATGGCCAATTCTCGCATGGCTGTCTATAGCAATTCATGCGATGAATTGGAACTAAAACAATATGGCAACAGTCCGATCACTTTGTTGGACATAGCCCAAGGTGAGCAGATTTTTATTGCCGCAGAACCGAATGTAAATACCCTCTCATGGAACATCGAAGTAGCTCCTTTGCAAGCAGGTGAAGCATGCGCTACAGCCGCAATGGCCGTTGAAGGCACCAATACTACACCTTCCACGCCATACTGGTTCACCTACACCATGACAGAGGAAATTGGTAGTGTCACCATTTCGAGTACCGGCCAAAACACCGTGGCGACAAGTGCCAAAATTTACGATGGGTGTGACGGTGAATTGCTGTCAGACAATAGGGCTGTCGGCGAACAAACGGAGATTACCATCAATTTAGAATTGAATGATGTAATCAACATCCTTTGGGAAAATGAAGAGGCGGGCTCGTTTGATTGGACGTTGAGCGAATCGGCTTTTGCGGGTGGAGAGGCGTGTGAAAATCCGAAGGAAGCTGTGATTGGCACAAACACGGTGGACGATCTGGATGTGGAGTATTTTTGGACAAACTTCACCGTGCCTGAATCAGATAAAAAATTAGTCATAACCAGTACGGCCAATGAGATCGTTTACATCCATACTCCGGATTGTAACAACCTCGAACTGCTCTTTTCCGGAGAAAATAATGCAACTGCTATCGGATTAGAAGAAAATCAAGAGGTGTTGATTGTTTGGGAGCAGACGAATGGTGTCGGATTTAATTGGAACCTCGCCATGGAAGATTTGGTGTTGGGCGATCTTTGTGAACTTCCTAAACAAGCCGTTGTGGGATCTAATACGGCCATTAGGGCTCCTCAATGGTTCAATTATACCATGCCAAAGTCCGGCGGCATCACCATCAGTTCTGAAGGGTCATCGCGAGATACTTATTTGTATGTTTATGATGCATGCAATGGCGAGTTGCTTGGCGAAAATGATGATATAGATTTTGACAATGATATTTATCAAAGCACGGTTTTATTGACAAATGTGGATGCCGGTCAAGCGTTATACATCTTTTGGAGCGATGAATGGTCTACCTCATCATTTACATGGTCTATTGCTCTTCAGGTCAACAATACCGCACCTTCTATTTCGCCTCAAACTTTTTCGCTGGACGAAATACCACAGAATAATGATATCATCGGTACTGTAGAAGCCACCGATCCGGATGAAGACAATTTAACCTTCAGTATTCAGAGCGGCAATGGGGAGGGCATATTCAACATAGATGCTTCAACCGGTGAACTATCCGTTGCTAATGCCAGCCTTTTGACAACCGACAAACAATTGACTATTGCTATTACCGATCAAGTAGTAACACGCACAGCCACAATCACTGTTGATCTAACCTATGTGCTGAGTATTGGAGCAGATGCAGCGCTGAAAATCTACCCCAATCCTGCAAAGGAAGCATTCACAATAGATGGTGGTGGTCTCCTCAATTGGTCATCGGGAGATTTGACAGATATCAGTGGGAAATCAGTGATGCGCATCGCAGCTAATCAACAAGTGGTAAATACAAGTAGTCTTCCGGAAGGCATGTATTTGCTTCGATTGGAAACAAATGAAGGAGTGATGGTGAGACGGGTTGTATTTTACTAGGCAGGCTGAAAAAATTAACTCTCATCCAGCATCTCAATATCCTGAATGAGTACGCGCTTGCTGATGGCTTTGCCCGTCTTGGTAGCAGCTAATCCGCCGAGTGCTGTCTCTTTGTAACGCTCCTCCATGCTTTGGCCGATTTCGCCCATAGCATCTACACACTCATCCACCGGAATAACAGAGTTCACATCCGACAGGGCTATCTGCGCTGAAGAATTGGCGATGGCTGCCGCACTAGCATTGCGAACCACACAGGGCACTTCCACCAGGCCGGCCACCGGGTCGCACACCAAGCCGAGCATACACTGAATGGTGATGGCCACCGCATTGAAGGTCTGATCGATGGTGCCTCCGAGGCAATAGGAAATCCCTGCGGCACCCATCGCTGCAGCACTGCCCGTTTCGGCTTGGCAACCGCCCACTGCACCGGCCAGAGATGCACGTTGTTCGAGAATAAGCGCTACCCCGGCACCAATCAGCAGTGCTTCCAAAATTTTGCGGTCTTCAATGCCGTGGATTTCTTGTAGCGTGACCAATACACCCGGCAAAATACCTGATGCCCCAGCCGTTGGTGCCGCCACGATGCGTCCCATGCACGAATTCACCTCTTTGGCTGCCAAGGCACGCGCAATCAACTTTTGAAATTCCACAGACAACACCACCGTCTTGTTATTGATCACCTTTTTCGCGCCACCTTTTATCATGCCAGAGTACGAATTCATTTCTTCTGTAAGTCCGGTAGTCACGGCCTCCTTCATGACTTGATACGCCCGGTCTAGTCCGGCCCAAATATCCTCCTCGGATGTGCCTCGTTGACTTTTCTCAAAAGCCATCACAGGCTCCCATAGCGCCAATGACTGCTCCTCACATTCCTTGCGCCATTCTTCGAAACTTTTGAATTGTACTGCCATAGGATAAGAATTATGAAAGTAAAGGTAGTGGGAATTGTCCTGAACGTTCGTTCGTGCCATCTTTGCAGCCCATGTTAAAAAATGATCTCATTCTTCGTGCCGCTCGTGGCGAGAAAACCGAGCGAACCCCTGTATGGCTCATGCGTCAAGCAGGACGCATATTACCTGAGTATCGCGCCGTACGTGAAAATTTAAGCGGTTTCAAAGAATTGGTTGAAACACCAGAGCGCGCCGCGGAAGTGACCGTTCAGCCGGTGAACATACTGGATGTAGATGCCGCCATCATTTTCTCAGATATACTCGTGATCCCCGAGGCGATGGGTCTGACCTATGAAATGGTGGAGAAGCGTGGACCTCATTTTCCAAAGACCATTACTTCCTTGGCGGACGTACAGCGCCTGCGCGTGGCACCTGCCGAAGCACTGTATTACGTGTATGATGCCATCAAAATCACCAAACGTGAACTCAATGATCGGGTGCCTGTCATTGGGTTCGCAGGAGCGCCATGGACACTGCTGGCCTACATGGTAGAGGGAGGTGGCAGCAAGACATTTTCAAAGGCAAGGGGCATGCTTTATCAACAGCCCGAATTGGCACATCAGGTACTCGACAAGATTACAGAGAGTACCATTGGCTATCTGCGTGCCCAAGTAGCGGCAGGTGCAGACATGCTACAAATCTTTGACTCATGGGCTGGCGTACTTGGGCCTGAGCAATACCGAACGTTTTCTCTCAAATATATTTCGCACATTTGTGATGCCTTGCCCGAAGTGCCAGTTACGGTTTTTGCCAAGGACGCGTGGTTTGCCATAGATGATTTAAACAAGGTGAATTGCCGCACTGTGGGACTCGACTGGACGATGAACCCGACTGACGTGCGCAAGCAACTGCCGAACAAAACGCTTCAGGGTAATCTAGACCCATGTGCCTTGTACGGTAGTTATGAGGCCATTCGTACAGAAACCAAGAAGATGTTGGCCGCATTTGGTGACCATCCGCATATCGCAAACTTGGGTCATGGCGTGTATCCGGATACCGATCCCGAAAAGGTAAAATGCTTTATCGAAGCGGTGAAGGAGTTCAGCGTTAGGAAGTGAGGGAATTCGAATTTACTTATCCTCGCTACCTGACCATCACCTTCATGCCATCCTGAATCAGAAGCGTATAATTTTGTTTGAAAACGGCATTAAACGTTTTCGTTTCCATCAGAAAGGTCATGATATCCTTGTAATCGTCTTGGCCGAAATATGACTCCATTTGCCAATATCCTCCACCCTGCAAACAATTGGTGGCATTGCTTTGCCCATTGGCAATGGCGCGCAGCACACACCGACCCACCTCGACCAATCGCTCTTGGGGAATAATGGCCGGAGCTGGGGCGGTCAATCGCAAATGATTAGCCACCATCAAATAGCCGCTTTCTTTGTGCAAACCCATTCGAAGGTCGTCGAGCTGTTGATCATAAAACGGTCCTTGATCCCACAACACCTTTTTGAATTTCTGCGGATACAGACGCATGAGGTTCACGTAGAAGTAGAAGTCTTTTTCCAAATCATTGAGATACGTGAGTCCGCGACAAACATCGGCCTTGGCTTTTTCGTCGGGGGTCCATGCGGCCATCATCACGTCAAATTCTTTGGCTCTGGCGTCCATTTTTTTGTTGAGCTCTGCCTGTAGCATCTCGGCGGCTCGCTGATCGGCCGCTGCTTGTGCCCGTAGCACGTCGTTTGTCCAACTGAAATCTTGCACGGCGCAATGCCTGTAACCTGCATGATCGCGAATGGCCACCCCAAGTCCTTTATACCCGGGATTAAGCATATTCCAGCGATGACCCAAACTCTCGACATTGTAATCAATCAAGAGTTGCATGACGATATCCAATCCGCCGCTGTAACCATACGAACAATTTTCGCCCGAAAATCCAGCCTCGCACGTAAGCCGATCATGCCCTACGATTCCCTTCGCTCCTGACTCCAACGCCCAGCATTCAGCCAATTCAAACATCACCCTGTCTGGCATCAGGGCTCCAGCAGGTGCATTGTTTTGCAGGTCAGTTGCCAGTGTTTTGTAGTAATGATTATCCAGCATGTGCGCTCGATCTGTGTCATCAAGAAAGGCTCGATAGAGGTTATAGAATTTCTTGGGGTACATCCGTGCGAGGTTATTATAAAGGAAAATGTCCTTTTCATCTTGGGTGAGATAGCTTGTGTTGATGGCCGTATTGGCAGATGCTATTTCTTGAGGGGTGAAAAATCGGGTAGGGTCAAGTGTATTTTGCCCAAAGGCGTTACAAAACCCAAAAGCTATTAGAATGAAGGTGAATAAGCGCATCATAGTGGTGACAGTGAAAAATAAATAACTCGTTTGAAGGGCGTTCTATTGTATTTTAGAACTGCGTGTAATCTACAATAGCTTCAGTGGTGAAGCTTCTGCCTTCCCTGTCTACTTTTGCATCTATGAATCACGTAAAACTTACCTCTCAGCAAGGCATTGGCACCATCGAATTTTTCACTGAACAAAGCAATTCTCTGCCCGCTGAAATTCTAAAGAAACTAGCCGAAACGGTGACCGAAGCTGGCAATGACCCTTCCATCAATGTGATCGTGCTGCGCAGTGGCGGTGACCGCACGTTTTGCGCAGGTGCAAGCTTCGACGAACTGATCGCTATCAAGTCTGCCGCCAAGGGCAAGGAGTTTTTTATGGGCTTTGCCAATGTGATAAATGCCATTCGCAAGGCGCCAAAATTCGTGATCGGACGTGTGCAAGGCAAAGCCGTGGGAGGTGGAATCGGCTTGGCGTCTGCAGTTGACTATTGCTTTGCCACTAAACATGCCGCGATCAAGTTGAGTGAGTTGGCTGTGGGTATAGGGCCGTTTGTGGTGGGCCCTGCGATTGAGCGCAAGATGGGACTGTCGGCTATGTCGCAAATGGGTATGAACCCCGATGAGTTTTTTGATCCGAAATGGGCACACCAAAAAGGGCTTTTTGCCAAGCTCTATGACGACATCCCAACAATGGATAAAGCCATCAGAGAATTGGCCCAGAAACTGGCGATCTACAACCCGCAAGCCATGGCTGAAATGAAGACGGTCTTCTGGAAAGGCACGGAACATTGGGACGAACTGCTGGCCGAACGAGCGGAAATCAGTGGGAAATTGGTCACCTCAGATTTTACTAAGGAGTTTATAAAGCAGTTTAAAGGGAAGCATTAAACGCCTTTATTTTCTCCGCCAATGCAAGCACATTTGCCTTCTCTATCGGGTGCGGCGAATGGGGTAAAATAGAAAATGAACCGTTCACTAGCCACTGCTCCACAGTTCGGGTTTCTTCTTCCGTTACCATCGCGTCTTGATCGGCAAGGCAGAGGTGAACAGGGCAAGTAATTTTACACATCAACTCGGGTTGGATGGGTTGAACCTTACCGATTTCTTTGAGCAGTTTGGCCGTATTCGTCAGCACATCTTTCCATTGATCCTGCCCATGTCGCTTGGCCAAAGCGTGCGCAAACGTCGGTACTTTTTCCTCTATTTTTTCCGGGTTGAGCATAGCACATTCTTTTCGAGCTATCTCTTCATTCCATTTCAGTTTGGTGCCCAGAGTGAAGACGGATCGGATGCGTGAGTCTGGCTTTGCGGCTTGCAGCAAAGCAATGAATCCGCCCATGCTATAGCCAAAAACATGTGCCTCCTCACCTATTGCATCCGTAAGTGTGCTTAATTGATTGGTGAAATGATTAAGCGTGAACGCATTGCCTTTACCACTCGATTTTCCATGACCGTCCAGTTCTAGCAAGTGAATGTCAAATGTTGCTTTTAACACATCAGCCATTGGCTGCATCTGATCGGCGGCTCCAATGGCCCCATGGATGAGGATGAGGTTTTTCATTGATACTTCAAAATTCCCTAAATCAAAGGAAAATCAAGCAAACACTAATATTTCCATTTTTTGACGTTTACTCAAAAACAGACATCAATAAAAACCCATACGAACAAGTGTTAGTAACTTAGCCTCCCCAAAACAGCCGTAATGCCCACAACATTGACCCAATCCCCCAAAAAGAAGACCGAAGCAAACATCAATTGGAAGGATATCGCCCTGAAGATGCTCATCTCACGAGCCATGGACGATCTAGAAGAAAATGTGTTGGTCCCTGAAAAAAAAGTCCTTTATCAGTTCTCCGCTCGCGGACATGAATTGGGTCAACTTATCCTCGCGCATTTGCTCGATCACAAGAAAGATTCCGCCAGTGCCTATTACCGCTCACGTCCCTTGATGATCGGATTGGGTCTTTCTGTGGAAGATGCCTTGTCTGCACCATTGACGCGCTCCGGCGGCTATAGCGACGGGCGCGATATTGGCGTGGTGTGCAACATGCCTTCCTCAGAAAGAGGCTGTGTGGTGCTGCCCATGGCCGGCGATGTGGGCTCGCAATATACTCCCGCCATCGGTTGGGCGCAGAGCATTGAGTATTATACAAAATCCATCAAGGACAAATCGTACAAAGGATCCATTGCGGCTATTTTGGGTGGTGACGGTTCCGTGGCTACCAATGGTTTTTGGTCGGCATTGACTATTGCCACCACGCAGAAACTGCCCGTTCTTTTCTACATTGAGGACAATGGATACGGCATCTCCGTGACCTCCGAATACCAAACCCCCGGCGCGAATATCGCTGACAATTTAGCCTCCTTCAAAAATCTGGAGATCTGGCAAGGAAGCGGCACCAACCCCGACGATGCGTTAGCCAAAATGAAGGCCGGAGTAGACTATGTGCGATCCGGAAAAGGGCCTGCTATGGTGCGTCTCACCGTGCCCCGTCTGCAAGGGCATTCGTACCAAGACAACCAAGCCTATAAGCCCGAAGAACTGGTGAAAAAGGAATGGGCAAATGACCCATTGGTGGCTATGAAGCAGCTTTTCAGAGACAAGGAATGGGCCGCTCTGGAAAATGAAGCGAAGCAGATCGTGGAAAAAGCAGCCGAAGCAGCATTGGCTCGACCTAAGCCCGACGTGACCAAAACACGAAAATTCGTATTCTCGGAAGACGAAGTGCAAGGCATTGGTGGTTTGCGTGCAGCCGGACATTTGTTCCCAAAAACGAGCAACGAACCGAACCCAGAAAAGCAGCGCATCAACATTGGCGAAGCGATCAACAAAGCGCTGGATTACGAACTAAGCACGAACCCGAAACTGGTGGTATTTGGTGAAGACGTGGGCATGAAAGGGGGCGTACATGCCGTGACGATGGGCTTGCAAAGCAAATACGGTATTGATCGTGTGTTTGACACGAGTTTGTCGGAAGAAGGCATCATCGGGCGCGCGGTGGGCATGGCCTATGCAGGTCTGATGCCCGTGGCGGAAATTCAATTTAGAAAATACGCCGATCCAGCCACGGAGCAACTCAACAACTGCGGCACTACGCGCTGGCGCACGGCCAACCGATTTGCTTGCCCAATCGTGGTGCGTATGCCGGGCGGATTTGCCAAAGTAGGCGACCCATGGCACTCGGTGACCAACGAGGTGATGTTTGCCCATGCCATTGGCTGGCAGGTGGCATTCCCGAGCAATGCACAAGATGCCGTGGGACTCTTACGCTATGCCATGCGCTCCGACAACCCAACGATGTTCTTTGAGCATCGCAACCTGAACGATAACCGATGGGCGCGCAGACCCTACCCAGGCGATGAATTTATTGTGCCGTTTGGCAAGGTCAATTTGCTTCGCGAGGGAACGGACATCACCATCGTGACATGGGGAGCGATGTGCGAGCGCTGCGAAGGAGCCGTAGATGCCACGGGCATCTCTGCGGATGTGCTGGACTTGCGCACCATCATGCCGTGGGACAAAGAGGCGGTGCTGACGTCCATACGAAAAACGAATCGCTGCTTAATTGTGCATGAAGATGCCCTGACGGCCGGGTTTGGTGCTGAGATAGCCGCCGTACTGGCCTCCGAAGGTTTTCGCTACTTAGATGCGCCAGTGGAGCGGTTGGCCATGCCTGACATTCCGCTACCACACAATGTGGAATTGATGGAATCTGTGGTGCCAAGTGTGGAACTGATCAGCGAGAAAATGCGGGAGATTGTGGGGTTTTAGTATCCGTAACCTTTTATTATAAATTTAGTATTTATTATAAAATTGTACAATTTTGTGATGAATAGTAAAAATCCCTATGGAAGTATTTAGCAATCCCTTTAGACCTGGAGCGGGTCAAGCGCCTCCTTATTTAGCCGGTAGGACGACTGAGCGTGGTGAGTTCATCAAACTACTTGATCAAAAACCAATTTTGAGAAATGCCATTTTGACAGGCTTGAGAGGAGTTGGTAAAACAGTTTTATTGGAAACTTTCAGGCCAGTCGCAATTGAAAAGGGTTGGCTGTGGGCCGGAACAGACCTTAGCGAATCGGTCAGCATAAGTGAGAACAACCTTGCAACTCGTATTTTAACAGATTTGGCCTCTGTAACGGCTCCATTCACTGTCCTTGAGAAGGAGACCACTTCCATAGGATTTAAACCCAACTTGGAAAAGGAAAATATCACGCTTAATTATTCTCTTTTAAGATCCATTTATGAAGAAACTCCAGGTTTGGTTTCAGATAAATTAAAGCACATACTAGAACTTACTTGGAAACTACTTAAAGGTAGAATTAATGGAATTGTGCTAGCGTATGATGAAGCTCAAATGTTGAAAGATCATGCCCAAGACAAGCAATTTCCACTTTCAGTTTTGCTTGAGGTAACTCAATATGTTCAACGGAAGGAAATTCCCTATTTATTGGTACTTACTGGTCTCCCCACTTTGTATCCGAATTTAGTCGAGGCAAGGACTTATGCTGAACGAATGTTTCAAACAATTAATCTAGATCGACTTTCTGATAAAGAAAGTACTGAAGCCATAATGAAACCAATTGAGAAGGAAAATTGTCCCGTCAGATTTACTGAGACAGCAGTTGGAATGATAGTAGAAAATACGGGTGGATATCCATATTTTATTCAGTTCTTTTGTAAAGAGGCATATGATTCTCTCTTAGTACAATTAATGGCCAAACTTACTCCAAGCGTAACTATAGAGGAAATCAAAACTAAGCTCGATAATGATTTCTACTCTAGCAGATTAAGCCGAATTACAGATAGACAAAAGGATTTATTAAAAATTATTTGTCAATTGGATTCTTCTAGTCAAGAATTTACAGTACAAGAAATTGTTCAAAAGTCAAAAGACTTAGGGGATGCCTTTAAATCCAGTTATGTCAATCAAATACTTGCCAAATTAATAGATGCTGGTATTGTTTACAAGAATAGACACGGTAAGTACTCATTCGCAGTTCCATTGTTCGATGACTATCTCAAACGAAGTTTGATCTTACAATAGAATTGTCATGTGAAATTTCATTTTTTTAATCGTCTTGGAAAAATTGTCAAAATGTGAAGAGTCAATCTTTTAATTTAGTCATGCTCTTGAATATTTGATACCAGTGTTACTTTCTGGATTCAGTATTATATTTCAAAATACGTTAGTAGTTCTCGCTCTTCCCACCCCAATTTCATCTACCTTGTAGCAATCCGCAAAAATGTTGCGGTGCTAAACCCCACGATCATGTCAAAAGAAAAAGAAGGTAAGCCCAAAACGGGGATGAAAGAGCCTAAGAAAAACCTTATGGAAAAGCGAGCCGATAAAGCGGCCAAACGAGAAGTGAAGCGCAAGCAGGGGTAATACGAGGCGTACTTCGTATGTCCTTTCCCTTAGCTTTGCCCCATGCTCCAATACGCCAGTCCGGTTCAGCGCATTTTCGAACTGATCATCGACACGCTCATTTTCTGGGCGGTGTTCTTTTTCTATCTATTCGTTTTTGTAGTTGATGGAACCGGCAAGATTCCTTTCCTCCAAACGCTCTTCTCTTGGCCTGTGCTGCTGTATTGGGTAGTCTATTTTCCATTGATTGAAGGCATCACCGGACAAACGGTGGGTAAGCGAGTTATGAAAATCCGTGTGGCTTCTGCTTCCGGAGGAGAGTTCACCTTGGGTCAATCCTTCATTCGTCGGCTTTTTGATGTTGTGGATATGTTCCTTTTCGGACTGGTGGGCATATTGGTGATGTCTCGGTCAGACAAAAACCAACGTGTGGGTGACAAGGTAGCCGGCACCATCGTGATCCTGCACCATGAAGTGGCGTGTGTCAAGTGTGGAACCAAGTCTGTGCTGAATCCCGCAGAACTTGTGGCCGGGCAATTCACCTGTCCGGAATGCGGCCATCTCAATGATTGATGATCAAACTACGTACTTACCGTAGGTATCAGTAGGTAATTTCTGTACAATTCTCTAGGCTGAATTACCTAAATTGTACAATACACGCTAAATAAAGTGCAAAAATACTTGGGGGTGAGTGGGCATTTTAATTGTTTTACTCTTGGATCAACTCACACAGCTATGAATCCGAACAACACACAATCCATGATCGCGCGATTAGCCACCCTGGATGAAAAAGCCCAGCAGCGGTTACTCGCCACTATCAAGCACCAAGCTTTACAGGAAATCCGCAGTGCGCTAAAGCACCCGGTCTACTGCTAAGCCAATTCAGTTCATCTCCACTATCTTTCGCTGATGAAATGCAAAAGTTGTGGACATTCATTTAAGGGTACGTATTGCAACCAATGCGGCGAAAAGGTCATTGACCAAAAGGATCGTCAGTTGCGGCATTTCTTCGGCGAGGTGGTGGCCGCATTCACCTTTGCAGATACTAAATTTTGGCGTTCGGTTAAGCTACTAATAACCAGTCCGGGCAGGCTATCATCCGACTATGCGCAGGGCATTCGGCAAAGATATATGAAGCCCGTTTCGCTCTTTTTTCTGGCCAATTTTGTTTACTTTCTTTATCCCACCTTCGATGTGTTTACGACACGTCTGTACAGCCAGTCACACTATTTTTATTACAGCGATGAGGTCACCCGATTAGTTGAAGAGCGCGTCGAGCAAAAGGCCATAAGCTATGAAGCGTACGAGACTGAATACAATCAGAAAACAGCCGAGTTGTCCAAACTCCTTCTTATGCTAATGGTGTTGATCATTAGTATTTCTGTTTGGATTCTCCATATCCGAAGCAAGCGGCTATTTGCTGATCATCTATTGATTTCGCTGGAATTCTTTAGTTTCATGTTGATCTACAGCATCATAGGCTTTGGTACGCTCATGTTGATTGCAGTGAAGACCGGCGAATATTTTGGACATGACTTGAAATTTTTATTTGACGAGGAGGTCATATTGGTCTTGCCTGTAGTGATCAGCACATTCGTGTATTTCTTTTTTCGTGCAGAACGCACCTTTTACCAAGCTAGTATCGGTTGGGCCATTGCAAGAAGTATCCTCTTGATTGCCGCCTTCTATTATTCATTGATGATTTACCGTTGGTTCCTTTTTTACATCACCTATTGGTCAGTATAGCAGACCTAAATCTCTCAGGGGAAAGAATTCGCACTCATTCCATTACCTTCGCCTATAAAACTTTCAATCTATCAAAATGAAAAAATCTTTGAGTTTGTGCATGCTGGTCATGTTGTTTTTTACGGGCTGTGCATCTTTAGACGATCAAGTCAAATCACGCGAACTCTTGGCCAAGTGCCAGTATGAACTAAAGCGTGTGGACGTGGAAAATCTGGATTTTGACAAGATGATCGATGTAGCAAATGCTGCCAAGCAGGTTGATTTCAAAAATCCCGACAAGAAGGAAGTGCTGCCCCTACTCAAAGACATCAAAGACCTGAACTTCGATGTGAATTTCTCCACCCTTGATTTTGCCTTGACCATCGGCTTGAAAAACCCCAATCCGCATCAGGTAATTCTCGATTCATTGGTATTCGACACTTACATGGACGACATCAAAGTGACCAACGTGATACATGATGGCCCCATGAATGTAGCAGCACAGTCAGAGGGTGAAATGCGCCTGATTTTCGCCATGCCTACTTCCTACAAACTGAAAAACTTGATGGCCGCCGAAAATGTAAACTTGCGTGGACGAATTTGGCTAAAGATCGAACTGATTAAGGGGCTTCCGTTTACCATCCCGTTCAATTTTGATGTGAAACAAAAGATTCCGCGTGAGCAGATTCAGCAGATGATCGATGAGCAAAAGAAGAAGGTAGTAGAGAAAGTGGTGAAGGAATTGGCCGGAGATAAGGCTAACGAGCTACTGAAGAAATTTTAATTAGCTTCTTCCTCCGGTGCTATAGCTACTTCTTTCTTTGAAAGCAGCTTCTCTAGATTCTCGATAAACCATTCATTTTCGTCCATTCGCCCCACAGACACACGGACGCAGTGCTCGAGTTTGCCCCCAAGCGGACGAACCAGCACACCTACTTTCATGAGTTCATCGCATATCATTTTCACCTGCTCAGCAGATTCCCACACAGTCATCACAAAGTTGGCATAGGAAGGCACGTAGATCACCCCTAGCCGATCAAACTGCTCATAGAAGTAGGCAAGCCCTTTCTTGTTGTTTTCGATGGTGCGTTCCACAAAATTCTCATCTTGAAGCGCCCCAATGCCGGCTGCTTGTGCCAACGTACTCGGCTCAAAGGTGAGTTTGGCTTTGTTCATGGCCTCCAGAATTTTCGGATGACCAATGCCATAACCCAAGCGCACGCCCGCTATACCATACGCCTTGCTGAATGTGCGAAGCGTCAAAATATTTGGTCGCTTAAATGCGAGCGAGTCAGGAAAATCGGCAGACAATGACTGTGAAAACTCAAAATAAGCTTCATCCAAAATGACCAACACGTGCTCAGGTACGGTTTCTAGAAAAGTGGTCAGTTCTTGCTTGCCGATCATCGCGCCGGTGGGATTGTTGGCATTGGCCAGATAAATCACCTTCGTGCTGCGGTTGATTCGGCTCTTAATGGCATCCAAATTAAAGCCATAACCCTCCGTCATGGGCATTGACACGCAGCGCACATTGTTCATGCGTGCCCAATTGTACACCACCACGAACGTACCCTCTGAGGTCAAAAATTCATCATCCCCGGAGCAAAGCGCCCGAATAGCCAGCAGCAGGATCGATTCAGATCCATTACCAACAATGATTTCATCAGGTGTGCGTCCATATTTTTCAGCCAGGCGCTTGCGCAAACCAGTACTGAGCGGATCGGGATAATAATTGCTGCGGTTGAATACCTCCATCACAGCCGCCATAGATTTTTTCGAATAACCGAGGGTATTCTCGTTGTTCCAAAGAATGGCCACCCGCTCCCACACGTATTGCTTCTTCAGTTGAGAGATGGTTTTTCCCGGCTGATAACTCTTTATAGCTGCGATGTGTTCAGGTATATGAATGTTCATACGGTGGCTAAATTAGCACAAGCGATTTTACCCATTTCGCTAAAGGTATAATACGATTGGTATAATACTAAAAGTATAATGACGCGTACATCCAAAAAACTCACGCGATAACCCGCAAAACCCATCAGCGCGTGTTAGTTTTGCCGGAATTTATGCCTACCCTCAACTCCCTCCTTACATGCCGAAAGATCAAAGCATAAAATCTGTATTAATTATTGGAAGTGGCCCCATCATCATCGGTCAAGCATGCGAATTCGATTACTCTGGCACCCAAGCGGCTCGTTCGCTCAGGGAAGAAGGCATTGAAGTCACGCTGATCAACTCCAACCCGGCCACCATCATGACCGATCCGGTGACGGCAGACAACATTTACCTTAAGCCGCTTACCAAGCAGTCCATCCGGGAAATTCTGGAAAAACACAAAATAGATGCGGTGCTCCCCACCATGGGTGGGCAAACAGCCTTGAACTTGGCCATTGATTGTGATAAGGCCGGAATTTGGGAAAAATACGGCGTGCGGATGATTGGGGTGAACATTCAGGCGATCGAAACCACGGAAGATCGGGAGAAATTCCGGTTGAAAATGCATGAAATAGGCGTGGGCGTGTGCAAAGGCGAGACAGCCACTTCGTTCCTCACCGGTAAAGAAATAGCCCAAGAAATTGGCTTCCCGTTGGTTATTCGTCCGTCTTACACGCTGGGCGGTTTTGGCGGTGGATTTGTCAATAGCCAGGAAGACTTTGATGAGGCACTAAATGCCGGATTGCAAGCTTCTCCCATTCACGAAGTGCTGGTAGAGCAGAGCATCATGGGTTGGAAAGAATACGAGCTCGAATTGCTGCGCGACAACATCGGCAACATCATCATCATTTGCTCCATCGAAAATTTCGACCCGATGGGCATCCATACGGGCGACTCCATCACGGTGGCACCTGCCATGACGCTCTCCGATACGGTGTATCAGCGCATGCGTGACATGGCCAAAACGATGATGAACGCCATCGGCCATTTTGCGGGTGGCTGTAACGTACAGTTTTCGGTGCATCCAGAGACCGAAGCGATCATAGGAATTGAAATTAATCCACGCGTATCTCGTTCGTCTGCCTTAGCGTCTAAGGCAACTGGGTATCCTATTGCGAAAGTGGCAGCCAAATTGGCTATTGGCTACAATCTCGACGAACTTAAAAATCAAATTACCAAAACCACGTCGGCCTATTTCGAGCCGGCATTAGACTATGTGATTGTGAAAATCCCGCGTTGGAATTTTGATAAATTCAAAGGGTCGGACAGAAAGCTGGGCTTGCAGATGAAATCCGTAGGCGAGGCGATGGGCATTGGCCGCACATTCCAAGAGGCGTTGCAAAAAGCGTGTCAGTCATTGGAAATCAAGCGAAACGGACTGGGTGCCGACGGGCGCGAATTGAAAGATCAGGCCGCCATTCTACACAGTTTGGAGAATCCGAGTTGGAACCGCTTGTTCCACATTTATGATGCCTTCAAATTGGGCATTCCATTCAAAACCATTCACAAGCTCACTAAAATAGATCCTTGGTTTTTGAACCAAATCGAAGATTTGATTTCCCTCGAAAAACGAATCGGAACGTACACCATCGACACCATCACGAAGGAAATGATGATGGAAGCCAAGCAAAAGGGATACGCCGATCGACAGATAGCCCACATTTTAGATTGTTTGGAAAGTGAGGTCTTCAAGAAGCGAAATGAACTGGGTGTAAAACGCGTCTACAAACTTGTGGACACGTGTGCAGCAGAGTTTGAAGCCCAAACACCATACTATTATTCCACTTTCGGTGAGGAGAACGAGTCGATTGTTTCTGACAGAAAGAAAATCGTGGTGCTCGGTTCCGGACCCAACCGTATCGGACAAGGAATAGAATTCGATTACTCCTGTGTGCACGGGGTGTTGGCTGCCAAAGAGTGCGGTTATGAAACCATCATGATCAACTGTAATCCGGAGACAGTCTCAACAGATTTTGACGTGGCAGATAAGCTCTATTTCGAGCCGGTATTTTGGGAGCATATTTATGACATCATTTTGCACGAAAAGCCTGAGGGCGTGATCGTGCAGTTGGGCGGACAAACCGCCCTGAAACTGTCCGAAAAAATGGATCGCTACGGCATCAAGATTATCGGCACCAGTTTCAAGGCACTGGATCTGGCCGAGGCGCGCGGACGGTTCTCAGATTTGCTGAAGGAATTGAACATCCCTTATCCGCTCTACGGCACCATCGAAGATGCAGAAGCGGCAGTAGAACTATCCAAGACATTGGGTTTCCCGTTGTTGGTGCGCCCGAGCTACGTACTCGGCGGTCAGTCGATGAAAATCGTGATCAACGAAACGGAACTGGAGCAACACGTGGTGGATATACTGAAGGACAAACAAGATGGTGAAATACTCCTTGATCACTTTTTGGAAGGAGCCATAGAGGCCGAAGCAGATGCCATTTGCGATGGTGAAGATGTGTACATCATCGGCATCATGCAGCACATAGAGCCTGCGGGCATTCACTCCGGCGATTCGTATGCAGTGCTGCCTCCGTACAATTTGGGCGATTTTGTCATGCGCCAAATCGAGGAGTACACCAAGAAGATTGCATTGGCACTGAAAACCGTCGGGTTGATCAATATCCAGTTTGCCGTGAAGGATGACAAAGTGTACATCATTGAGGCAAACCCGCGTGCCTCGCGTACGGTACCGTTCATTTGCAAAGCATATCAAGAACCGTATGTGAACTACGCCACCAAGGTGATGCTGGGCGAGAAGAAAGTGAAGGACTTTGATTTCAAGCCGGTGAAAAAGGGCTATGCCATCAAGGAGCCTGTGTTTTCTTTCCACAAATTCCCCAATGTAAACAAGGAACTAGGCCCGGAAATGAAATCTACGGGAGAATCCATCTACTTTATCGATGACCTGATGGATGATTACTTTATGAAAATTTACGCTGAAAGGAATTTGTACTTAAGTCGATAGATTACGTAAAGAAGCTAATACTACTATGTTCAAAGTCTTACTTATTTCCATTCTTGTGATCTACGTGCTGTATAAAGTGTCGTCGTTCATGTCTCGTGTGGCGGCTCATGGCCGAGAAGATTATCGAACCCCGCCAAACAGCAACGTGCGAATAGATAAAGATCCACGACAAGACAAAAAACCCTTCAAGGGTGGGGATTACGTAGATTATGAGGAAGTAAAATAATCAGGCAGGTTGCAGGGTGAAACGGAAGGTTGTGCCCTTCTTCAGTTCACTTTCTACGTGGATCGTGCCTCCATTGCGCTCCACAAATTCCTTGCAAAGCACCAAGCCAAGTCCTGTTCCCTTCTTACTTTTTGTATAGGCTCTGTCGAATAATTTGGGCAGTCGCTCCTCGTCTATACCCATACCTGAGTCCTGCACACGCACTTCGTATTGACCATTCACTAGCGCGCAACCGATATGAATGGTGCCACCTGCCGGAGTAAACTTGATTGCATTGGAGAGCAAGTTGCGCACTACTGAGAACAGCATTTTGTAATCGGCCATCACACGCACGTCTTCGCTGATGCCATTGGTGACGATCAGTCGCTTCGCCTCGATAGCGCCTTTGAACAATTCAATAGCTTCAACGGCTATTTTGTAGGGTTTCTGTTTCTGTGGTTCATAGGCCAATCCACCCGCCTCAGTAATGGACCATTCAAGCAAATTCTGTAAAAGTTCATAGAGTTTGTTGCTAGACGTATTCATGGTGGAAATGACCAATGCCAACTGCCCCGGATCCATTTTTTTATGATCTTCCTCCAGCAATCCGGCCAAACCCTGCATGGCACTGAGTGGATTCTTGATATCGTGAGCGATGATAGAGAGCAATTTGTCTTTAGTTTGATTGGCCGTGACTAACTGCTGATTGATTTTTGTTCGCTGACGATAGGAAACCACAAAAATGGCCAGTACAGAAATGACCAATGCCGCCAATGCCGCCAGCAGAAAATTGATCGTTTGGGCTTGCTTCAGTTTAAGGTCCTTCGCTGCTTGCTCGGCATTCAGGCGCGTGATCTCCCCTTCCTTTTTGTCTGTCTCATATTTAATCTGCAAGTCTTTGGCACGGGCGGATATTTCATTGCTGCGAATGGAGTCATTGGCCAACTTGCTTCGCTCCGTCATGGCAAATGCTTCGTCGTAGTTCCCCTTTGCCGATAGCATGAGTGCCTTCATTGTATACGCCAAGGGTAGTGTATTTCTAAAATTATACTGATTCGAAATGCGGATGGCTTCATCCACCAGTTTGTCTGCCTGGTCAATTCGACCCTGAACAAAATGAATTCTTGCCAATGACAAGCGGCCGGTAATTTCAGGGTCGCGCTCACCAAACTTGGCTCCCAAATCAATCACCACTTCTAGGGTTTTGGTGGCTTCACCGTATTTTTTTTGATCCAATTGAATACTCGACGCGGTGATGAGGTTGTAGATGATTTGGATGGTATCATTGGAGATTTTTAAGTACTCAAAAGCCTCTTGATTATAACGATATGCAGCATCTAAGTCATGAAGCGCCCGATGAACAATGGCCAAAAGTGTCAATGAAAAGCCAATGTTAGCTGTATCCTTATTAGCAATAAAAATTTCATGTGCCTGCAGCACTTTTTCACGGCAGGTGGCATAGTCCTGCAAGTCATAGTAAAGCCCACCAATATTGGTCAGAATATCTCCCTTCCACGTTTTTCTAGGATGCGCATCCGCAAAATCCAGCGCCTTCAAGAAGAAAGAGAGCGCGGTTTCCAAATTGCCCTGCATCCGGTGGATGTTGCCCATGCCATTGTAACCGGTTGAAATCTGCACACTGTCGCCCGTTTCCAAACTAGCTTCCAAACTTTTTGAAAAATAGAATTCTGAAGAGTCCAACCGGCCGAGCATTCCATGAGCTATCGCCAAGTTATTATGCAACCGCACTTGCGACTTAGCAGAGACATCATTGAGCAGGACATAGCCCTCCTTGGCAAAGCGCAGCTTGTCATTTGGGTTCGGTGAATTATTCCACAACTGATCATACAAACCGACTTTTTTTTCCGGATCCTCCTCCTGCTCTATGGCAGATTTGAGTTTATCTACTTCCGCATTCTGCGCTGTAGCTGCTGAGACCGTCCCAAGTTGAATAAGCAACAGCAAGAGAAGTGAACGAGGCATAGGCGTGCAGTTTTGGTGATAGAAAAATAAGCGATTCAGATGAAAGATACCATTTTTCGCTTAGTGGATGAAATTGTCACAGCCTCATCAATTCACCAATTATACCTTAGATTTGCCGTCCCATTTTAACCCTGACCACATGGCTTGGTTTAAGCGACAAGACAAAGGAATCCACACACGTACGGAAGAAAAGAAGGAAGTTCCCGACGGACTGTGGTACAAAACCCCTCAAGGCAACATCGTCCACATGCGCGAGTTGAAAAACAACGCCTATGTGAGTCCTGAGGACGATCACCACGTGAAAATCGGCTCGAAGGAGTACTTCGAGATCCTTTTCGATAACAACAAATTCAAAGAATTAGATGCCGATCTGCAGTCAGCCGATCCCCTGAAATTCGAGGATACGAAGAAGTATCCTGATCGTATTCGTTCGACACAAAAAAGCACGGGACTAAAAGATGCCTGCCGCACGGCTGTGGGCAAAATGAACGGATTGGATCTGGTAGTAGCTTGCATGGATTTCGCCTTCATTGGAGGCTCCATGGGATCTGTGGTGGGCGAAAAAATTTCTCGCGCTATTGACTATTCCTTGAAGCACAAGGTGCCATTTCTGATGATCTCAAAATCAGGAGGCGCCCGCATGATGGAGGCAGGTTTTTCTTTGATGCAAATGGCCAAAACGTCAGCCAAACTTGCATTGCTGTCGGAGGCTAAAATCCCGTACATTTCCCTGCTTACTGACCCGACTACCGGAGGCGTCACTGCTTCTTATGCCATGCTAGGCGACTTCAACATATCCGAGCCGGGCGCGCTCATCGGCTTTGCCGGTCCGCGCGTAATCCGCGAGACCATTGGCAAAGACCTGCCCAAGGGATTCCAAAGTGCTGAGTTCGTTTTGGAGCATGGTTTCCTCGATTTCATCGTGGACAGACGCCAACTCAAAGCCAAGTTGACCACCTTGTTGAAAATGCTTCAATAATTGCCGCTTTTTCCATAAGGCCTAAACTATATTTGTCACTCACTTGTTGAACACTAAACCGACATTTTAGCCATGTCTACCATCGTTCTCACTTCTGTCATCGCTTTCACCGCCATCATTATTTTGCTGGTGTTGTTGCTACTTTTTGCACAAGCCAAGCTGGTGCAGTCAGGGCCGGTGAATATCATCATTAATGGGGATCGAGAGAACCCAATTGTCACTACGGCAGGCTCCAGTTTGCTCTCCACGCTCTCTTCACAGAAGATTTTTCTTCCCTCTGCGTGTGGTGGTGGTGGTACGTGCGCCATGTGCCGATGTGAAGTACTCAGTGGGGGTGGTGACATCCTTCCGACAGAAGTTGGTCACTTGAGTCGGTCAGAGCAAAAACATAACGTCCGCTTGGCGTGCCAAGTGAAGGTGAAAAATGACATGGAAATCCATGTGCATGAAGAAATTTTCGGAATCAAGAAGTGGGAAGCTACTGTGGTTAGAAATTACAATGTGGCGTCATTCATCAAAGAGTTTGTAGTTCTCCTGCCCGAAGACATGGATTACAAGGCCGGTGGATATATTCAAATTTCCGTACCGCCTTGCGAGGTTGATTTCAAAAACATAGATATCACGGCACACCCCAAAGAACACGACGATCCGAAGAAATTCCAGATGGAATGGGACAAGTTCAAGTTGTGGGATTTGAAAATGAAGAACAATGAAACCATCGAGCGTGCATATTCGATGGCTTCTTATCCCGCAGAAGGTCGTGAGATCATGCTGAACGTGCGTATCGCCACACCACCTTGGGACAGATCTAAGAATGGTTGGATGAACGTGAATCCGGGTATTGCTTCTTCTTATATTTTCAATTTGAAAGAAGGAGATAAGGTTACCATTTCAGGTCCTTATGGTGAATTCTTCATCAACGAAACGGAAGCAGAAATGCTGTATGTTGGCGGTGGAGCGGGTATGGCTCCTATGCGCTCACATTTGTATCATTTGTTCAAGACCATCCAAACAGGTCGTAAGGTGACGTATTGGTACGGTGGTCGATCTAAGCGTGAGTTGTTCTACCTGGAGCACTTCCGCGAGTTGGAGCGCAAATTCCCGAACTTCAAGTTTTATGTGGTGCTCTCCGAACCGGCTCCTGAGGATAATTGGAAAGTGAAGAAAGACGTAAATGATACAGAAGGTGATGGCTTCTTGGGATTTGTTCACCACGCGGTAATCGAGCAACACCTGAGCAAGCACCCTACGCCTGAAGAAATTGAATTGTACTTCTGCGGCCCTCCGCTTATGAACCAAGCCGTGCAGAAAATGGGTGAAGATTTCGGTATCCCCGATGAAAACATCCGATTCGATGATTTTGGCGGGTAACTATCACTTGCCTGATGAATTTCAAAAGGAACTCCAAAGTGGGTTCCTTTTTTGTTTATCATCAATCTGCTGTGATTTATTTAATTTAGTTGACAGAACACAATCATGGTCATGACGATCAAGGAAAGAAAAAAACGCATCTTGGATATAGTGGCATCTACAAATGATGTCAATAAGATTTCTAAAATTGAGCGTGTGCTTTTTAAGGATGAAGCAGATGTTTCTCGATTGGCAAAAATTCAGGCACTTTCAGGTGTCTGGAATCAGGAATATGCAGATGAAATCGAACAATTAATCGAGCAATCGTGCGAAAAAATTGATCGGAATGAGTGGTAAATCCATTCTAGTTGACACCAATATTGTTATTTCCCATTTGAGAGGAGATGAAGCAATAACCTCCCTTTTTGAGAGTAAAAAAGTGTTAATACCATCCATTGTAATGGGTGAATTGTATGTAAGCGTATATCTATCAACGATCACAGAAAAGCAAGATGTTAGACTTCAAGAAATTGATAAGCTAATAGACTTATTCGAAATAATTTTTGTAGATACATCTATCTCAAAAGTATACGGACAAATAAAGGCTGAATTGAAATTGAAGGGCACTCCTATTCCTGAAAATGACATTTGGATAGCTGCCATTGCTCGTCAGTTGAAACTACAATTAATTTCACGCGATAAGCATTTCGGATATGTTCAGCGCTTAACCATTTACGATTTATAAATTCCTAATATGGATCTCAAACTCTTCTTCGAACCCATTTCTATTGACCCGATTGCATACCCCGTCACCTCATTTTGTTCGACCATTTATGTGAACAACGAACTCATGCCCGATCATGAGGATATGGACATAGCCATTATTGGGTTGCGTGAGTACCGTGGTGGAACGAATAGCCTCGGCTATGCGCAAGCTGCCGATGAAGTACGCAAGCAACTTTATTCGCTCAAAAAAGGGACAGGCCGGTTTAAAATTGTCGATTTGGGCAATTTCCGAAATGGGCCCGAATGGCAAGACACCATCCTTCGGCTGAAAGAAGTATGCGGCTATCTACTCGAAAAGGACATTTTGCCTATTCTCATAGGCGGCACCCACGATCTGGATTACGGCCAATATCTAGGGTATGAATCGATGGAGAAATTGGTCACTGTGATGGGCATTGACAACACCTTCGATTTTCAGGAGAGCGATCTGCCGTCACACACACATTTGGCCAAAATATTCAAACATGACCCGAATTACCTTTTCAACTACTATCACCTCGGTCATCAGAGCTATTTGATCCACCACAAGCAAGCCGACTTGATGGAGCGCATGTCGTTCGAGGCGATACGCTTGGGTATGGTAAAAGAAAACATCAAAGACATGGAGCCGCTCGTGCGCGATGCAGACATGCTGTCGTTTGACTTGTCGGCTCTGCAAGCCCACTATGCACCCGGCGCTACGGATGCTAAAGTATATGGCCTCACAGGTGAAGAAGGCTGTCAGTTATGCTGGTATGCCGGTTTGAACGATAAGCTGAGTTCCATCGGATTCTATGAATATGATGCAGTCAAAGACTCAGCCGACCGTAAGACAGCTTTTGTAGTGGCCACCATGATTTGGTATTTCATTGAGGGATTTTACTCGCGCAAAGGCGATATCAACTTCATGACCAATGATTACATGATCTATGAAGTGGCCATCGGTGGCGATCCGGAGACGATTCGTTTTTACAAAAGTCGCTTGTCAGAAAAATGGTGGATGGAAGTACCCAACCCTGACGGTGGAGGCGTATTCAACCGCCACCGGATGATTGCCTGCAACTATGCCGACTATGAAACAGCCCTGAAAGGCGAAGTGCCCGACCGCTGGCTTAATTATTACAAAAAGGCCTGATCGATCACCTAGTGGGCATCAAAATCCATAAGATGATGTAGACCAAAATGCCCACGCCACCAAAAAGAACCAAGAGCAAGTAGATCACGCGCATGAGGGTTTTGTCAAAACCAAAGTAGTCGGCTACTCCTGCACATACGCCGGCAATGACGCGATCATTCGAGCGGGTAAGTTTCTTTTCCATAAACAAATGGGTTTAAGACCAAATATATCAATCAATTTGAACTCTTATAATGGTCAATATTTAATTTAGCGGCTCAATAAAACGCCCTCATGACAAAACCTTCTGATCGAATTATCAATATGGCCGAATCGGCCACCTTGGCTATGGCTGCCAAAGCGCGCGAGTTGGCACAACAAGGCGTGGAAGTTATCAGCCTCAGCCTTGGCGAACCCGACTTCAAAACACCCCAGCACATAATAGATGGCACCATTGCCGCCATGCAATCGGGTAAATATTTCGCCTATCCACCCGTAAACGGCTATTTGGATTTGCGACAAGCTATTTCGAAGAAATTCAAAGAAGACAATGGGTTGGATTATACTGCCGAGCAGATCGTAGTGTCCAATGGCGCCAAGCAATCCATTGCCAATGTGTTTTTGGCTTTGCTCAATCCGGGTGATGAAGTAATCATCTTCTCTCCTTTTTGGGTGAGCTACACCGCCATGGTGGAGTTGGCCGAAGGAGTGCCTGTGTTTGTGCACGGCGGCATTGAGCACGATTTCAAAGCAACAGCGGCGCAACTAAAAGCGGCCATTACACCTAAGACAAAAGCGGTCATTTTCTCTTCGCCGTGCAATCCTACCGGTTCTGTTTTCACCAAAGAAGAATTGGAGGCCATCGCCGCGGTATTGGCTCCTCGCCCCGACATTATTTTTATCTCAGATGAAATTTATGAAATGATCAATTTCACAGGTAAGCATGTGAGTATTGGTACTTTGCCGGGCATGTTGGAGCGCACGGTCACAGTAAATGGATTTTCAAAGGGCTTTGCCATGACGGGCTGGCGTGTGGGTTATATCGGTGCGCCGCTGTGGCTGGCAAAGGCTGCCAACAAAATGCAAGGCCAATACACATCTGCCAACAGTTCCATTTCTCAAAGAGCGGCGTATGTGGCACTCACCACCTCTCGTGAGCCATCGGTGAAAATGGCCGAAGCGTACCTGAAGCGACGCGATTTGGTGTATAAACTATTGACTGAAATTCCCGGTTTGGAAGTGAACATGCCCACGGGTGCATTCTATTTCTTTCCAAATGTAAAAGCGTACATGGGCAAGAAGCATGCAGGTGGCACCATCCAAACACCGGGTGACCTGTGTTTGTATTTGTTAGAAGATGCCCTGGTATCATTAGTAGGCGGAGAAGATTTCGGAGCGCCTGACTGTGTGCGTCTATCCTATGCCGCATCTGAAAACGATCTGAAAACGGCACTTGCCCGCATCAAAGAATCATTAGCCAAATTAAAATAATGACCAAAGCCGCCATCGATCAACTGTTTGACAATTTCAAAAACAAGAAAGTACTCGTGTTGGGCGATGTGATGCTCGATGCATACATCTATGGATCGGTGAAGCGGATATCGCCGGAGGCACCCGTACCAGTGATCAACGTGGAGCGACAGGAGAAACGCTTAGGTGGAGCGGCTAACGTAGCATTGAACGTGCAGGCATTGGGTGCCAAACCCATTCTTTGTTCTGTTGTAGGCGATGATGAAGACGGAGCAGCCTTTGCCGATTTACTCAAAGCGCGAGGCATTACCGACAAGGGCATAATCAGAAGTCAGAAGCGCATCACCACGGTGAAGCATCGTGTGCTGTCCGGCTCGCAGCACTTGCTGCGAATCGATTCTGAAATGGACGAGCCACTGACTACTCTGGATCGCAAGGCACTCCAAAATCACATTGCAGACCTGATCACCGAGTGTGACTTGATCATTTTTGAAGATTATGACAAGGGTTCGTTGGACAATGAGATCATTACATCCACGATCAGCCAAGCAAGTAAAGCCGGAAAGATCACAGCCGTAGACCCAAAGAAGCGAAACTTCCTTTCGTATGTTGGCTGCACACTCTTCAAACCCAATCTGAAAGAAATGAGAGAAGGCCTTGGCATTGCCGTTGACCCAACACAGATTAAATCGCTGAAGGCAGGCGTGGACAAACTAAACGAAACTTTACATGCCGAGCATGCGCTCATCACCCTGTCGGAACACGGCGTGTATTATCAAAGTGCGAAGACCAATGGCAAGTTGCCCGCGCACTTGCGCAGCATCGCGGATGTATCAGGTGCGGGAGATACCGTCATCAGTATTGCGGCGCTGGCATTAGCCGCAGGCTTACCACTCGCCACAGTTGCCGAACTAGCCAATTTAGGCGGAGGAATCGTCTGCGAATCGCCGGGAGTGGTGCCCATAGACCTTGCTCGTTTGAAAGAAGAAGCAAGAGCCGAGGGTATATTCAACAACAAGTAGAGCTCCATTATCACACGTTGCGTCGATCAAACGCTTCTGAATAATCCTGCCGAACCGTGCCAAACAGCCGATCCCAGATCAACGTATAAAGGCCGTAATTGCCGTGAAATTTGGCATGATGCTGATTGTGCGCCACGGAGGTATTGACGAATCGGCCAACCCACGTGTGGTGAAATCCCTTCGGAAATAGTTCATAGCCCAAGTGGCCATACACATTGAAGACAATCTGAAAAAGCATGAGCAGACCAATCACCGACACGTGCACAGGTAAAAGAAACGTCATGAGCGGTATGACGGCCCCCTCCAACAGGGCCTCAAGCGGATGAAAGGCATAGGCCGTCCACGGACTTGGATTGGTAGACTTGTGATGCACCAAATGAACGTGCCGAAAAAGCGGCGGCCAGTGCATCAGCCGATGGATGGCGTAGAAATATGCATCGTGAAAGAAAAATAACACCACGAACGTGAACAGATAATAGCCAAGGCTGAATTGACTAAAATCTGAATAGAGGAAATTGTATGGGCGCAGGGTGCGAAAGGTAAGGAAAGCCAATCCGATAAAAAGAAGAATGGATAGCGCCGAAAAGCCGAAATCTCGAAAATAATCGATGCGTTTTGGGAATTTGGCTTGTATGCGCCGACCCTGAAAATAGCGTAGGAAAAGCACGTAGAAAATAATAAAGGCAAGCGATGTAAAGACGAGGTATCGTCCGCCGATTCGCTCAAGCGCCAGCACGATAAACTCCCAATCGGTCATTTGCACGGTCATGCATTAAAAATACGTCGAAAAATCAATGTATTCTATCCTACCGACAACCGGATTTACGCTTGCGCTTTTCTTTTGTGCCATAGCCAATAAGAGGTCAACACAGCGGCCATAGCCACAAACATGATGGACATCTTAGGATCAAACCCTCCGACCATGAGTCCTGAATAGGTAGCGCCCACCAGATCGAAAAAAAGGCCGGCATACGCCCATTCCTTCAGTCTGTTGAAGAAAGGAAGAACGATAACGATGCAACCCGCCAGCTTGGCCACTCCCAAAAAAGGCAGCAGGTATTGCGGGTAGCCCAACTGCTCAAACACGGCCACCCAATCAGGTGTCTGCATGATGTTCATGATAGAGCCGGGAATAAAAAAGAAAAGAACAAGACCGATGGTGAGCCAGTAGAAGATATGGATACGCTTCATGTGTTTTATTCTTTGATTAGTTATGGCAGTGAAGATAGAAAATACGAGTGATTTTTTGCAAAATCAACTGCATTAAGACTGTGTGCGGTCAAACTCCACAGAAACAATGTCATTCACCACATTTTCAATTGTCGCGTGAAGGGTGAGAACTATCTTGGCGCTTTAAACAAAAAGCATATCTACCTATGAAAAAATTTCTGAAATTCTCATTCTTCTTGTCTTTTGGATTTGCCCTATTCCTCATGAACTGTGGCGAATCAGAGGTAATAGACGAGACATTCTGCTCAGAAGAAGTTTACATTACAAAATTTGACGATGGATATTCTATTAGCTTTTATTTTAACTACTCTGATGACCTTCCCGGCGATATGCTGATTACAGCTACCCTTACCAAACAGGCTAACCCCCCTGAGGACGTTTCGGATCAAGTACTCACGTTCAACATCTCAGAAGAAGAAATGGCTGATGATATCGATAGAAAAATTTTTCTATTGAGTCATGACGAGTTTTTTTGTGACTCTAAACAGATCATTGAGTACTATTCAGGATATTATAGCTGCAATTCATTTTATAATGCACCCACATTTACAATTGAATTTCTAGGCGAATGTGAAGGGGAGGCGGTTGACATCTCGGAGGACGACATTGAGGAAGGGGAAGGCACAGATGAATATGCGCCCAGCCTCGTAGTACTATCAGGCGTTACAGATCAAAGTGACCTCAGCATTGTGCTATTCTCTAACAACCCTAGCGGATCGAATAGTATTACCGTGACATCATCTCTTGGCGAATCGGAGGTGGTACAACTAACGGAAGCAACAGAACGTGAAGGTACATTCACCGGATCGCTACCTACTACGCTTGACTATGAAGCGGGCACTAACAACAACGGTACCATTCATGCCGAAGACGGAACGGTGCTCACCGTGACATTCACCGATGCATTGGACGAAGATGGCAATACCACGAGCGTTTCGGCCACCATTACTGTAGAGGGCGACCTAGCACCTACTTGCTCTGACGGCATCCAAAACGGCGATGAGACAGGCATAGACTGTGGTGGTAGTAATTGTGATGCGTGTGTATCATGCTCAGACGGTATACAAAACGGTGATGAAGAAGGTATTGACTGTGGTGGTAGCAATTGCGATGCGTGTATTGTAGGAGGCCTGACATTCGAGGGTGTGACGTATGAGATCACGGATGCTTCGTACCTTGATTATACGGCCAATGATAAGTCGTATATCCTCTTCTCCTTATCCAAATTTCAAGAAGACCCAATTTTTCAAGTATTTAATGTTGACATTGAAATCGTGTCGAGCACGGAAATCACCGATCAAACGTACACATTCGGTAACACTGACTTTGGTGTAACAGGAAGTGTTGGTTTGAATGCTACACCCGATTATGCCACCATCACAGGCGGATTCGTGGTATTAGTTATCACCCCTACTGGCGATTATGCTCTTGATCTAGACCTTATGACGGACAAAGGCGCGCTCACAGGTAGCCACACCGTGCCATCAGGATTATAATTCACTCACTATGAACGGTTAAAGCCCTCCGACGTATCGGGGGGTTTTTTTATGAATTTGCCGGATTGGAAATCTTACGATACTGCTTCGTAATTGCAAATTCCGAATAGATGGAATGGAAGTCCTGATGTAAGACAGCTAATACGTTAACACTACTTCCATTTTATAAATATTCCCCACAAAGCCAAAACTATTGATACTATGCCAAGTACGTTAATAAAATGAAAGTGAATGAAAAAATGATTTTGAATAGAAAATAAAAATAAGTTTACAATAGACAACAATAATATAAGAATCCAAACTGATGCAATAATCTTTTCAAGAAGCGTTACCGCAATATATTCTTTCTTAGTACCGAAAGGATTCAATATCTGGACGAGTATTCCCATCAAAAGTCCCAATAAGACAGGCACACCCATTACAAAAATGAAATTAAAGTTCGAAACGTTTTTATAATGAAAAAATAAAATAACTATAGTTCCAACTAGAATTCCGATCAGAGCACCAATTACTGGCTTAATAAGGAAAGGCTTAAAATACATAAACTGTTATTTTTTTGCTTGCAATCCCGAAGGTATATCTTAGGTTCTGTGAACCGACTTAGTTTAAACCTACCAAATTCCCACACAACATCAAACTAGCCGCGACCCATAGGGCGCGGTGGAAGCAGCTAAAAAGCCAAAAGGTTTCGCTCCATCTTCAAATTAACTCAAACCTACCCCTAACCTCCCGAAGGATCGGGACAGGCTCTCCCAGGAGGGGGAATAGATTATCCACGCTTCTTCACCATCGTCAATATCGTGGCTATGGCCACTGTCTCGCCGGTTTCGTCGTAGACGTCCACGAGGAATTTGACAATGCCTTTGGCTATGCCGTCTTTGGTTTCTTGATCCACTTTTTCTTTGGCCGTAAGGCGCACGCCGATGGTCATGCCCGGGTACACGGGCTTGGTGAAGCGGCATTCTTCCAGGCCATAGTTGAGCAGCACCGGGCCTTTCTTGGCTTGCACGAAGAGCCCCGCCGCGGCGGACAGCACAAAGTAGCCATGCGCCACGCGTCGGTCGAAGGTGGTGCCCTCCAGAGCGGTCTCGTCGGTGTGGGCGTAGAAGTGATCCCAACTCACGCTGGAGAAGTTGACAATGTCGGTCTCGGTGACGGTGCGCTTGGCGGTGATGAGCGTGTCGCCCACGTGGATGTCTTCAAAATGCTTGGCAAACGGGTGCAGCCCCGGGTCTTTGTATTCGCCACCGTATTGGTACTGCTGCGTGATCTCGGTGAGCGTGGTGGGCGAGCCTTGGATGGCCGTGCGCTGCATGTAGTGCATGACGCCCCGCTTGCCGCCCATCTCTTCGCCTCCTCCGGCGCGTCCGGGTCCGCCGTGCACGAGCATGGGCATGGGAGAGCCGTGACCGGTGCTTTCCTTGGCGCAGTGGCGGTTAAGCACGAGGATGCGGCCGTGGTGCGTGGCGGCTCCTACCACGTATTCGGTGGCTTGCTTGTCGTCCGCCGTGGTGATGGACGTGCAGAGGGAGCCCTTGCCCATCTTGGAAATGGCGATAGCCTCTTCGATGTTTTTGTAGGGCAGGATGGTGCTGATGGGCCCAAACGCCTCGATGGAATGCACGTCGGCGGTTTGGAGCGGGCGCTGATTCAGGAAGAGGATGGGCGAGATGAAGGCGCCTTTGTCCCAATCGGCTCCTACGGCATTGCCTTTGTCGAGCGATCCGTAGACCATTTCGGATGTTTTGGCGAGCTGTGCCACGCGCTTGGTCACTTCTTCGAGTTGTTCTTTTCCTGCCAATGCGCCCATGCGCACACCCTCCACGCTCGGGTCGCCGATGGTGGTCTGTGCCAATGCCTTGCCGAGTTCGATCTGCACATCTTCTACCAGTTTCTCGGGCACGATGATGCGACGAACGGCCGTACATTTCTGTCCACACTTCACTGTGATTTCCTTGCGCACTTCTTTGATGAAAAGGTCAAACTCGGGTGTGCCGAGCACTGCATCTTCGCCCAATACGGCACAGTTCAGCGAGTCGGCTTCCATGTTGAAGGAGACGGAATTTTCGATGATTTGTGGGAGTGATTTCAGTTTCTTGCCGGTCTCAAATGAGCCGGTGAAGGTGACCACATCTTGCATGTCTACATGGTCGAGGATGCCATTGCCGTATCCGGAGACCAATTGCAAGGCGCCCTCAGGCAGTATCCCCGATGCGATGATTTCTCGAACCACCGCTTCGGTGAGGTAGCAGGTTTGTTCGGCCGGCTTGATGATGCATGGCATACCTGCCAGCCAATTGACGGCTGCTTTTTCCAACATGCCCCACACGGGAAAGTTGAAGGCGTTGATATGTACTGCTACGCCTTCCTTGGGCACCATGATGTGATGCCCGATGAACGAGCCGCCTTTGGAGAGGGGCACCATTTGGCCGTCTACATAATAGGGAAGGTCAGGGAATTGCCGACGCAGACTGGCATTGGCGAATACGTTTCCTATGCCGCCTTCTATATCTATCCAACTATCGAGGCGGGTAGCGCCTGTGGCTTTGCTCACCTCGTAGAATTTCTCCTTCAGTTCGGTGAGGTGCATGGCGAGTGCCTTGAGCATCAAGCCGCGCTCCTGGAAGGTCATCCTGCGGAGCTTGGGGTTGCCCACTTGGCGAGCATGGTCATAGGCCAATTTGAAGTCAATGCCTTCGATGGTGTGCACGCCCACGGGCGCTCCTGTGATGGCGTGGTGCAGGACTTCTCCGCTTCCGCCTCCTTCGATCCATTGGCCGGCGATGTAGTGTTGTATTTTGGGTGGGTTCATATTGTTGCTAGGAGTTCTTCGGGAGTGAGTATGGCTAGGTTGGAATGTTTAAAATCTTTCTTGTTTCTAGTGATGATGGCTTTGCAGCCGTTAGACTCGGCGATATGATGCTGAAGTGCATCTTCCAAATCATCGAAGCGTGATTCAAGAGCCCAATCTAAATTAATGGGTAATGCGGGCAATACTTCTACAAGTTCTTTCAATTTTTGAATCGCCCTTCGACCATTAAGATTGCCCAGATTTTTTTGAGCAAAATAAATAGTTGTGGTCATACAGATTATGCTTGTCGAAACGACTTCCTTTCGCTCGTCAAATGTTTTGAACAATCTTTTTGAGGATTCATAATGCGGCTCCCGTTTTGTCACGTAATCCACTAGCACATTAGTGTCCAAAAAGTACATACTTATCCGTGCTTTCTCTCGTAATGCTCCATAAGTTCCTTCATGTAGGGCTTGCGCTTATACAAGTCCTCCTCGTAGGCCTTTATTTCTTCCGGAGTACGTTGATTTTTTTCGATAATCCTAACCAATTCATCCGTAATTGGTGTCTTCGATTTGGGTGGCTGTTTTTGACTGTGCTTAGAGACTACTCCTGTGGTATTTTTTAGGAAATTCTCCACCAAACTAGAAAGACTCACGCCTTGCTTTTGTGCGTATTCCTTGGCCGAGTCTATCACGGCTTCACTCATACTCAGTGTCAATTTTTTTGCCATACGTACAAATGTTTCTAACAAATGTACGTAATGCACAAAATATTGGCTTGGGTGTTTGACGACTTTTTCAGGGCCTACTTGGTTTTGAAATCACTAAACAACCCATGCAACTCGCTATCAATTTTGAAGACTACTTCGGAGAAATCCTCTGAGTTTTTGAGAAAGTCTTTGTCTGTCACATCAATGATAAGCAGCTTGCCCGCATCGTAATTGGCGATCCAATCTTCATAATGTTCGTTGAGGCCTTTGAGGTAATCTATACGGATGGCATTTTCAAAATCGCGTCCGCGCTTCTCGATGTTGCGAACCAGCTTGGCAATGTCTGACCGCAAGTAAATCAGCAGATCTGGCGGCTGAATAAGTTGGATCATGGTGTCGAACAGGGTGCGGTAACTTTTGTAGTCACGCTCGTTGAAGAAGCCCTGCTTATACAAACTCTTGGCAAAAATGTAGGCATCTTCATAGATGGTGCGATCCTGAATGACCGTGCGCTCGCCGCGTCGAAGGTTATGAATCTGCTCGAAACGATTGTTGAGAAAATAGATCTGCAAGTGAAAGGACCATCGGTGCATATCGCCATAAAAATCCTTAAGGTAGGGATTGTCCTCCACCGACTCGAATTCTGCATACCAGTTGTAGTGTTTAGCCAGCATTTCGGTAAGGGTGGTTTTGCCTGCCCCGATGTTGCCCGCCACAGCGATGTGCATCACATTATCCTTCTTCACTTTGCGTTTATTTTTTAGTTTGATTCCAAGTTTGATAATTGGCCGACGCGATAGGTCTGTTGGGCTCTATTTCGGTGAGCGGCCCACACTCCCTCAAAGTTGCAAAACAATCGGCTGGCAATTGCTGATAGAGTTTGGTTCCTACTGTTTTCCATGCGATCATTTCATCGCTCACTTCACGGATGCGCTTGGCGGGATTGCCCACAATTAAACTACGACATTCAAATACTTCATCAGCCTTGACAAATGCCAATGCACCTACGATACTCTCCTCACCGATCACGGCATTATCCATGATCACGGCGTTCATCCCTACCAATACATTTCGCCCGATCTGTGCTCCATGAATAATCGCGCCGTGTCCGATATGCGCCGATTCCTGAAGGGTGATCGTAATGCCCGGAAACATGTGGATGGTACAGTTCTCTTGCACGTTGCATCCGTCTTCAATGACGATACGTCCCCAATCTCCTCGGATAGCTGCACCCGGCCCCACGTACACATTCTTACCAACGATCACATCACCGGTGACAGCCGCCAACGGATGGATGAAGGAAGATGGATGAATGACGGGGGTGATATGGTTGAAGGAGTAGATCAAGGCAGAAATAATGGGTTTTTATAAAAAAATATGCCCCTACATATCGGGGCATATTTATCATTTATTTTAAACTTATTCGATATTTAATTCCTTTAAAAGTCGATCTGCTTTATAAATATATTTGATCGCTGCTGCAATACCTCCGGCATGCACAGAAACAGTTCTATTGGATTTCGAGTCATAGATGAAATAGCCCGGTAAACTTTCAATGTTTCCATCGAATACCAAACCAACCACTTCTTTGTTCTTATTTATAATAGCACTACCTGAATTTCCGCCGATAATATCGTTTGTTGATACAAAATTCATCGGCGACTTTAGCAACTCAACCGGAGGATTCATCCATCTGGTCGGTAGATTCCAAGGGAACTCTCCATCGTTGCTGAAGTGACGGTCATACAATCCGTAAAAAGTAGTTTTATAGGGAGCAGTAGTGCCATTGTAATCAAATCGCTTCACCACACCATCGGCAAATCGGAGCGAGAAGGAAGCATCCGGAGGAGTGTTGGTTCCTGAGAGCGCAAACTGTGCGCGCACCACTTTCTCTTGCCATGTAGTGTTGTCTTTATTCAAAGCCGCCACTTTAGTTTGGGCTTGGGTAAATGCGGGACCAATTTTTCGAGCTGCCACCAACATAGGATCCATATTAGCGGCCAACTTATCGGCTGTCAACTTGAGCATTTTTTCCAAGGATTTTGGATCAAATACCTTGGTGGTTGCCAGTAGCTCCTCAGCGGCATTGTATGCATTTTTATCACCAAACAATTCTTGCACATACTTGCCTTTGGCATGCGCGCGCATCTCGTCTATGAGCACAGCAAAAAGCTGACGCTCCAGTGAAACATCGAATTGCTTGAGCCGACCGGAGATGATGGCCGATAGTTTTGTAACATCTTCCGTTTTGTTGGCCTTGAGTGCTTCTTCGTATTTGTACAAATCATGTATCATGGCCAAAACTTTGCCTCTAAGTGGCTGTGGATTGAGCACGAAATTGTCACCAAATACCTGACGCATTTCGACCATGTTGGCTTCAATTTTATTCCAAGGATCATCGCCCTCTTTGGGTGAGTTAGCGCGCACCTCTTTTTCTTTATTTTCTTTTCTTGCCATCAAATATTCGTCACGCATGCCTCCCAACCGGCCAACGTACGCTTTGTTTGAATTGCTCAAACTAAAAACGGTGCTGCGAATCGAATCGCTTTTTTGGAAATTACTCACGCCTTCACGGTATGCAGTCAAGATTTTCATACGTGCCTGCAGGTAATCCAAAATGGCAGGTATCTGTGCGTCGCGTTGAAAATACAATTGTGACATGGTGAGGTAACGACCCGTGCTGCCGGGATTACCCACTACTAATACCAACTCATTTTCTCCGGCTCCATTTGCATTAAATTTAAAAAAATTGAGCGGCTTCAATGGCTAACCATTTTCATCGTAGGCACGGAATAATGTGAAATCAAGTGCATAACGCGGATAGGTGAAATTGTCAGGATCTCCACCGAAATAGCCAAGCGCCCCTTCAGGATAGAGCACCATACGGATGTCAGAGTAGCGCTTGAAGCCATAGAGCGAATACTTGGCACCACTGTAAAAAGTAACATGTTGAATCACGAGATCTTTCCATCCGTCAAGCTGCGCATATTCGGCCTTGATCTTTTCGATAGCTGCAGCGGGCGTACTTCCCTCGGCGTATTCATTTACCTTGTCAGTTATATCGGCCAAGCGCACCAACTGATCCACAAATAGATCTTTTATGCGACGCTCGTCCGCTTGTGTTTGGGCATAAAAACCGTCTTTCTCAAAATCTTCGCCTTCCTTCTGCACCGATCCGGCCACACCTTGCGAACAGTGGTGATTGGTCAGGATGAGACCATTTTCAGAAATAAAAGAAGCCGAACACCACGAGGCAAATCGCAGCGCCGATTGACGCACGTCCGTCAGCCATTCTTCCGTGGGAGTGAATCCGTACGTTTCTTGAAAATATTGGGTGGGCAGATCTTCAAACGTCCACATTTTACCCTGATCGAACCGACCGGGCTTTACGGTATCTGCTTTGATTTTGACTTGCGCCTGTGCGGATATGGAAACCACGAAGAGCGCGAGGAGAAGTATTCGTTTCATGATAAAAGGTTGAGTTGTTTTGGGTTGTAAATTAATGATAATTGCCGAGCATCAGCACCGTTCCAGCACCACCGCATACCCTTGACCCACGCCGATGCACATGGTGGCCAGTGCGTATCGTTTGCCGGTTTTTTGCAGCTCCCATGCGGCGGAATAGGTGATGCGCGCTCCCGTCATGCCCAGCGGATGACCGATGGCAACAGCACCTCCATTTGGGTTGATACGAGGGTCATTATCGGCCAAACCTAAGGAACGGGTGCAAGCCAATGCTTGCGCAGCAAATGCCTCGTTGATTTCAATAATATCAATCTGATCGAGTGTGAGTCCGGCTTTCTTCAGTGCTTTTTGGGTAGCCTCCACCGGTCCCATGCCCATGATGCGAGGCTCCACGCCCACCACGGCTGACGACACGATGCGAGCCTTTGGAGCTAGGTTGTGTGTCTTCACCGCGTCATCCGATGCGATCAACACAGCGGCTGCTCCGTCATTCAAGCCCGAGGCGTTTCCGGCGGTCACTGAGCCGTCCTTTTTAAAGGCAGGTCGCAAACCGGCCAGTACTTCTCGGGTGGTATTTGATTTAATAAATTCGTCTTGAGCGAACAGCAAAGAATCGCCTTTCTTCTGGACAATTCCAACAGGCACAATTTCATCCGCCAAGCGTCCATTTTTTTGAGCCTCCGCCGCTTTCATTTGTGACCAATACGCAAATGCATCTTGATCTTCTCTGCTGATTTTATGGATGTCCACAAGGTTTTCGGCCGTCATGCCCATGCTGTCTACGCCGTACAATTCTTCCATTTTTGGGTTAATGAAGCGCCAACCAAAACTGGAGTCGTACATTTTGGCATCTGTGCCAAAGGCTTGCGCGGTTTTAGAAATCACCCAAGGTCCACGTGTCATGTTTTCTACACCTGAGGCAATGAATAGATCACCATCGCCTGCTTTGATGGCGCGGTTAGCATGGATCACTGCTGACATACCCGAAGCGCACAGACGGTTCACCGTCTCTCCCGGAATAGAAAATGGCAGTCCTGCCAAGAGCAGCGCCATGCGTGCTACGTTGCGGTTATCCTCACCGGCTTGATTGGCACAGCCCATGATCACGTCATCAATAGCCGCAGGGTCGAGGGAGCCATTCCGGCGCATTAATTCCTTCAAAACGATGGCCGCTAAATCATCGGTTCGTACCGCTGACAAGGTGCCACCAAAACTGCCGATGGGGGTGCGTATGCCGTCTATTATGTAGGATTGTTTCATTTGTTAGTTATTAAGAAATTGAGTTATTGGAAATTAAGTGCCTTTCAAGGCAAGCTTTTGCTTTCCTAAATAGGCAATATAACCATTCAATATTTTCAATAATTCGTCATAGAGTCTTCGGAATTTTAGTAGGTCAGTTTCTGAAATATAGCCTTCATCAAATGCGCAAATCAAATGTTCAAGGCATTCCTCTGGCCTGACGACAAAACTGAATATTCTCTTGATAATGAAATCTTCCATGACCCTCAGCAATATTGGCAGCAATTGATCGAGAAGCACGAATAAGTTGATCTTTCAATCGATATTTTTCAGACTCAGAAAGCGACTTAGCCATAGAAGATATTTCAATTCGAAATGCCCTCGCTTTTTTCCAAGCTTCAAGTTCTTCAAGTTGATACATTTATTTTCTAATTACTCAGTCACTTAATTTCTTAATAACTCAATCTCTCAGTCACTTAATCACCCAATAACTAGACCTCCCATTCCTCTTCCTTCCTAAAAACCACTCCTTTGAATAGCGCTACCAATTCCTCGCCACGCAGCACCCGCACGATGTATTGACCTAAGCTTCGGGAAATGCTTTCCTTATTGGCAGTTGCAACTAATTCGTCACCTTCAAATACCGCTTTGATGTGATTGATAGATGTCTCAATGGAAACAGCCTTTTGCCCATGAGAATTCGAAGCAAATGCAAACGCGCTATCAGCTAGCGTAAACGTGATGCCACCATGCGCCACGCCATGTCCGTTGAGCATTTCATGCCGCACTTTCATGCGTACGACGGCATGCCCCTCAGACACCTTCACCACCTCCATTCCCATCCACGCACTGAAGCCATCTTTGGCCATCATTTTCTTTACTATTTTTTCGGCTTTTGTCATTTAGTTATTGGTGATTAAGTTATTGGTTAATTAGTCTGCTAAGTCAAGGCGCTCTCATCAACTCATTAACTGAAAAATTTTTGATTTTTCGATTTCATTCTCCTCAACAACGGACTGCACCGATACCTGTCTTCTCGATACTCATCGTAGAGCGTATCCATCTTTTTCACGCACCAGTCAATTCCTTTTTCATCCGCCCATTTCAGTAAGCCTTTTGGGTAGTTCACCCCCTTAGTCATGGCTAGGTCAATATCTTCACGCGAGGCAATATTCATAAACAAAGCATCTGCAGCTTCATTGATCAATAGCACCAATACTCGATCCAGTATTTGCTGACCTAACTGCGCATCTTGCACGGGTGCGGGTTTCACGGCTCCTTCAGAATAGTCATAGTATCCCCGCCCTGTTTTTCGTCCTAAAAAGCCCGCTTCGGCCATTCGTTTCTGCGTGAATGACGGTCGGTAACGCGGGTCGTAAAAGAACGATTGAAAGACAGTTTCTGTCACCGTATAGTTGATGTCATTGCCAATGAAGTCCATCAACTCAAAGGGTCCCATGCGAAAGCCGCCCAGCGTCTTCATTGCCCAATCGATGGTGGCCTGATCGGCTATGCCCTCCTCAAAAATGCGCAGCGCTTCGCCATAAAAAGGCCGAGCCACTCGGTTCACAATGAACCCCGGCGTGTCTTTGGCCAATACGGTCAGTTTACCCCAACTGTCTACCCAAGTCTTGGCTTGCTGCACGATTTCAGGCTTTGTTTGCACGGCCGGAATGATCTCTACGAGCGGCATGAGCGGGGCAGGGTTGAAAAAATGAATACCCACAAATCGAGACGGATCCTTCAATGACGAGCCAATGGAAGCCAGTGAAAGCGATGAGGTATTGGAGGCAATGATTGTATCCGGCCGCACGATTTCCTCGACCATGCGAAACACCGTGCGCTTGATGTCGAGATTCTCCACGATGGCCTCAATCACCAGGTCACTATCCTCAAAATATTTATGGTTATCCGAGAAATCGATTCGTCCCAAGATATTGTCAGCAACTTCACGCGTCAGCGCACCCTTCTCCACTTGTCGGTTCATCAACTTCACCAAGTTTTCAGCCGACATCTCCATCACCTCGTGGTTGGCGTCATTGATCACCACCTCCCAACCTGCAGTGGCAGCAACTTGGGCTATTCCTGTACCCATGGTACCGGCACCTATGACGGTTAATTTCGGCATTACTTTCCTTTAAATTTTGGCGCGCGTTTTTCCAAAAAGGCATTTACGCCTTCTTTGTAATCCTCCGTAAGTGTGGCTCGGTATTGCCATGTACGCTCTCGCTCCAATTGATCCTCCAGCGTACTAGTGGTAGATCTGTTGAGCAAATACTTGGTATACGCCAGTCCTTTTGTTGGCATGTTGGCCAGTTTTTGTCCAATCTCTTCAGCTTGCGCCATGAACGTTTCGTCCGGGAATACTTTGTAGATCATATTCATGCGTTCAGCCTCCTCGGCAGATACTTTGTCGCCTAGCATCATCAAGGCAGAGGCCTTTTGGAAACCAATGATGCGCGGTAAGGAGAAAGTACCACCACTATCCGGCACAAGCCCGATCTTGCTGAATGCCTGAATGAATGAAGCCGATTGAGCGGCTACCACCACATCGCAAATAAGGGCGATATTGGCACCTGCACCTGCAGCTACGCCATTTACGGCAGCTAACACCGGTTTTTCAATACGTCGAATGCGCTTGATCAGCGGATTGTAATGCTCCTCTACAATTTGCTCAATTTCCAATCCATTGTCGGCTATGGCTTCTTGCAGATCCTGCCCGGCGCAGAAAGCTTTGCCATTGCCGGTGAGCATGATAGCCCGAATGTCTGGGTCGTTGGCATAATCGTCAAGAGCCTTGTGCACAGCAAGAGCCAACTCTCTATTGAAGCTGTTGACAACCTCCGGTCTGTTGAAGGTAATGATGCCCAGGTGGTCTTTTTTGGTTAGTTGTATCATGGGGAAGAGTTAATGAAAGATTGAGTTAGTAGAAAATCGGTACCAACGCAAACTTAAACACGACCTGACTAATAACTTAATTACTCAGTCCCTAATTAGCTACCACTAGTGGCACTTAAAATAATCGAACGGTTCAAGGCAGTCCTTGCATTTATAGAGCGATTTGCAGGCGGTGGAGCCAAATTGACTCAGTAAAACCGAATTCTTTGACTTGCATTGCGGACAAGCAATTTCATTGGGATGGGTGGGATTAGGCGGAGCGATACCATATTCTTCCAGCTTTCGTTTGCCTTCTTCGGTCATCCACTCGGTGGTCCAAGCGGGAGAAAGCACCGTGGTGATTTTTACCTTTTTGACGCCCACTGCTTTCAACGCATTGTTGATATCCCGTTCTATTTCAAGCATCGCCGGACAGCCGGAGTACGTTGGTGTGATTACTACTTCCACCTCCTCTCCATTGACCTTCACCTCACGCACAATACCCAAATCCAAAACTGAGATAACGGGGATTTCCGGATCGGTTACCTGGTCCAGTAATTGGTGAATAGTTGAATGGTTCATTAGTAATCAGAGTCTATAGTTAATTGGTGGGAATTTCAACTGAGTAACCAAAATCCGATAATTGAGCAAGGATTTGCTCTCCTTGATCTTTTGTTAGGTACCTGCCGATGGTAATTGATTTGTTGCTGTAAATGAATCGAAGTTTCCATGGTGTAAAGCCTAACGAATTTGCACCCTTCAATTCTAATTCTGTTAAATAAGGTCTTTCTAAATTAATTTCTCGAATGGTCGATTTGTTAAATGACCTTCTAAATCCAAATGGGACTCTACGGTAAGTGATTTTGTTTTCTTCTACAGAAATAATCTCAGACCCTATAAGCATTTGACTCACTTTAATAAAGACAAATGCACCAAATATATACCAAGATATCCCTACTAATAGGTAAAACCTTGGCAATTGAAGCAATGGAAAACTTCCCAAAAACCAGAGTAGAGAAGTGACTATTAAAACTGAAATAGCAAACCAATTGCGATAATTTGGGAAGAGTACGAATTTTACTTTAATGCTCAAAATACATGGATTAAGTAAACCTACAAATTAACTATTAACCAATTAACTAATCACTTAACTCACCATTCGTTTCCAGGATATGCTCTTTGTAAAAATTGCAGCTCTGCCAAGATATATCCCAGATGCTCCGTGTGGCGGCCGTCTTTGCCTCCCGTATGGGCGTAGGTACTTTCAGGATAATCCAATGTCGCTTCGGCTAGCACTTCCTTGATCTTCGATTCGCGCTTGGAATGTACGATGTTCAGATCAACACCATATCCTTCCTTTAATGCCGTTTGTTCAGTTTCGTTTGCCCGCACCGATTCACCGCTGAATGACCACAATTCGGCTATGGCCTTTTGCATTCGTTCGTGGCTTTCGTCTGTGCCGTCTCCCAAACGAATCACCCAATCGCTACTCCACTTGAGATGATAGAGCGCTTCCTTGTGCGATTTGGCCGCAATGGCCGCCAATCGTTCGTCTTTACTTTTGGCCAATTCTTCATAGAAATAAACGATATAGCTATCGAATAAAAACTGCCGGAAGATGGTCTGTGCAAAGTCGCCATTGGGCTGCTCTACGAGTAATACATTTCTGTAATCCCACGCATCACGAAACGCCACCAAATCGTCTTCTGATTTTCCTTCGCCTTGCAGTTCGGCGGCATACTGATAAAACATCCGCGCTTGCCCGATGAGATCGAGAGAGATATTCGTCATGGCAATGTCCTGCTCCAAGATGGGCCCGTGTCCGCACCATTCCGCCAGCCGCTGGCCTAGGATGAGGCAGTTGTCGGCGTGCTGTAATACGTAGTTGACTCGTGAAGTGGTTAACTGGTTAACTGATAGGTTATTTTTCATCCTTTAACTTTTTTAAATGAGCGATATAGCCATTTAGCATCTTCGTCACTCGTTCAATTTTTTGGTCAAACGCATTGAATGTATCTTCATTAATGTACAATTCATCCAGCGCAACCGTCATGTGATCATACATCTCAACTAAGCTGCCTCGTGCTTGTCTACAATACTGAATATTTTCCTGATAGTGATATCTGCCGTGACCTTCTGCTATATTGGCCGTCACTGATCTTGATGCTCGCACTAACTGATCAACTAATTTAAACTTTTCATATTCTGGCAGACCCTTACAAAATTTAGAAATATCCTTCCTCAGTTCCCTTGCCTGTTTCCAAACTTCCAAATCTTTTAAGTCTTTACTCATACTTATTTACTAGACGAATCCACCAGTTAACTAATTAACCAGTTAACTAATCCACCAGTTAACTAATTAACCAGTTAACTAATTAACCAATCACCAATCACATGTGCTTCACCTCATCGGGCAAATCATAAAAAGTAGGATGGCGATATACCTTATCATTGGCAGGATCAAACAACGGATCAGAATCCGCCGGATCAGAGGCAGAAATATATTTTGACTCTACCACCCAAATGCTCACGCCTTCGTTGCGTCGGGTGTACACATCTCGTGCATTTTGAATTGCCATATCGGCATCAGCTGCATGCAGGCTACCGACATGTTTGTGGTTCAGTCCCGCTTTGCTGCGGATAAATATTTCCCAAAGTGGCCAGTTCTTCATTGCTGTTTAAGTTATTGTGAGATTGAGTTATTGAGTTATTAAGTGCGACGTGACTAATTAACTCAATAACCTATTAACTAATTTCAGGCAGCTTGCTGTCGTTTAGCTCGCTTCTCCGCATGCGCCAGCGCAGCTTCGCGTACCCATGCGCCATTTTCCCATGCCTTTCGTCGGGCGTCTAGTCGCTGCTTGTTGCAAGGACCATTCCCCTTAATCACATTGAAAAATTCGTCCCAATTGATCGCGCCAAAGTCGTAATGTCCCCGCGCCTCATTCCACTTCAAATCAGGGTCCGGGATGGTTAAACCGATCAAATCGGCTTGCGGCTTGGTGGCATCCACAAACTTCTGCCGAAGCTCATCGTTGGTAAATCGTTTCACTCTCCAGCGCAAGGATTTCTCTGTATGCGTGGAGTCCTTATCCTGCGGCCCGAACATCATCAATGCGGGCCACCACCATCTGTTAAGTGCATCTTGCGCCATTTTCTTTTGCTCCGACGAACCCTTTGCTAGGGTTAGCATGATTTCATACCCCTGCCGTTGATGAAAGGATTCTTCCTTGCAGACCCGCACCAAGGCTCGTGCATACGGTCCATAGGACGTGCGACAAAGCGGTACCTGATTCATAATGGCCGCTCCATCCACTAGCCAACCAATGGCTCCCATGTCAGCCCAGGTGAGTGTAGGGTAATTGAATATACTTGAATATTTCGCCTTGCCTGAGTGTAACTCTTCCAGCAACGTATCTCTGTCTACTCCAAGCGTTTCGCACGCGCTGTAGATATACAATCCATGACCAGCTTCATCCTGCACCTTGGCCAATGCAGCTGCTTTACGTCGAAGCGTTGGGGCTCGGGTGAGCCAATTTGCCTCTGGCAACATGCCCACGATCTCCGAATGTGCGTGTTGAGACATCTGACGAATGAGTGTCTTGCGGTAATCCTCCGGCATCCAATCTTTCGGCTCAATACGGATGTCTGCATCAATTTTTTCGTAGAAATGATCTTCCAGTGATTTGATTTCTCCCATGGCAATAGCAATAAGCAGGCAAAGATAAAGAATTCAGACTAACAAGTGTTAGTTCCGGCAATCATGAAACATTGTCGCCTAACTTCTCCTATCCACCACACCCGCTACTATCGCATCGCCGAGTACATTTGGAATGGTGCGCAGCATATCTAGCGGGCGGTCAATGGCGATGATGAGTGCCAGACCCTCCTCGGGCACCCCGATGGCATTGAACACCATGAGCATCATAATGAGACCTGAGCCGGGCACACCGGGTGCACCCATGGCTGCCAACGTACCCGTGCCTATTATGATCAGATATTGCATGAGTGAGAGCTCCACCCCAAACGCCTGTGCGATGAACACGGCACAGAGTCCTTGATGCACGGCTGTGCCGTTCATATTGATGGTGACGCCCAGTGGTAAAACAAAACCGGCTACTTCTGATCTCACTCCGAGACGGTTTTCCACACAATCCATATTTACCGGTAAGCTGGCTGCACTCGAACTGGTTGAAAATGCGACTAATTGAGCAGGGGCCATTTTCTTGAGAAAATCAAAATAATTCCACCGCAAAAGGCGCCAAACGATGAGCGGATAGACAGTGAACATGAGAGCTGCAATGGCCAAAGTGAAGGCGAGGGCGTAATTTCCCAACATGCTCAGCAAGCCGACCAATTGAGCCGGATTGTCACCGGCCATATCTGCTATGAGTCCGGCAAGCAAGGCAAACACCCCTACGGGCGCCACCTGCATGATCATCCGAACGATGGCGAGAAAAACGTGATTCAGGCCGTCAATGAATGCCAAGAAGCCGCTTCCCTGCTGTTTTGGGATGGCCACTAGTGCAATTCCTACCAACATGCAAAAGCAAATGACCTGAAGCATGCTTCGGTTATTGGCGGTGGCCTGCACCACATTTTCAGGGATCATTTCTACCAAAATGCTAAGCGGCCCTCCCGTATTCACCGCTTGTGCATCTGACATTTTACGAGAGACATCATCCGAAAATTGAGACTTGAGTTGCTCACGCTGAGCGGTCGACAAACCTGTACCGGGAGCCATAACTAGGCATATGACAATGCCAATACCCACGCTGATGAGCGTAAGGCCGGTGAACCAACCCAACGTTCGCTTACCGATGGCAGCCAATCGGCGTAGGTCAGAAAGGGAGGCTATGCCGCCAATGATGGTCACCACCACCAACGGCATGGCTATAAGCTTGAGCAGGTTGATGAATAGCGTACCAAATGGCTTGATCCACGTGACTGTCCAATCAGCGAAACCCAAAAAAGAAGCTACTATTCCCCATGCAAGTCCTAAGGCAATGCCGATCAGGATTTTGACATGCAGAGGAACATTAACGGGTTTCATTCCAATTTAGCATCGTCCACTTGGATGGCGTTTTCGCCGGTGGCTATCACTACTGCTGTGGCCGCATCACCTGTCAGGTTGACGGTCGTTCGAATCATATCCAAAATCCGATCAGGTGCCATGATAAGTGCCAAACCTGCCGCAGGTATTCCGGCCGCTTCGAGTACAATGACCAACATGACCATGCCCGCCCCCGGCACACCTGCACTACCAACAGCCGCCAACGTGGCGGTGATAACGATCATGATCTGATCCATGATGGATAGATCAAGTCCAACGGCCTGGGCAATAAAAACAGCTGCCACGGCCTGATAGAGACTGGTTCCGTTCATGTTGATGGTGGCGCCCAAAGGCAATACAAAGCTGCTCACCTCCTCAGACACGCCCATGTGCTTCTGCACGCGCTCCATAGTCACGGGCAGAGTGGCTGAACTGGAACTCGTGCTGAAGCCCAACAGCATGGCAGGACGCATCCCTTTAAAGAACTGACGAATGGAGATTCGTGAAAACCATTTTACCAATAGCGGATACACAAGGAAAAGCATCAGGAGCAAACCAGCAACCACGGTGGCGCTATAGCCCAAAAGTGCCAGCAGCAGATCCATAGACTTGGTCTCTACGATTAGGGAAGCGATGAGTGCAAAAACACCATATGGCGCCACTTTCATAATGTACTCCACGATCTTGATGATGATGTCATTGAACCCGTCAAAAAAGCGCACTACGGGTTCGCCCTTTTCCTTTGGGATCTGCAGCAAAGCAATGCCGACAATGATGGCAAAAAACACCACTTGAAGCATGCCGCTGTTATCCGCTGCGGCAGCTATCACATTCTCAGGCACCATATCTACAATGGGCTGCAAAGGCGTGGTACTTTTGACACTTTCCGCAGCAGACAGTTTATCACCTACAGACCCTTGGTATTCTGACATGAGCATCTCTCTGGTTTCGGCAGACAGTACTGTGCCCGGTTTGAAGACATTCACCAAGGCAAGGCCAAGAGTGGTAGATAGCAACGTTAGCACAAGAAAAATGAAAAGGGTTTTGCCACCCATACGTGACAGCTTCGATATGTCACCAATGTTGGCAACACCAATAATCAATGACGCCAAAACGAGCGGAACGGCGATCATTTTAAGGGCACGGATGAAGATGGTGCCAATGGGCTTAATCCAGTTGATGGTAAACTCCGCGGGCCATCCAAACTGAATGGAAAGAAGGCCATAAGCAAGACCTACGGCCAGACCCAGCAATATTTTGGTGTGTAATTTCATCGATTTTTGGTTTCAGATTACTGCGCTGCAAGATATTGGTTTAGGGATGGAAATTAAAATATACGCTCTTCATGGTATTCTATCGGACTGATCATTTGGTTTTTTATGAGTGAAATTACCCACATGAAAAGGATTGTTTGCCTCGCACAAGCTTCCCTAATGACCGCTTGTGGTGAAAAACGCATCTGCAAACATGGAGAAACAGAGATCCCTTGTGGTTATTATGATTTGTATACCAAACTCTCGGAACTAGAGACCCAAATCAACGTCACGTCTGCCGAAAACCTTTACTTACCATTTGAAGAGCAATATTCCCTTCGGGAGCAATGGACCAATCTCTACAAGACCAAGAAAGATTCAATCACTGAAGCATTCAATCAAGTTGGGGAATCACTGCGTCTGGTAGGCTTGTGGAAATGCGCTTACAGGAAATGGACTATTTCAAGGATCAAAAGGTACAGCGCGAAGAATTAAAAAAAATCATTCCCAATCTGGCTATCAATGCACAAGTATTGGACACGTCCTTTTGGGGTGGGGATCCTAGGCCCATGTTGATTTGGACCACTTCCAACAATTCCGATCGTAGATTCGGTTCATTAAGTATTGACCGCCATATTGAGGTAGATGGCAAGATTGCGCAATCAAGTAACAGTTCCTACTTTTTTGTAAGTGAACAAATTACTCCAAACCGAAAGCGGGCGAAGAAGCGCAGATCAAGCCCGGATCTACAGTGGTGCTGTCCTTTGACATAATTGAAGGTGCCGAAATCAAACCCGAGATAACGGGGATAAGTTTTGTGGAGGAAACAAAATAACGCCGGTTATGAAAACTATGCAAACCCGAGTCATCGAAAGCGGCCCGGCTTTTTTATTTATAAAAAATCCACCAAAACACAAGCCGCTAACGCTTCCACGATCGGTACAGCTCGGGGCACCACGCATGGGTCGTGGCGGCCTTTGCCGGATACGGTCACTTCGTTTCCATCTTTATCCACACTTTGCTGATCGCTCATGATGGTGGCCACCGGCTTAAATGCCACCCGAAAGTAAATATCCTCTCCATTGGAAATCCCCCCTTGGATACCTCCACTAAAATTGGAAGTTGTCCTTACCCTGCCACCTTCATTTATCATCTCATCGTTATGCGCACTGCCCCGCATGGCAGCTGATGCAAAACCACTTCCGTATTCAAAACCTTTCACTGCATTGATAGAGAGCATGGCTTTGCCTAGTTCGGCATGCAATTTTCCGAAAACCGGCTCACCGAGACCCACGGGCACATTTTTGATCACACACGTGATTACTCCGCCGATAGTATCGCCTTCCTTCCGCACACCATCTATCAAATCAAACATGCGCTGTGCCATGACCGGATCGGGACATCTAACTGCATTCTTTTCAATTTCCGAAAAATCGAATGAGGTGTAATCATCCGGCAGACGCAAGTCACCCACCTGAGAGACAAATGCATGGATTTGCACATTCTTCAGTACTTGCTTGGCTATCGCTCCGGCAGCTACCCAACCTGCCGTAATGCGCGCCGAACTGCGCCCGCCTCCGCGGTAATCGCGAATGCCGTATTTCTCTTGATAGGTGTAATCTGCATGCGAGGGTCGAAACTGATCCTTGATATGTGTGTAGTCTTTGCTTTTTTGATCTTCGTTGGGAATGAAAATCATTATCGGGTGACCCGTGGTGACACTTTCGAAGACGCCCGAAAACAGCTGAAACTCATCGGCTTCCTTGCGCTGAGTCGTGATGCGTGATTGACCGGGTTTTCTGCGATCTAACTCTGACTGAATGAACGCCATGTCCAATACTACACCTGCCGGACAGCCGTCTATCACAATGCCGATACCCGATCCATGCGATTCACCAAAGGATGTAATTCGAAAATTGTGCCCAAGCGTGTTCATGTGTAGAGCTATTTTATGGCGAGCATGGGTTAAACGAAAGAGACTCTCTTAATAACAGCAAATTCCCCCGCCTTCAAAGCTATTTCCTGCTCTAAATCAAAGTCATCCTGAAGACCAAGCCAAAATTTGGGTGTATTGCCAAAATACTGTCCGAGTCTCAACGCCGTGTCTGCCGTTATCCTTCGCTTGCCTTTCAAAATTTCACTTATTCTTGTCTGAGGAATACCCACATCCTTTGATAATTTGTAAGCAGTAATACCCATTGGCTTTAAGAATTCTTCAGATAGCACCTCGCCCGGATGAATGTTTGGTAATTGTTCCATGATAATTCCCTTAATGATAATCTATAATCTGAACCTCTTGCGCTTGACCATTCTCCCAAAGAAAAATAATCCTACATTGATCATTTATTCTAATGCTGTAAAAATTAGCTAAATCTCCACTGAGCTTTTCCAATCTGTTGGACGGAGGGATTCGTAAATCGAATAGATTCTGTGAGTTGTTTAACATTCTCAGTTTCCGCCTTCCAACTAATTGAATCTCCGTAGGCCACTTGGATACTCGGATGCCATTCCAAACCTTCTCGGTCTCCTTACTTCCAAATGACAAAATCATACCAACGTTAAGCGATAGTAACGTCAAAGGTAATTAAAAAAGAGGATTGGGTTAGTATCTCATTTCAGCCTTTCCGGAAGACCATCCAGACCGTCAATGCCAAGACAAGCACCACAAATGCATTCATCACCCAGCGGAACCACTTCATGCCGGCGGTTGACCGCAGCGTGTTGTCCTCCGTATTGATGCGATCATAGAAGGCACCCACGTCATTGGACAAGATATATTCATTTTTTCTGCTTTCGCCGGTGACGGTCAGCGTGAGTTCGGAGCGGAGCGTGTCGTATCGCTGCGTTTGCGGATTAAAATAAACCCAAGAGAAATAATCGCTCAGGGCATAATTACCGGGCTCATTAGGGATTCCGTAATAATTGAAAGATTTGCTTCCCGAAATTCGGCCATTCCCACGGTTGATATTTTGACGCGTATTGGGCGCATAAAAATCAAAATTGTCATCTTCCGGAATGGTCGGCTCGTTGATGGCGCTGATGTTTCCAATTCCGATTACGTCAAACGAGTAGTTGATGCTTTGCCCTGTTTCCACCGTCCCCTTGTCCAGTTTTTCACGCAGTTGGTATTGTCCTACAGCCACTTGCTCACGCAATGGGTGGGGTGGCAGTTCCTTTACCCTCACGGTGCGCGGTGAGGTAGCGAATGTAGTTATTTCCTCTTGCCTGTTTTGGCCGAAAAAAGACGGATTCTTTGCCACTTTGTACTTGATCAGTTGAAGATCCACGCTTGGGAATTTTACATCTTTCACATTCAAGGGAAAGAAAGTAGCTTGATACACCGTATAGCGGGTAAACTGCTTGCCCTCGAGCGTTACAGGTTCGCCGTTGATTTGCTCTATGTTGAAGTTTTCCTCCCAACAATGCTCTTGCTTAATCTTCTTCACAATTTCGCCCACTTGCTGCCCCAAGTCAAAGAAGCGTAACTCTGCCCGATTGGATGCTGCCACATAAAACGCTAACGTGGTAGTGAATCCCTCGCCTACGAATACTTCGTTTTTGGAGGTGGTCAATGCCAAAAAAGCATCGGCTTTTACATCTACATACTCTGTGGGTTCGCTGCGTCCGAAAAAGCTGCTCATCGGATCGTCAAATGCACTCTGCCGCCGCGCCTGCACGGGCTCTCCCACGGTGATCTTGGTGCCCGCCGCACCAATTCCTTTCCCATTTACTTCCATTTTGAAAGAAGCAAGCGTAAACTGCCCCTTTTCGGTGGGCTGGTAGTTTTGAGTGATGGTGTGAGACGAAGATACCTGTCCGTTGATATAGGAGGTTGAGGAAGACGATGAAGTGCCTCGCTTTACAAATCCGGGAATCTCTGGAAAGGGCGAATGTTGCCGTATGTTGTCGTTGGTGATGGAAATCGACAAGGTGAAATATTGGTTGAGTCCGATCTCATTCGCCCCCATTTTTATGTTGACATCCTGTGCCTGCACGAGCCCCACAGAAAGCAGCACCAACCAACAACCTAACAGACCAATCTTCGTTAATTTCATGAGCTGACTTTTTAGCAGCGGCCAAAAGTATTAATTCTTTAATTTTTTGGTAATGGACATTACACGACTGAACGTCAATTTTACATCATCGGTACAGACCTTAACAAACTTTCACGTATGTTAGAATACTTTAAGACTGTGTTGGCCAAGGTAAGTTTTGACCAACTACTTTTTGAAAAGGAACTCCGAAAAGCGCTGCAATCATTGGTGCCCGACGAAATAGGCCAATTACGTGACTGGTGCTACAGACGATTTGCCGAGCATCAAACCATACTGAACGTGTGCTTTGCGGAGCATTGATCAGCGCATACGATTGGCTGACTGCACTAATTTTTCATCGCGACGAATGAAGCGGTTAGCCAGAGAGTTGAACAGTAGTGCCACCACGGGCAAAATGAAGCCTAGTTTGAATTCACCCGCATTAGCTGTCTCAATCATCTCCTTCGCACTGGAAATAGCGAAATAATTGCACACCACCACACCGCCCACCAATAGGGAATTTAAGGCGCCCAATTTCATTTGCGTCAGCCGGTTTTCATATTTTGTGATGGAATAAAAGGCAACCACCACGGAAATGACCACTAGGCTCGCAATGTATACCACGCTCTTGGTCGCAATCACTTTGGGGATCAATCCGGATTGATCTTCAAAGCTGATTTTGAATGCACTTACGATCACCATCTCACCTGTATCTAAGTTGCCCGTGACCCACACGGGAACAAACAATACGGCAAGCATGCTGGCGGCCATCAACAAAAGGAAAACGGATTGAATACGCTGGATCATTGCTATTTTTTTGGCAAAACAAATCAATCCTGTCAAGATGCGAGCACCGAATGCAGTTATTTTGCGCTATGCGCTATTTCTTGGACATCAGCTACAAAGGCACCCGCTACAGCGGCTGGCAGATACAAGAAAATGCCAACACGGTGCAGGGCGAAATAAACCGAGCGTTGAGCATACTGCTGAAAGTACCCACCGAGTGCATGGGTAGCGGGCGAACAGATGCAGGTGTGCATGCCCATCAGCAGATTGCACATGTGGATATCGCATCAACTATTGAGCGAGAAGATTTTGTGTACAAGCTGAATGCGCTGTTGCCGATAGATATCGCCATCAATCAAATGCGTGCGGTTCGTGCAGATGCCCATGCCCGATTTGATGCCACGAGTCGCTCGTATCAGTACTTCATTCATCGAAAAAAGGATCCTTTTGCTGATCGCGCCTCCTATTTTTTCAATGCTCCCATTGATTTAAAGTTGATCCATCAGGCATTGGATGTGATTCGATCGACTACTGATTTTGAGGCCTTCAGCAAAGTGCACACCGACGTAAATCATTTTAATTGTAGGATTTTTGAGGCTCGATGGGAACCGACTGCTGCGGGTTTCGTATTCTACATTCGCGCCGATCGTTTTCTTAGAGGCATGGTGCGGGCACTTGTGGGTACCTTGCTGGATGTGGGTCAGGAGCGTACGAGTGTCGGAGAATTGAAAGAGATACTGAACGGGAAGAATAGGCGGGAAGCCGGGCGATCTGTTTCGCCTGACGGGCTCTATCTGCACAGCATCGAATATCCATTGGGGACATACTTAGAAGAATAGTGGAACAAGAAAAAACGGAAAGTGGCAATGTGGTGGACCTGAAAATGGTCAAGCGACTTTTGGAATTTGCCAAACCCTACAAAAAGCAATTTTGGGCACTCATTTTACTGACGATTGCGCTGGCCGTGGTTGGCCCGATCCGCCCTAAAGTGGTGCAACTGGCCATAGACAATGAGCTGGCCTCAGGCGATTATCAGGGAGTGATTAACATGATCTTGGTGCTCATCGCCTTGCTTGTGGCACAGTCCATCATTCAGTATTATCACACGTTTCAGGCAGGATGGCTGGGACAGCACATTATTCGAGACATCCGCATCAAACTCTACAGGCACATTCAGAGCCTTCAACTGAAGTTTTTTGATAATACCCCCATTGGGCGTTTGGTCACCCGAAATGTATCGGACATTGAGACACTGGCAGAAGTATTCAGCCAAGGCATAGCCGCTATGGCAGGTGACATCTTGCTGCTGTTTGTCATTTTTGGTTTCATGCTGTATGAAGACTGGCGCCTTGCGCTGGTGAGCTTGGCTCTGCTGCCGCTTCTGTTGCTGGCTACTTATGTTTTCAAGGAAAAAATCAAAGTGTCGTTCAATGAAGTGCGCAACGCCGTGGCTAATCTGAACACCTTCGTGCAGGAGCATATCACGGGCATGAATGTGGTGCAGATATTCAGTGCCGAAAAACGCGAATTCGAAAAATTTAAAGAAATCAACAGAGAGCACCGACGAGCCAACATGAAATCGGTCTTGTACTACTCGGTGTATTTTCCGGTAGCGGAAATTATCCAAGCGGGCGCCATCGGGTTGATCATCTGGTATGGAGCAGGGGCTGTGCTACGCGAGGAATTCCAACTCGGTGTGCTGATCGCCTTCATCATGTACAATCAGATGTTTTTCCGCCCTATCCGCATGATTGCCGATCATTTCAACACCCTGCAAATGGGCATAGTGAGTACCAAGCGTATCATGAATCTGCTGGACAACAAGGAATTGATTGCTGACACGGGAGCATTCAAAACAGACACGGTAAAGGGCGATGTGGAATTTAAAAATGTGCAGTTTGCCTATGTAGATGAAAACTGGGTACTCAAAGACATTTCGTTTGCCGTGCCGGCCGGACACACGTTGGCGTTGGTAGGAGCCACAGGAGCAGGTAAGAGCTCAGTGATCAATCTGCTGAGTCGGTTTTATGAGATCAACAGCGGTGAAATATTGCTGGATGGTCGCAACGTGAAGGACTATGATCTGAAAAACCTGCGATCGCACATTGCAGTAGTGCTCCAAGACGTGTTTTTATTCTCCGATAGCATCTACAACAACATCACCCTGCGCAACCCGGCCATCAGCCGAGAGAAGGTGGAGCAAGCAGCCGATCTGGTAGGCGCCCGTGAATTCATCGAGCGATTGCCCGGTGGATTTGACTACAATGTGATGGAGCGAGGGGCTACCTTATCCGTGGGTCAGCGGCAGTTGATCTCGTTTGTACGGGCGCTCGTGTATGACCCAAAAATCATCGTGTTGGATGAGGCCACTTCCAGTGTAGATACCGAGACCGAAGAACTCATTCAGGCAGCCATTCAGAAACTCATGAAAGGCCGCACGGCCATTGTGATTGCCCATCGCCTCAGCACTATCCAAAATGCCCATCAGATATTAGTACTGGACCATGGACACATTGTGGAGCGAGGCAACCACGAAGACCTTCTTGAAAAAGACGGATTTTATGCGCACCTTCACCATATGCAATACAAAATATTGGCTACTGTTTAAACTGCAAGTTAGGAATATTCCGGCTTCTCCATTCGATACATTGTCGTAGCGATATCAGAAAATACTTCATCATGCGATACAGCCAATATTCCCACCGAATTTCGTGTCAGTTTCCATACGAGCCGTACGACCTTATCCTTAAGATCGCCATCCATAAAGGCGGCAACTTCATCTAATAGTAAAAACCTGGGTTCTCGATAAAGGGCTCGAAGCAAACCAATCAATTGCCTTTCACCACCAGACACCTTAAATCCCTCTTCACCGAGAATAGTGACCAAGCCAAGCTCAAACCTATTCGGAAATTCAACAAATTCCCATTTTTCAAGAAATGACATTACTTCTTCCTGACTTACACTCTCATCAAATGTTATATTAAAGAGCAGTGAATTATTAAATATTTTGGTGTGCTGCGAAACATAACCGAACTGTGTCCGAATTGAATTCAAATTCAATTCAGATTGACTTAGTGAATTATAATAAATATCACCAGAGGTGGGTTTATACATTCCCAAAATCAGGGACATAAATGTACTCTTTCCAATCCCATTATTTCCAGTTATTACAACCATCTCTCCGATCCGTACTTGTATACTAATAGGCCTAAAAAGATCTAATTTTCCGGGAAAGTGAAATAACAGACCATTTGTCCTTACTTCATATAGGTCTGAAAGAATAACACCACCTTCACTTTCAACCGGAATAGTCATTATATCATTTGATCTAACCAATGCTGCCTTAGCCTCTTGCCATCTCAATGGCAGGGTTGCCAATTTTAGTGTAGAAGACAAACACATACCAGCGATCGAGAAAATGGCCACCATATTTCCAATTTCCATCAAGCCTCTGCTAACCTCCGCTACGCAATAGGAAAAAATTAGTGTCATCGTTAGTGTCCCAAATAAGCTAATAACCAATAAGTATTTGGCATTTAAATTTCCGGTTACAGCGGATTCCACATGATAATCAGAAAAATCACTATTCATTTTCTTTGTGAATCGCTCAATTTTTCCTGCATGCTGGATGTCATAAATTCCGTCGAGGTTATCTATGAACTGAGACTCACTTTTTGAATAGGACTCCAATAACCTCCTATTAGCTTGATAAAATTTGCTTTGGACGCTTGAAACAATTACGAAATAAACAGGCAACAGAAATAAAAGTATCAATGCCAATTTGTCATCATAAAAAAATATAATCAGAAGAGATGCCAGTAAGGTCAAAAACTCCAGAATATCGTCCGAAACAAATTTCTGAATACCCACTTGAACCTTTTCATTATCGAATAATCTACTTATCAGGTCACCCTTCTTCCTCCCTGAAAAAAAAGTCCAATTCAGGTGAAACAAATGATTTATAAACCCATTCACAATAGTAGTATTCAAAGACTGAGACAATTTAACCCAGAATTGTCATTAGAGAATTTAAGTTGGTGCGAATGGCCAGTTAAA